>JAEEGL012887841.1_pt1 | contig 10821 bp, 8 predicted proteins | sample 9134231 | NCBI WGS metagenome assembly JAEEGL01 (sample SAMN16246548, study PRJNA631951) | gut metagenome | biome: gut microbiome; feature: rumen; material: fiber-attached | host: Bos | place: Iran: Karaj | collected 2018-10
ACTGCTAGAGCATGACTCAATCCAATAATGTATGAATGATTTATGGCGTGAGGAATGCCTCCAGGAGGGCAGTTGACTACAACGACAACCGTGGAAAATTTTCCATGATTTCCAGATGGAGTTTGAGGATTAGAATTGATGACTCAAATGAAACAGCAAAGTGAAAATCAATGAGCAAAAATTCTGATGAAAACTATCGATAAAGTAGATTTTTCTAGTCAGCCTTTTCATCTTTATGCTGGAGATGAAGAAATTCTGGCGAAAACAGTGATTATAGCTACTTGAGCAACTGCAAAAAGACTTAGAATACCATGAGAAAACCAATTTTGGCAACGTGGAATCTCTGCTTGTGCAGTTTGTGATGGGGGATTGCCAATTTATCGTAATCAGAGAATTGTGGTAATCGGATGATGAGATGTAGCCTGTGAAGAAGCAATGTATTTGACGAATTTTGCCAGCGAGGTTATTATGTTAGTTAGGAGAGATGTGCTTCGTGCCAGCAAAGCCATGCAAGAAAAAGTTTTCAAGAACGAGAAAATCAAGATAATGTGGCATACAGAAGCTGTTTCATGCCACTGAGATAAAAATTTAGAGTGAATTACAGTAGTAAATAACCAAACAAAACAAGAATCTGAAATTGAATGTCGTTGATTATTCTATGCGATTTGACACCAACCAAATACGGAGTTCTTAAAATGACAGTTAGATATGGATGAAACTGGATATATTATTACTCACGACTGAGTAAAAACATCGGTTCCATGAGTATTCGCTGCATGAGACGTTCAAGATAAGGTCTATCGTCAGGCAATTACATCTGCATGAACAGGTTGTATGGCGGCATTGGAAGCTGAAAGATTTCTAAACGATATGGAATAAATTAATATTTGTTCTAAATATAAGAAAAGCTGATTTCGGTCAGTTTTTTTTGCATTTTTTAAGGTTTTTGAGTATAATTATAGTGGATTTTAAATTATTATGCATTATCTATGACACCAGATCAGAGACAACAGATAGAAACACAAATTAAGAGCGATTTTTCTGAACTTCAAAAAAAATTAGAAGAATTACAAAATGAAGTTAAAAATGAAGGTGATGAAAAGAAAAAGCATGAGAAACAAGCAGAATATCAAAAACTGTTGGAAGAATTGAAAGTTATAGAACAAGATATGAAAAATATCGAATCTAGAAATGAAGAAGAAGTGTTGGCATTAAAAAATAAACTAGAATCAACTAAAAAAACTTATCAAGAAACTCAGTGAGAATTGGCTGATTTAGCAGGAGAAACCCAGGAATTGGCAGAGAAAAATCAAGAAGCACATCCTGTTCCTACAACTTACGAACTTTTAAAAGATTCTGAGACGTGTAGCAGACTTTTGAATATTATTTCAACGAATCCAAAAGAATTTAAAAATGTTCCATGAGATACTCCAGAGGCAAAATTAGAGTATATTTTTTCAAAAATACGTAATAGTATAGTCTTATTTATGAAAAACAAGTTATGAGATTCTGAACAGTGTAAAGAAGTGATAAATAATACAATAGCACCAGCATTTGAGCGAAGCCTTATGGAATTACTTCGTGATCAATGAAATGAGAATAATGTTAGTATGTTGCAGTGATTAAATAAAATTTCTTGGGGTAGCTTTAATAAACTAGTTTCATGAGTCTCAAATTTTGCACAGAAAGCTACTTGATCATATGATAAGTTTAGTCAATGGATGAACGCTGTAGATTATTTATCTGTACATAATTGAGTCCTTTGTGAACGAAACCACTCAAAAGTCTTGAGTAATCCTTTAGAATTCCAAAAATATATGAATGATGCTAGATTTAAGTCTAGCGGATTCTCCCCATATACAGCAATTCCTGATAATATATTCAAAATCAACGAGAATCAGACTTTTGAATTCGGAGTTTCTTTACAAGAAAAACAATGAATTTTACAAAGAATCTGAAATATTCAAGTAGTGAATAATCCTAAAACTACGGCATTAATTACAAAAATGTTGAATAAACCAGAGAAATTTTTATGAGCTACTGCTTGATTACAAAAAACAGCAAATAGTCTATTAGACGGAGTTAATTCAGTAAATTCGGTTACAAAAATCTTCTGAATAGATCTTTTAGAAGAAATTACTAGGGTCCCAGAGGAAAGAAGTTTTCTTTTTAAAGTCATAGATTTCGTATGTAAATTAATATGAATCACATGATGACTGGAATGAATCGTGAAGAGATGGCGTTTAGATAGGATGAATCTTACTGATGCAAAAAATGAAAATATAAGCCAGATTTTCAAGAAATACAAGGAATTGGCATGAGAAAATACATCTTTAAATATAACAGATGCAGATTCTTGTAAAAAAGCACTAAATGATTTTACTGTCACTGATCCGCAAAACGATTCGAGTACAAAGTGAGATTTCTTGCGTGATAGTATAGTCGAAAAAATGGATGTATCTTTAATTTCTCCAGCAGTTGTACAGCAAGCGGTAGAAGAACATAAACTTTGAAATTCTTTGGATTATTATTTAAAGAAAGAAACTATTTATGGAAAAGATTGAAAGTCCAGAGAAATATTTGTGGTTGATAAATCGAAATTTACAGAAGATGATAAACTAGAATTGACACATAACCATCTAAATAATATGAAACTACACTTGGAGAATTATAATGATTTGAAAGATTTTTACGCGAATATACATTCCACAGAAGATATTGCATTATGTATTACGGCATCATTGTATGCTGACGAAAATGATGTGATTGAATGAGTGAAAGCAAAAGTATTTTTACCGGAAAATTACGGTGCATTTCGTTATAATTGAACTGTTGTAGATACAAATACCAACTGATGAACGAGCTGATGAATAGGGCACTGAAATAATACTTGATGAAGAGAAAATTTAGATTCAGCCGAATCTGCAGACAAACAAAAAGTTTCAGAACAGTGGGTTTATGATAAAGCGGTGGAGTATGGAGTGACAGACAAACGTCAAATTGCATATATCTTATCTACTATAAAATGAGAATGTTCATTCAAAAACCAGAAAGAAATTAAAACTGAAAAAACAAAAGATAAAGAATATTGGAGAGTAGATTGAAACACATGAAAGGCTTATTATGGTAGGTGATTTATCCAGCTTACATGGAAAAATAATTATCAAAAATATACACAGATAATTAAGGATATGTGAAAAGATTTTAAGGATAACGATGGAAATATTATCAAATCTAGTGATATTGATTTAGTAAATAATCCCGACATAATTTTAAACAGTAATGAGTTAGCTATATTTATAGCTATTCATTGAATGAAGAATGGAAATTTTACATGAAAAAAATTGGATGATTTCATAAACGGAACAAAAACAGATTTTTATAAGGCCAGAAGTATTGTGAATTGAATGAGCAGTAAGCCTCAGGAGTACGCAAATGATGCGTTAGCATACCAGAACAAATTATGAAAATGAACTATAGATAGTCCAATAGAGAGAAATGATTTATTAATTTGACCTCATTTATTAGCACGAAATAAAGACGAAATCTGATGACTCTGAAATTCTATTATGAATTGATTTCAATGATTAAATTCAAAGACGAACTTCCCTAATATGGATTGAGCTGAGTGAAAAAGCACAGTCACTCATCCAAATAGATTTAACTCCCAAGATGACGTTTTAGCATACAAGAATACACATCCAAAAGTTAAGAGCTTTATGTTCTATTTTTGAGCAAATACGAGAGATAATAATAGAACGCTTTCTGATATAAAAAAATGGTCTGAATGGTTGCAATCAGAGTGAATACAGCCAGTATTGTGTACATGCGTTTGAGAAGACAAACAAACTTGGCTTAAGGAATTAAACAAAAATTTAATATCATTATGAAGAGAAAAAAATCGACCAGTGCTAGATTTTGCTAAAGCTTACAGTAAATGAGATATTGCTCTTTCGTCAGATTGAGTTCATCCTAAGTCATATTCTCCTATGACGGATATTATAAATGGACAACTTTCCCAAGCATAAAATATTTCTAAATTATAAAAAATACCAAATAATTTATTCAAATCTGGCATTTTTTGAGATTATTAATTGTGAATTTATGCAAATAACTTTACGGTCGTCTTTACAATAATATAAGCCAGAAGACAAAGTACGATTCAAATTGTACATCATATCAATGCTTTTTTAGCTGAGTTTACGGCTTTTCCATCTCAATTAGCCGTAATAAGCTTATATCAATTCCAAATCATAAATAAGAAACAGAAAAATCAGATAGCAAACCGAAGATAACTATTTACCATAGCTATGATATCTTGTATGGCGTAATTACCACTAATTCGTATCCATTTCCAACTTAATCCATAGGGAACTATTGTGGATAAGGATAGAGCAGCATTAGCATTTCATATGAATAATACACATATAATCATTAAAGTCATAAATTTTTTCATGGTGATACCAGATTTTTAAAAGATAGTGCATCTTTATCATGGGTATACGTGTTTGTAGGTAATTCACCAGTATCCCCGAGAGTAGATGGAACAGATTGAATGAGTGTAATTATAACCACGCTGAACAGAGCTACTAAAATTCATATGATAATATATACGATATTTTTAGTCAGACTTTTTGCATCTTTTCATTGTCAGGTTTGTATAATATATACCATACCATTATATAAAATCATAGTTACGGATAATGTAATAGTGAGAATTAGTAAAAATTTTGTTATTAATACAATTATTCAGGGAACTGCATTTCCTACAGTATTTACATTCTCTCATATTCATATAATAGTTTTTAGATAATAAGCTGGTTGTATAACCCATCGTAATAGATCATTTGTAGCACTAGAAAATCCTCAAAAGAAAAATAGCAACAATAAAAACGCTATTACACAATATTTTATTTTTTTGAATGATTTCATATAATACCCCATAGTATATTATTTCTTTAAAATTTTTTCATATTCCTTTAGGCAAATAACTTTACAGCAACTCTGACTATGATATAAGCTAACAGACAGACCGCAATTCAAACACCACATCATATTAATGCTTTAGTAGCTGAACTCATAACTTTTTCATCTCAGTTAGCCGTAATAAGTTTATATCAATTCCAAATCATAAATAAGAAACAGAAAAATCAGATAGCAAACCGAAGATAACTATTTACCATAGCAATTATATCCAATACAGCATGACTTCATTCAATTTGTACTCAATCTTTAGGTACATCAGGATTGCTACCATATTTTCATTCAATAGTCCGCAATGTTAAAGCATTTACGGAAGTAGACATAAATACTGTAAATATTATACTACATAAGCTAATTAATTTTTTCATTTTAGTCGGTATGTTGTAAAACTATTATAGTATGTTTTGAAAAGATATACCTTTATCCTGATCATGTTCATAAGTATTTGTAGGTAATTCTTTTTTGTCTCACAATGTAGAAGGAACAGACTGAATCAAGGTGATAATCACAACGCTAAATAATGCTACAAGTATTCAAATAACGATGTATATAATATTTTTAGTTAAATCCTTAGAATCCTTTCATTGTCAAGTTTGAATAATATAAATCATACCGTTATATAAAATCATTGTAACAGCCAAAGTAATTGTTAAAATTAATAAGAATCTAGTTATTTTAACAATCATAGGCTGCTCTTTTTCTGCTTTTATATGAAAATAACTATATTTCCATTGGTGTTTACATACAGATTTATTGCTATTGGATACTGTCTGACACTCTTTACTACAACTTCCTCATTTACATACAGGGTTCCCATTATCATCCGTTTTTACTTCTTTTTTTATAGAAAAATCCAATTCAGTACTTCATAGCATTACATTATTTCACACAGTTTTAATATTTTTACCTAATCATATTATAGTCTCATTATAGTAAGACGGTTCGATGACCTCTCGTAATAAATCATCAGCATTTGAAAATCATCCAGGAAAGAATCATAATCACAAAAACAGCACTATCAATCAATATTTTATTGCATTCACATATTTCGTTATTATGTTTTTCATTCCATTAAATCTGATCAAGTAAAGCGTCGGCTTCAATCTCTTCTTGTTGACGAGAAGCTAATTCAGACTCTCTAACTTTATTCTGTTGCTGTTGATATGCACCAGAAGCATATGTTTCTTCATATTTTCTTTTTATTTCTTCCTGTCTAGCTTGGTATTTTGCTTCAATTTCAGCTAATTTTTGTTTCTCTCTAGTTAATATATCCCTAAGTTTATCAATCTGTTCTTGATTCATAAGAGAATACAGATCAAATCGGCTTTGTTTTTCTTTTGGTTCATTGATAGATTTACTTTCAAGAACAAGTACAACCAAATCGGCATTATCTTCTAACATATCATAAGGAATGTTATAATTTAATGCAGTGTCATGCAGATTTTGAGGTAAATACTTTGTTATATATTCTTGCTTTGTCATCGTAGTTAGACATTAAATAATAAAATGCATTAATTAAGATTTATTTATCATCGAGCTTTTTCAGAATGTTATCAGCTTCAATTTCCTCCTTCTTATGATATTCTTTAGATTTTTTATTAACTATACTAGATTTTTGCATATTACGTACCATTTCCTGAATCTGTCTTCTCGTCATCCTTTTAGGACAGTGTCATCAACCATAATATCATTCTTGCATCCCATATTTTTTATAAACTAAACTTGAGGATTAGCTTTATTGTTTAATAATCGTTCAATATCTGCTTGATTTACTATTCCTCTCTCAAGAAGCTTTTTAGCATATTGTCACATAGAAATCATTCAATTTTGAGTCGATGTTTCAATAATATTTTGCATCTGATCAACCTCTCTCTTTTTTAAATTGTTTTTCACTGCATTGTTATTTAGCATAAGTTCAAATACTCAAATTCTTCATTGACCATCCTTCGTCTTTACAAGAGTTTGAGACATAATTCCTACCAAACAATCAGCCATTCTTTCTAGAATAGAATTTTGCATATCGCTAGGATAGAACGATAAATATCTATTCAATGTATGTGTCGCTGAATTTGTGTGTAGAGTTGAAAATACTAAATGTCCAGTTTCTGCAAGGTTTAAAACGGCTTCAGCAGTTTCACTATTTCTAATCTCTCATACGAAAATTACATCAGGATCTTCTCTCAATGTAGATTCAATGGCAGAGCTAAAAGACCAAGTATCGTGCCCAATTTCTCTTTGAGAAACTAAAGACTTCTGAGGCTGAAACACATATTCAATAGGATCCTCAATGGTAATTATTTTATAAGGCTTTTCCTTGTTTATAATTTCCAGCATCGCAACAATAGATGTGGATTTTCCTCATCAAGTAGGTCAAGTCACAAGGAATAATCACTTACGAGAATCAAGTACATTTCTTTTGATTGATTCTGATACATTTTGAAACATAATTCATTCTAACTGTCTAGGAGTACTATTGATTTTCCTCATTACAACATTGATTCTTCATGTACTTAGATAAGCATTCACTCTATAAGCAGTATCATCCTTTGATATATAAGCAAAATCTGCTTCCTTATCCACTAGGAATTTATCAAATCTCTGTGGATTGTTCTTAAAGAGTTGCTTAAGTAAAATTTCCATGTTTTCATCTCAGATTCTTCAAATTTCTTCCTTTCTTATAATCTCTCAGTTTAATCTATACGCAGGAGCTTCTCCGGCAGAAAGGTGTAAATCTGAAATGTTCTGATTGTTAGCAATTAGCCTCAAAATAGACTCAATGTCTAATCAAATTCCTTGCATCATTAACGAAATAATTAATAAAATGTGAGGACATTCACATAATTATTATATTCAAAAAATATTTTCTGTCAAAAAAATAAGGACTTTTTTTGGTGTTTAGTTTTATATTGAATTTTGAGTAGAAAAAATTATATTTTATCAGGTTGAAATGACCTTCAGAATTGAAATTTATTACTCATAAAGTGATAATAATAAACTGTTAAATTTTTATAAAATAATCAAATTTCGTTTTTTATGATTATTGAGAAAATTAAAAAAACAATAAATTCTACACGAAAAGCATTTAAAAAGAAAATAAAAAGCAGTCCACTTTATGGAAGAACCTTACTTATCTTACTTTTTTTTGCTTTGATTATAAAATGAATTATAATCTATTTTTCTTATAAAAATCTAAATCCACGAGAAAATGTTATCTCTTACTTGGCAAGTGATATAATAATTATATTTTTTGCTCATCTACTCATAACTATAAATTATTGGATAAAAAGGCGTAGTTTAAGGTTATTTAATGACCTTATTGTATTTATAATCCTATTGTTGTACATAATAGATATGTTTACTATTTTTGTATTTCATAGTAGGGTTGCAATAGTGGAAGTTTTTGCATTGTGAAGTAATGGATCATCAGGATTTGATTGAATCATCAGACTATGGACTTCAATATTTATAATAGCAGGATTCTCGGTTTTTCTTCTTGTTCAAATTAAAATGGTAAGCTCTAGAAAATCCTGAAAAAATATGCTCATAGGATTTTCTGCGTGTTCGGCTTTGTATGCGCTGTTTTTTACTGCTATAGCATGTTCAGATATAGATATTAGCCGTGTAGAAAATGTCATTTCATTAAACATAAACAAAATAAAAGAATATAATCCAGATTTATCTCAAGAAGATTTAGATGAACCCCAAGAAATTAATAAAGGATATTCTATAAAAAATATTCAATGAAAATGAAAAGATTTAAATATTATACTGGTTTTTGCTGAATCGTTATCTGCAATAGATTCTGCAAATGTCTGATGAAATGATAAAATGCCAAAGTTTGATCAGATGCAAAAGGATGGAATTACGTTCACAAATTTTGTTACAAATTGAACTACATCAGATACGGCACACATCTCCACACTATTATGAGTGGTACCGCTTATAAACATGAGAATGTGAAATACTCCATACAGTTGATATAAACTCAAAATGGAAGCGTTGCCTGAGTTTCTAAATTCCGAGTGATACACAACCACATTTATCAGTGCTGCAAGTTTAAATTTTCTCCAACAAAGAGATTTCCTTTCATGAGCGTGATTCCAAAAAATAATATGAGAAGAAGAATTTGAAAATAGTAAAAAATATACTTTTGGCTCAGCAGCGGATGAAGAACTATATAAAAGAGTGTTGCAAGAGGTGCAGGTACAAACCTGAAAGTACTTTATAGGATTACAAACTATATCGTTTCATAAACCATATGATACACCATTGTGAAAAACAGAAGAATTGGCTCTCCAATATTCAGATGAAGAATTGTACAAATTCTATCAATGATTACAGCAACTCTGATTCTTTGACAACGGAATATTAGTGATTGTATGAGATCATAGAAAAATGAATGCTGTAGAATCATGAGAACCTGAGATATTCGGTCCAAATTGGTATACAAAGTCAGTTGCAACGGTAGTATGATCGTGAATTGTTCCTGGATCAGTAAATAGTAATATGGTTCAACATACAGATTTTTATAACTCTTTAAAAAGATTGGTTTGACACTGAAATGTAAAGGTAGATAGCATTTATAATGATATCTTTACTCAAGAGGTAAATAGAAATTGGGCTATAACCAGCTCAGAAGTTTATGAAAGTAATAGGTACACAATTTCATCTTATAGCTGAGATATCTTTTTATTTAAAAATATATCTAATTTATCGAAAGATAGCTCGATATATGATTACTTTTCATCTTATGTATCATTTGAATTTGGAAATGATGATAATTCCGAAAATGATATAGAAGATGAGCCCAATAAAGTAAAATTTATATGACATAGATGAGCAATTTTAAACTCTACAGAAAATTCATTAGAATCATTTTTAGCTGCAAATGAATTATGAGCAGATTGAATCGAGTTTGATGTTTCCTATACCAAAGATATGCAAAATATAGTTGCACATTGAGACTTACTTTATTCGTCTAACTGTACAAGACAAAAAGTATGAGATTATGATTTTGAATGGATAACAAAAAATTGTACAAAAGGTAATTGAGAAAAATACAGAACACTGAGAAATATGCTAGAACTCATTGATTGACTATTCGACTACTATTTTATTGAAATTAAGGTTTATGACGAAAATCTTTGAGAACAACAAACTTTAGACGCAATTCAAACGGTAAAAGATTTAAATATGCAAGATAGAGTAATTTTTATTAGTTATTCAGACTCAGCAAGAGAGGTATTAAATTCAGATCCAGATATAATATTCGGATGGGATACGTTTGATGTTAATGATCTAGATTTTATATGAGAAAATAACAGCAAGTATTTTCTGGCCCCATATGATATGCTTACACCAGAAATTGTACAAAAAGCTAGAAGTCTGTGAAAAGAGGTTGTTACTTATACAGTAAATGGAACATGAGATTTTCAAAATATGAAAGATTTATGAGTAAATATTATAATGTCGGATAGAATAGATTTATTGCAAGAATACGATAATTCTATACATTACCCAGTTCCTCATAGCTTAGAAAAATTAAACTTAAAAAAATCCTCAGAAAGATCTGAGGATTATATCGATTAATGCTTTCTTATTTTACAATTTTTCTGGCCTCCAAATAATATCTCTTTTCGTCCGCCTCTCACATAGAAAATGTCTTTCTAGGTAATGCTCAATCTACTACCACCGTTTTAAAGAAATCTGATTTATCCATTATTGGAAATAAAATTCCAAAATTTCCGTTTTCTTTTCATAATTTTTCTACCACATCATCTCAGTGAATATAATCAATTTTTGAATCAGTATGGTCTTTTAAATACTGATCCAAGAAGG
>JAEEGL013568342.1_pt1 | contig 10821 bp, 9 predicted proteins | sample 9134231 | NCBI WGS metagenome assembly JAEEGL01 (sample SAMN16246548, study PRJNA631951) | gut metagenome | biome: gut microbiome; feature: rumen; material: fiber-attached | host: Bos | place: Iran: Karaj | collected 2018-10
CGTGATCGTATTTTTGAACGCCTGATCCGCCGGATGATGGATCGGTGTAAATTCCATAATATCGCGGTCTTTCGGAACGATGACTATCCCACCCGGATGCTGTCCGGTCGTCTTCTTTACGCCCGAGCATCCGGCGCACAGGCGGTCTATTTCCGCTCTTGTCGCCTTTATGCCCTTTGCCTCAAGGTATTTGAGCACATAGCCGTATACGGTCTTTTCCTTCACGGCACTGATCGTTCCCGCGCGAAACGCATGTCCTTCCCCAAACATCGTTTCAACGTATTTATGCGCCACAGGCTGGTATTCACCCGAGAAGTTCAAGTCAATATCCGGCGTTTTATCGCCTTTGAAGCCCAGAAAAACTTCAAACGGGATGTCAAAGCCGTCTTTTCTATATGCATGGCCGCACACGGGGCATACGCGATCCGGCATATCCACGCCACAGGCATAACGTGTACGGTCTACGTCAAAGTCACTGTGCTTGCACGCGGGACATACGTAATGCGGCGGCAACGCATTGACCTCTGTAATTCCGGCAAAAGTCGCGACCAACGAGGAGCCGACCGAGCCACGGGAACCAACGAGATACCCGTCGCCAAGCGATTTCTGTACCAGCCGCTGCGCCATGAGATAGAGCGAAGCGAACCCATTTCCGATGATGGATTTCAGCTCTTTATCCAGTCGATTCTGTACAATCTCAGGAAGCGGATCACCGTATATTTCGCGCGCGCGCTTCAGTGCCATATCCCTTAGATCGTTTTCCGCGTTTTCGATTTTCGGCGCGTGCGTGCCATCGGGATAAGGCTGCAGCCATTGGCAGCTTTCGGCAATCGCATTGGGCGCATGGACGACAACCTCATGCGCGGTCTCTTCGCCGAGGTACGAAAACTCCTCGAGCATTTCGTCCGTCGTTTTTAAATACAGCGGCGCCTGCAGGTCCGCATCCTTAAAATTCATTTCATGCATCAGTATGGCGCGGAACCGCGCCTGATGCGGCTCCAGAAAATGCACGTCGCCGGTGGCTACTACGGGAATGCCAAGCTTTTCTCCCAATGCGACGATACGCCTGTTCAGATTGCGCAGTGCCTCTTCGTCCGCTACAATGCCTTCTCTGATCATGAAAGCATTGTTTCCCAGCGGTTGTATTTCCAAAAAATCGTACCAGGAAGCGATCTTCTCGAGCACAGCGTCATCCGCGCCGGCTAACATTGCCTGATACAATTCGCCCTGCTCGCATGCCGAACCGAGCAGCAGGCCCTGCCGGTGCATCGCCAAAAGACTCCGCGGAATGCGCGGGCGCATGTAAAAATGCTGCAAATGTGAATAGCTGACCAAACGATAGAGGTTCATCATCCCCTCCTGCGTTTGGGCCAAAATAATGATATGGTTTGTTTTCTGCTTGGCTGCCTTTGCCTTTTTCGTACCCTTCTCCACACTCGGGCGTGTCGTGATTACCGGCAGTTTTGTGCAGCCGTTTTTTCGCATGCGTTCCGTCAAAATCAGAAATACCTGCGATGTGGCTTCGGCATCGTCCTGCGCACGATGATGGTTCTCCAGCGAAATATTGAGCTCATCGCAGATCACGTTTAGTTTATGCGACTTTAAGTCACGAAGTAAATATCGGGAAAGCATCAACGTATCCGCGTAAGGCTGATCGAAAACCAGACCATAACGGTCGCCGTGCAGCGTTATAAAACCGACGTCAAAATCCGCATTGTGCGCTACCAGCACGCAGCCATGCACGAATTCATGGAATTGCTTGAGCACGGTACGCGCATTCGGCGCGCCGGCAACGACACTCTGGTTGATTCCGGTAAGCTGGATAATGTTCTGCGGTATGATAACAGAATTATCCACAAAGGATGAAAAACGGTCTATCACCTGACCGTTGCGAATCTTTACCGCTCCGATCTCCAGAATATGCGCCTGCGACGGCTGTAAGCCCGTCGTTTCAATGTCGAACACGACGTAGTCCTGATCCATAGAGATCAGTTCCGTATCCGGCAAAAGATAACCTTCCACACCGAAAATCGGCTTTACGCCTGCTTTCTTGGCCGCCTTCGCCGCTTCGGGAAACGCCTGTACCACGCCATGATCCGTAATGGCAAGCGCACTGTGGCCCCATTTAGCGACCGTGTTCATGGCGTCCGTAATACGCGTAAGGCCGTCCATAGTGGACATCTGCGTGTGCAGATGCAGCTCCACCCGTTTTTCCGGCGCGCAATCCATACGCACGGGCGCTTGTACCGGCACAATATCCACCGGGAACAAACAGGGTTCTTTTGTAAAAGAATCGATCGAGTAGTCGCCGCGCACACGCAGAAAATCGCCGTCCTTCTGCACTTTTTCCATGTGCGTCAGCAGTTTCTTCATCTGCTTTTTTTCGGCAAACAGCTTGCAGGACACGGTGTTCGTGTAATCCGTAACCTTAAATAAAAGGAGCTGCTTCGCAGAACCACCCTTTAACTCCTTACATTCCATGTCTACCAGCTTTCCCTCCACGGTGACGCGTCCCATGGAATCGTCCAGCTGTTCCATTGCAATGACATTTGCTTTTTTCGGAATTTTCCCCAGAATAGCGTTTGCTTCGGACGGTTGTTGTGCTTTGGCTTTAACGCTTTCTTTTGGCTTGATTTGCGCCGTCTGTTCCGCTGCGGCAGACTCCGTAACCTGAAGCGCTATGCGATATGGTTCAAAATAGGTCTGTAAAGCCGCCTCGAGCGCGGCCTTCTGCGCAGCCTGCAATGCCGACGCAGAATCGACGCTGATCTCGATCGTTGCATTTTCATGATGTAATTTAGCGCCATGCAAATGCAGGCCGGCAGACCATTCTCCCGCCTGCTGCAAGAGCGTACTCCACTGTGTATCCAAAGTTTCCCCCATCCGAGCAGCGGCTGCTTACGCCAGCATCGCCGCGGTTTCCTCAATCAGTCGATCCAATATCCCCGGCATTTCTCCGGCTGCCAGCTTTTGCCCTTTTTTGAAAATCACGCCGTTCCCATGCCCGAAAGCAATGCCGATATCGGCGTCCTTCGCTTCACCGGGGCCGTTTACCGCACAGCCCATGACCGCAAGTTTCAGATACCGTTCGGTTTTCGGCAGCCGCCGCTGCACTTCCCGAACGGCTTGTTCCACATTCACCCGGCATCGTGCGCAGGTGGGACAGCTTATGACTTCAATGCCCGTCTTTCTCAGCCGCAACGCTCTGAGTATCGCAATCCCCGCTTCCACTTCGCGCATCGGGTCTCCTGTCAGCGATACGCGCAATGTATCGCCTATCCCATCCAATAGAAGCGAACCGATGCCGATCGCCGACTTCACCATGCCCATTTCGCCGAGGCCTGCCTCCGTCACCCCGATGTGCAGCGGGTAATTGCATTTTTTCGCCATCAAACGATATGCCGCGACGGTTTCCGCAACTCCGGAAGCTTTCAGAGAAATTACGATGTCGTCAAATCCGGCCTCTTCCAGAAGCGCGCAATGCGTCAAAGCGCTCTCCACCATTGCGGCAGGCAGATTTCCTTCGTTCTTTTCCAATAATCCTGCGGCCAATGAACCGCCGTTCACGCCGATACGGATCGGAACGTTATGCTCTGTCGCGCAAGCCGCCACCGAGCGTACATGTTCCGCATCGCCAATATTGCCGGGATTAAAGCGAATCTTATCCGCTCCTTTTTCCATCGCGGCAATCGCCAGCCTGTAATCAAAATGAATGTCCGCCACCAATGGAATGGAAATCTGCGGACGTATCTGCGCCAATGCATCCGCGCATCCGCGGTCATAAACCGCACAGCGCACGATATCGCAGCCCGCATCCGTCAGGGCGTGAATCTGCGCGACGGTGGCGTCAACGTCTTTTGTATCGGTACATGTCATCGACTGGACGCTTACCGGAGCACCTGCGCCGATCGCCAATCCGCCCACATATACTCTTTTCGTGCCGTCTCCCACTTTATCCTCCGGTGACCAATGTCACGATATCATTATACGTCAAAAAGATCATCAATCCAAATAACAGTATGATGCCGACAAAATGCACCATACCCTCCCTTTTCGGGGGAACAGGTTTCCTCCTGATCCATTCGACAATTAAGAACACCAACCGTCCGCCGTCCAGCGCAGGAAGCGGCAAAAGGTTGATGATTCCCAGATTGATGCTGATTAGCACCGCTATGCGCAGCACGGTCTCCCACCCGGCGCGCACCGCCATTCCCATATAATTGATCGTACCTACCGGCCCCGCTACTTCTCCCCGTTGTATCCCGCGCGTAAAAATACTGCCCAAAAACGAAAACATTTCCTTCAGGACCGCCCGCACAAAAGATGCGGATGCTTCTATCGCCCCAAAAAAGGAGTAATTCTTTTGCACGCCCATATAACTGATGCCGAGTACGTTATGACCGGCTTCTTCATTGTAAAAGTCGGTTACATGCAGAACGATTCTTTCTCCGTCACGTTCTACAGTCACATCCATTTCGTTTCCTTCAGCCGCCTGTATCATCGTGGCGGCTTCCGAGTAGAATGCAATGGTTTCACCGTTTATCGCATACAACGTATCCCCCGGCTGCAAGCCTGCGATCTGCGCCGGAGAATCGGCAAAAGAGTAGTCTACTACCTGTGGAACGACATCTCCGAATATGCTCAGCGCAAGAATGGCGCAAATAAAAGCAAACAAAATATTCATCAGCGGGCCGGCCAAAACAACCAATATGCGTTGCCATGGCTTATGTGCCGCAAAGCTCCGTGAATCCTCGATCTCTTCGTCTTCACCATAAAAGCTGCACGCACCGCCGATAGGCAGCGCCCGCAAGGAATACAGAATGCCATTATGTTCTTTTTTCAGGATCTTTGGGCCCATCCCGATGGAAAACTCCAGTATCTTAAAGCCCAATAATCGCCCCACAGCATAATGGCCAAATTCATGCACAAATACGAAAACACTCAGAAGCAGGAGTGCTGCAATAATGGAAAGTACTGTCGTCAAGTCTCGTTACACCTTTCATTTCCCCACGCCAGCCTGCTCCAGCGTCATCTCCTGCGCCATGCGGTGCACTTGCAGAATATCGCTTAGGCAACCCGGCGTTTGTGTGCCGCGCATACGCTGCATCATCGCCCGTACGCTTCGTTCAATGTCACAGAACCCGATCTTCCCATCCATAAACAGCTTTACCGCCGCCTCGTTGGCGGCATTATAAACGATAGGCAGCACTTGCGCTTCATCGAGCGCCTGATACGCCAGTTCGATTGCGCCGAAAAGTTCCCTGTCTACACGATGAAATTCCAACGGCGCGCAATCCGCCAGCGACAGGCGCGGCGTCACGCGAGGCGTACGCCTTGGGTACGTCAGCGCGTACTTGATTGCAAGGCGCATATCCGGCATGCTCATCTGCGCAATGACCGCTCCGTCTTTATATTCTACCATAGAATGTACGATAGATTGCGGATGAATCATGACATCAATGCGTTCTTTTGGTATCGAAAAAAGAAAATGTGCTTCAATGATTTCCAGACCCTTGTTGAACATCGTCGCCGAGTCGACGGTAATCTTTTTCCCCATTTGCCAAATCGGGTGTTTCAATGCCTCGCTGGGCGTGACGCATTCCAGATCCTTACGCGAAAGCTGCCAAAACGGCCCTCCGGACGCCGTCAGTATCAGGCGTTCCACCTCGCTCGTTTTTCCGCTTTTCAAGCACTGAAAGATCGCCGAATGTTCGCTGTCAACCGGTATGATCTCGGCACCCGGCGTCTGTAACGCCTCCTGTAAAAAAGCGCCTCCGCACACAACGCTTTCCTTATTCGCCAAAGCGACTTTTTTCCCTGCTCGCAGCGCACACAGCAGAGGCTCCAGAGCCGCAATGCCCGTAAGCGCTATAACGACCAAATCCGCTTCCGGCAAGCCGGCAAATGCGACGTTGACGTGCGCGCCTGCTTCGCATTTTATTTCGTTAGGTAAATGTTCTTGATCGGCCACGCCGATATATTTCGGCTGGAATTCTGCAATCTGCTTTGCAAACAACTCCATATGATGTCCGCCGGACGTCAGAGCGAGCACTTCAAAATAATCAGGCATAGCGCGCACGACATCAAGCGTCTGTGTGCCGATCGAACCTGTACTTCCCAATATAACTAACTTTCTTAATTGATTTTCCATATCCTTAAAACGCCATTAAAGTGTACGCCAGTATCACCGGCACGCAGAACAGGATACTGTCCGTGCGGTCAAGAACGCCGCCATGCCCCGGCAAAAGCGTTCCGAAATCCTTTATGCCCGCCCAGCGCTTCACTGTCGATGCGAGCAGATCTCCGATCTGTCCGATGAGTCCGCACACGCCGCCGAGTATCAGCGTTGCCGGCAGCGTCAGCTGTCCGCCCCATATCGTTTGCAAATAGAACGTAACAACACCCCCGACAACCCCGCCGAAAAACGAACCGATGCTTCCTTCCACCGTTTTTTTCGGGCTGATATCAGGGCACAATTTGTGCTTCCCGATCAACCGGCCTACAAAGTACGCAAATATGTCCGCACACGATGGCGCCGCGATTGCCAGCACGAGCGCACTTAAGCTCAGGTTCCACGGTTCGACCGCGCACAGTACCAGAACACATGCGAAAAAAGGCAGCGGCCATACAAAAGGCAGCAATCCTGCGAAAAGATCCGGAGTGGTGCGCTTTCTATTGATAATGCGTTCCGTGACAACGATCATCAGGCAAAGCATCCACCAGAACGGTAAATACTGTTTTACGGGCAGCAACGGCACGAGCGCCAACGATACCGCAAAAACATACGCCATAGCGGAAAACGGTTTGTAGTTCTTCGCCCGTAAGGCGCATCCCACCTCGTAAACCGCAACCGCCGCGAGCGCGGCAAATACGATCGCCTGCGCCCATATGCCTAAACACAGGACAACGATCAGCAATGCTACGAGTACGATCCCCACAACTATCCGTTTGCCCATAATCCTTGGTCCCCTCTTACAGTCCGCCGTATCTGCGATTGCGGCGCTGGAATTCCTGCAAAACTTCCACGTATCGTTTTTCAGTAAAATCGGGCCAATAATCGTCTATAAAAATGAGCTCTGCATAGGCGGCCTGCAACAGCATGAAATTGGAAAGTCTCTGTTCTCCGCCCGTACGTATGACTACATCCAACGGTGGGAGCCCTGCCGTATACAGCTGCGCATCCAAACATGCGAAATCGATCTCTTCAGGTGCGATCTTTCCCGCTTTCACATCCGCAGCAATCGCACGCACTGCACGCACGATTTCCGATTGACCGCCGTAGTTCAGTGCAAGGCAAAATTCCATGCCCGTATTGTTCTTCGTCAACTCGAGAAACTCATCCAGCTGTTCCTGCACCGCTTCAGGGAAAGCGTTTTCTGCGCCCAGCACCCGCATGCGCACATTGTTCTCATGCAATTCACGTCCCTCACGTTTGAAAAACTCTACCAGCAAGCTGCAAAGCGCGCCAATTTCGTCCGCGGGACGTTTCCAGTTCTCCGTAGAAAAAGCGTAAACAGACAATGCGCGTATGCCGATATCGGAAGAAAAGCGGATGATCTCTTTTACGCGCACCACTCCGGCACGATGTCCCAGCGGGCGCGGCAAATGCCGCTTCGTCGCCCAACGTCCGTTGCCGTCCATGATGATTCCCACATGCGCCGGCAGCGGCTCTGTTAAGCCCATTTGCATCAACTGTTCACTCGTATATTTTGCCATACCGCTCCTATCCTTACTTTACGAAAGTCAAATGCAAAGCGCAGTCCGCTTTGCATTTGGCGCATCTTATTCGTCGTAATCAGTACACTCGGTCTGGAATTCCGCATAAGAAAGCAACACCTTTTCGCACTCGCCTTCTTTCGTCAGCTTTTGCCGGATCACTCTCTTTTCGTTCCCCCGCATGCCCCTTTTGCTGGACACCTGACTGCATACTACAGAAAAGCCTTTTTCCTCCAGCAATGCCGTTGCGTGCGAAAGCTCGTATCCCAGCACATCAATCAAACTTCCAATATCTCCTTTTCCTTATTGGCAATGATTGTATCGATATCCTTTATCATGCTGTCCGTCAGCTTCTGCGTCTGATCTTCAAGCTGTTTCTGATCGTCTTCTGTAATCTCATTGTTTTTGCGTTGCTTCTTGACCTGCTCGTTCGCATCTCTGCGGATGGAACGGATCGCCACTTTGCTCTCCTCCCCCTTTTTGCGAACGACTTTAACGAGTTCTTTCCTGCGCTCTTCCGTCAGCTCCGGAAATACCAAACGAATCAATTTTCCGTCGTTGCTGGGGTTAATGCCGAGATCCGACTTCTGGATCGCTTTTTCCACATTGGAGATATTCTTCTGATCCCATACCGAAATCGTAATCAAGCGCGGCTCAGGAGATGCGATATTAGCCAGCTGGCTAATCGGGGTCATAGTGCCGTAGTAATCGACCATGATGCGCTCCAGCAATTGGGGATTCGCCCTGCCTGCACGCAGTCCGGACAAATCGCGCCGTAAGGCGGCAATCGTTTTTTGCATTTTATCTTTCGTAATGGCGATCAACTCTTCAGCCATAATAATCCCTCCTTTGCATACTTTTCCCGTATAGTATTTTACTTGAAAATCTCTTGTCGCACAAGCCTTTTATTCCCGGCCGATCACGGTACCGATATCCGCTCCTGAAGTCACCAGCGCAATACTGTCCGTTTCCTTCATGCCAAATACGACGATCGGAATGTTTTCTTCCTGACATAAAGTGATCGCCGTCAGATCCGTTGCCCGAAGCTGCCGCTCGATCACTTCTCTGTAAGTAAGCTTCGTGTACCGTACCGCATTCGGATCGAGCTTCGGATCGGCGGAATATATGGCGTCAACGTTTTTCGCCAGCAGCAGCGCGTCCGCATGGATTTCCGCCGCGCGCAGAGCGGCAGCCGTATCCGTGCTGAAAAACGGCGAACCCGTTCCGCATGCAAAGATCACGACGACGCCCTGATCCAGCAGCTGATTGGCAAAGCGCGCGCTGAAAGTGTCGCAGAAGCGCTCCATGCTTACTGCGGACAGTACGCGGCACGGCACCTGTATCTGCTCCAGAGAATCCTGCAGCGCCAAAGCGTTGATCGTCGTCGCAAGCATTCCCATATGGTCGGCGCGGTTGCGTTCCATGGCACCGCTGCTCCTGCCGCGCCAAATATTTCCGCCACCTACTACAATTCCTATCTGTACCCCTTTTGAAACTACCGCTTTAATTTGCAAAGCGATCTGGTCGACCGCCGCAAAGTCCAGCACGCCTTCCGCTTTAGAGCCCATGGCTTCGCCGCTCAGTTTTAAAAGAATACGCTGATACTGCACAGCACTTTCACCTCCGTGCTTACAGAAAAAGGAACACATGAACGTGTTCCTTTTTCAACTCTCATTCTTTACGCTTTCGTTTGGTTCATGACTTCCTCGGCGAAGTTGTCCTGACGTTTCTGCAGGCCCTCGCCCATCTCGAAGCGGACAAAGCGGCGAATGCTGATCTTCTCACCGATCTTGGAAACCGTGTTATTCAGCATCTGACCTACCGTAGTATCCGCATCCTTTACGAAGGGCTGCTCCAGCAGGCAAACTTCTTTATAATACTTTTCGATGCGGCCGTTGATGATCTTTTCGATGATCGCGTCCGGCTTGGGCTTCGGCTCGTTCTTCGCCTGCGCGCGCAGGATTTCCTTTTCCTTCTCGATCTCTTCCTGCGGCACTTCTTCTTTATGGATATACGTCGGTTTCGCAGCCGCGATATGCATAGCTACGTCATGTACGAACGCTTTGAATTCATCGGTCTTTGCGACAAAGTCCGTCTCACAGTTTACCTCAAGCAGCACACCGATCTTGCCGCCCATATGCACATAAGAGTCGACGATACCTTCCGCAGCAATACGGCCGGCTTTCTTGGCGGCAGCCGCCAGGCCCTTTTCGCGCAGAAAGTCCTTTGCTTTTTCCATATCGCCATCGCAAGCGACCAGCGCCTTTTTGCAATCCATCATGCCGGCGCCCGTCATTTCACGCAATTCCATTACATTTTTCGCTGTAAACATAGTCGTCCTCCTGTTCTATTTCATCCGTTTGTCAGTTTTCTTCGACCGCTTCCGCCGCATCCGCATCATCGTTCATCTGCTCGCCCTGACGGCCTTCCAAAATAGCGTCGGCCATCTTGGACGCAATCAGCTTGACGGCGCGGATCGCATCGTCGTTGCCGGGGATTACATAATCCACTTCATCCGGATCACAGTTGGTGTCGACGATCGCAACGATCGGGATACCCAGCGTGCGCGCTTCGGCAATGGCAATATGCTCCTTGCGCGGGTCTACAACAAACAGTGCGCCGGGCAGCTTCTTCATATCCTTGATACCGCCCAGGTTTTTCTCCAGTTTTTCCTGTTCCGCGCGAAGCTTAATCACTTCTTTTTTGGGCAGCAGGTCGAACTGGCCGGCAGCTTCCATCTGCTCGATCTTGCGGAGCTTTGCGATGCGGCTCTGAATGGTTTTAAAATTCGTCAGCATGCCGCCCAGCCAACGCTGGCTGACATAAAACATCTCGCTGCGGCGCGCTTCCTGTTCGATCGACTCCTGCGCCTGCTTTTTCGTGCCGACAAACAGCACGCTCTGCCCATCCATGGCCAGATCGCGGATGAAATAGTATGCTTCTTCAATTTTTTTGACGGTCTTTTGCAGGTCGATGATGTAGATGCCGTTGCGCTCCGTGAAGATGTATTCCTTCATCTTCGGGTTCCAACGACGGGTCTGGTGTCCGAAGTGAACGCCCGCCTCCAACAGTTGTTTCATGGAAATAACAGACATAAAAATAACC
>JAEEGL013622257.1_pt1 | contig 10821 bp, 7 predicted proteins | sample 9134231 | NCBI WGS metagenome assembly JAEEGL01 (sample SAMN16246548, study PRJNA631951) | gut metagenome | biome: gut microbiome; feature: rumen; material: fiber-attached | host: Bos | place: Iran: Karaj | collected 2018-10
TATTTATTAAATTAAAAAATATAAAAATATTCTTTATAAATAATAGAATGTATTTGTAAAGATGAGTAAATATTATAAATTGTTTTATATGAGCGGGAAGATTTATTCTTTGAATTAATTGAAATATAAACAAAAAGAATGAGGAAAGAAACAATAAATTATCTTGAATTAGGAATAAAATCTTATACAGAAAAAACATTTTCAAGATATAAGAATGAAAGTACAATAATTTATTCTCAAAATTTTGATAATGATTTTATTAACCCAAATTTTGTGAATTTAATTCAATTATATAAAAATATGATAGAAAAAAATAAAATTTCTAAACTTTGGAATTGTGTAGCTGAAAGTATAAAAGAATATTCTTATCCTATTTTTAATATTTTTGAAAAAGAATTAAATTCTTTAAATAAAAAAGATATTTCTATAAATATTAATTATGATAGAGAATTAGCAGGAATAAATTTAAATAAATTTAAATCAATTTCAATTGCTTCTTATTTATGTATTAAAGGATGCATTGATATTAATAATAATTTTTATGATTTATTAAATGAAGATATTCAAAAATTTAAAAGTTCTCTTGATTGGCTTTATAATTTTTGTTTAATTAAAGATAATATAAATATTTATTCTTCATTTATTATAAATTTTATAATTAGAATTCCAATATGGATAAATTCTTTATATACAGATTTTAATGAAAAATATTTAAAATGGTTAATAAGTTTTTTTTCAGAAAAAAAAGAAGAAAAAAAATTATATGAATCAATAATAAAAGAAATAAATAATATAATAAATGATTCAAAAAAAAATAATAATGCATTTACAATATTAAAAAAATCTCAAACAAAAAAATTTTCTCGTAGTAGAGGACAATCTTTTGATAAAGGAGAATCAATTCAAACAAATCTTAATTATGAACAAATAAATAATAATTTAGAAAGAAATTTAAAAATAGAAAATTATTTTAAAATTTTAAACAACCCAAAAAAACAAGAAAAAAAAGAAAAAGAAAAAGAAAATAAAGAAAATGATTATTTAAAAATTAATCAATTAAAAAATTTTTCATTTTTAGAAATAGATATATATGATAATTCATCAAGAACTTCTTCTCAAATACATTATCATTATTCTTGTCCTTCAGAAATTTCTTTTGATGGAAATAGTCAAAAAAGTTTAATTGGAATAAATTCTTTATTAAAAGTTAATCATTCAAGTTCTTTTAAAATCTTAGATAATCCTTTTTATAAAAATACTCTTTCTTATAAAAAAGAATATTCTAATTGTAAAAAAAAAAAATTCACTTCTTTTCTTTTAGAAAATTCTAATAATGAAAATATTAATTTTAATAATGTTAATACTGAAAATAGCAATGATAAAAATGATAAAATTAAATCTATTCAAAAGATAATTCATGATAAATTTTATGATAATCAAATAAATAAAAAATCCAAAAGTGATTTATCTACTAATGATAAAACTAAAAAAAAAAAAAATAAATCAAAAAGTGATATTATTGCATATAAAACTCCAATTAAATCAATAAATAATTCATTAAAACAAAATGAAATAGATAAAGTATCTATAAGGAAAAATTTATTAAATTTATTCCAACAAAACAATAATTAAAAAACTTAAAAAACATATATTAAAAAACTAAATAAAATTCATATTTAAATAATTAAAAAAACTCTTTAATTCCTTTCATTATCATTCAAAGTATAAATATAATCAATTCTAATTTCTAAAGTGAAATCTTGATTATGAACTGATATTCCATTACAAATATTAATATTATATATATTAATTCTATATTCAGATAAACTTTTGCAATAAGATAATTAATATTTGTTAAATCAATTTATAATATATTAATTATACATTCAACTCCATATTTCTCAAAGATTTCAAAAACAATATCAGTTTTTTATAAGAAATACCAATAAAATTTTGAGATAAAAAGTATGTTTAAATTTTTACTTGTTTTTAATCATAATTTAAAAGACCAAAAAAATTTCTATTCTATCATTTTATATTTTAAGCAAAAGAATATTTTTAAAATAAAAAGATTCACTATTCTTTTTTTATCTAAAAAAATGAGAATAAATTTCATTTTATTGTTTCATTTGACAATATTTCATTCATTTTTTTTTAAAATTCTATATAATTATTTTTTAATTTTTTTCATTATTTTCTTTACAAAATATTTATTATTATTATTTTCTGATAATTATTTATTTTATTTATATGGACACATACAATAAATTTTTTTATTGTTTTTTTTCAATTCTTTTTAATGTAAATTTGTTATGAATAAAAAATAATTAAATATTTAGAAAAGATAAAAATAAGAAATTGATAATAACTAAAATAAAAAAAATATTATAATAAAATGAAAGAAAATAAATTTCCAAAAAAATTAGGTTCTTTTTTTCCTAAAAAAAAAAGAAAAGAATTTAAATTAAAAACAGTTCCAATTAATTTTAAAATAATTCCAAATTATAATGAATTATTAGAAAGATTAATTCAAAGAAAATTAATTTTACATTCTCATCAAACTTTTCAAAATGAAAAAACTAATATTTATAATGAAAATTATTTAGAAAGTTTTTATAATAATTTATATAATAAAAAAAGAAATTCTTCGTTTTCAAAATTAAACAAAGAAAAAAATTATTCTTTTGAAAAAACTGATTTACCAATTTTAAATAAATCAATTTATAACACTGAAGAAAAAGTAAAAAAAAAGAAAACAATTTTTTTAAAAAATGAAAAATTAAGTAAAGAGCATTTAAATGATTTAAAAAGAAATAAATCTTTAATCTTTACTAAAAATAGCTTTGATGAAGAAAATAAAAATAATAAAAGTGAACAAAAAAAAAATAATAATCTTAATCAAAGAATTAAAAATAAATTGCAAAAATTTAAAATTATTCATCCTCCTTTAAGAATATTTCATTCTTAAAATTTATTAAAAAAGTTAGGATTTTATTTTTGTAAAATATTTAAATAATAAATCATGTATGAATAATTAATTATTTTATTTGAATAAATATTATTTTTAGAATATAATTTATTTGTTTAAATATGATTTGAATACATTTATTTTTTGATTTTATAAGTTTTTAAATAAAAAATAAATGCAAATACATCATAGAACTTTTATAAATCTAAAATGATATTATAGAGCTGTTTAAATTAGAAAAAATATTATTCAATGAATTAAAAAGGATTTTTCTTGTTAATGATTAATAAAGAAAAACTAGAAGAGACATTTTATCTTTTAAAATTTAAGTTTGTTACATATCATAATTAATAATAATTATATAATAATAAAATTTTTCAAAAATAAAAAACAAAGTGTAAGTTAATAATTTTTTAAAATAAAAAAGAAATAAATCGATAAAATCAAAAATTTTTTCCTCTTAAATCTAGTAAAGAAACTAATATTTTTTATTTTTCTTTTTAATTAAAAAATCTAAAAAAAAATAATTTAAATATATACTTTATATATTTGAAACTTAATATTATATATTGACAAAAGTGCAAAAAAATCTTTTTAGTAACAAAAAAAAAAGAAAAAAAAGAAACATAATAAAGTAAAAATAAAAAAAACATTATTGAAAATATTTTCTTAAAAAATAATTTTACTAAATTTAACCATATCTATAATAATATCTTTTTCCAGCATCAGAACTATAAACTTGATCACTTCTTTGGAAGAAATCAGAAACCCATTGTTTACCACTGTACATAGCAATATGACCATGAACATGTGATTTAGTTCTATCTTGAACATAAACATCTCCTTTTTTAGGACTTCCTCTTTTAATTTGTTTAAATCCTATTTTTTTCATTATTCCATTTGAGTGATACATATATGCACTTGCTTGATTTGTGAATTTGAATCCTCCTGCTTTTAATGCTGCAGCAACGTAAGCTGCACACCTATGTACTGACGTTTTATGAGCGTGGGATACTAAGTATTGGACTGCTTTGTCTAAATCTACTGTTACGCTGAATGCTATAAGACTTATTAGGATTAATGATTTCATTTTATCTGTTTACTTTTTTTTTTGGGTTTTTTATAATTTTTAGATATTTTTTTTATTTTTTTATTTTTTTCTTCTTTTTTATTCTTTTTTTATATTTTAAATTCTTTTTTTTTCATGAACAAAAAATAAAAGGATAACAATAAAAACACTTCAAGAAGAATTTAATTCAAAGATTTATTTAGATTTAAAAGATTAAATCTTCCACAGACTACCTCATAATATACTAATAAATGTCATCAATTAAAATTAAAAATCTCAATTCTTAATAATCCATTATATGAAAAATATGAGATTTCATGATTCTCATTGTTCAATAAATTTATTTTAAAAAAAAAGATTTTTTTATTCTAAAGTTCAAAGAATGATTAACAATTTAGAAAAAGAATATATGCATTATTAAGAGAGAAAAAAAAAATCATAAGGAAATTATAAATACATTTTCACAAAGATAACATCAATAATAACATTGTTAAATCAATATAATAAATTAATAATATTATTTATATATATATATTGATACAATTAACTATAAAAAAGTGTAAATCAGTCTGTTCCTTAAATCGTTATATAAACAACACAAAAAAACACTAAATTTATATATTATATTACCCTAAAATCTTAATATGGGAATTTAATAATATCAATAATACATTGATTAGCATATTTAAAAAAATATTATAAAAAAAATTAAAATAATCAGATTATATCTTTTTTGATTTTAAAGATGTAAATAAATATAAATACACCTATTATGTAAAAATATTTAAGCTTTCCCAACAAAAGGACTTTGGAATAAAGTTTTATAAGATAAAGAACCTAATTTAATATATTTAGGATAATTAAATTTTTTATTTTTATTATTAAAATTTATCTTAATTATTATTTAAACTAAAAGTAGTAGAAATTAATCCTTTATCTCAATTTTCATTATATTCTTTTTTCAATATTATTTACGATAAGAAAACATAATTTTTTATTTAAACTGACTTAATTGATAACAAAATGATTGATTTCACATGATTAATATTTTCACATTCTCAGATTCTTTAAATCTATCTTCCCAAATAATGAATAATACTATAGCAATCACTATTTATTTACATTCATTAAAGATTTAGAAAAAATAATTTTTATATGTATAAGCTAAAATATTATTTTGAAGGACCTAAAAATGTAAATGTGATATCTTATTCATTAATTTTGATTTTATTATTAATACTTATAATTAAAACTATATCAATGTTTGATTTTTTTAATTTTCACTTAAAAAAATAAATTAATATTTTTGCATAAAGAAATAATTAATTAAATAAATTGTTATAAGAAAGAAACAATTAATTAAATAAATTGTTATAAGTTTTATTTAGAATTTTTTTTATAAACATACTCTAAAAAAAATCTCTGTTTTATTGAAGATATTTTACTTTTTCTTTATAATTATTTCTTTTGGTTATTCCTTCCAGAGCTTTTAAATAAGCAAAATTTATCATTAATTTTTCTTCCTAATGATGTGAAAAGTATATAGGGAATAAAAAAACAAAAATGAGAAATCTTTTATATTTTTCTTTTATAAAAGATATAATTATTGCTTTAAATTATTAAATTAAAAAATAAATTTAGGAAAAAATGATAAATTTTTTACTTAAAGAAATATAATTCAACAAAATTTAAAATATTTGAATTGGAAAAGTCAAAAAACTAATTATTTAAAAGAAAATTGAAATAATATATCATTCATAAAATTTATGTGATTAGATAAGAAAAGATTATTGTATTCAATTTAATTTATTATTTTTTCTTTATATTTTATATTTTATTTAAAATATAAATTAAAAAAAATGTTTCAGTAAAATAAAAATTAACAAAATAATAGAGTTTATTATCTAGCAGATGTAAAATCTTATATAGAAAAATTAAACAAAGGAGAATTAACTACATACGATATTTTAGATAGTGAAGATGTAATGCATGATTTATTAACTAATCAAAATTCAAAATTATCAAGTTTGTAAGAAAAAGTTTTTTAATAAATTATAGTATAAATTTTGAAAGAATAAAAGAATTGATTGATTATTGTACAAAAATGCCAAAAGAAAATAATCAACAATTAGGACATAAATTTCCTTTTAATGCTTGTGAAATTTTATGTTCTTTAAATGGATTTAATATAAATAGAATAATGGATTTGACAAAAGAAAAAAAAGATAAAGAAAAAAAAGAAATAGAAGAAAATAGAAAAAAAAATATTGAAAAAGATTATAAAATAGAAGTGAATAAAATAGTAAAAGAAATATTAGATAAAATAGAATCATCAAAACAAGAAAAAAACGAAGAAAAAGAAGAAAGAATTAACGAAAACAATAAAGATGAAACAAAAGATAATTTGGAAAAAAATATAATGAATTCTCCAAAAAATGAAAATATACCTCATCATCAAAAAAATAAAGCTCAAATTCAAGAAGGAGATTTTGATGGAGAATTTATAGATGATGATAATGATAATGATTTAGAAAAAGAAAAAGAAATTGCTTTAGCAAAAGCAGAATTAGAAGCACTTGAAAATGAAAAAGAAGATTATTCTGATTTATATGATTTATTTGATTATTTATTTAAATTTTTAGATGAAGAACCTTCAGATGATAATTATGTTTTAATGGGTTATTTTGCTAAAATTATATATAATTTACTTAAAGTAAATGCTGAAATTTTAATTAATTATATTTATGATGATCATCCTATAATCATTCAAAAGTTATTAAAACATATTAATAGAAAAGCAATTGGAGTTATTTTTGAAAATATTATTCTGAATATAAATAATATGTTTGGTAATAAAGATAATATAATAACTTCTTGTAAATATTTAATTAATTCTTTTAATAATGAAAATATAGATGAAAATGGATTTGAATTTATTTATGATATTATTGTAAATTCAATTATAGCAAGTTCTAAACAAAGTTTTCAATTTTTTGTTTCTGAAGAAGGATTATTAGAAGAATTAAATGAAATTTTAAAAAAATTAACTTTAAAAAAAGAAAATATAAAAGTTATAAATTTATTAAAATTAACAATCAAAATTAATGAAGAATTATTAGCAAATTTTGATAAGAAAATTACACCTGATTTTAATAATGATAAAGCAGAAAATGAAATAACTTCAATTATAAGAGCATTAGATAAAGGAGGAGATTTTTATAATAATTTAACAAGTATAAAAAGTGGTGAGATTTATTATGGTGATAATATTATTAATACAAATCCAGAAAGAATAATAAATATATTAAATAATAATGCAACAATTATTATTGATGATATAATGAAAGAAAATATTTTTGATAAAGAAAATGATTTAGTTACTGCTTTTTCAGATGAAAAAATAAAAAAATTAGGAATTAAAACTTTTACTCAATTTGAATGTTTGAAATCTATTCTTGATCTTTATATTAATTTTTATACTAATGAAAATATAATTAATCAATTAAATCAGTCTTTAAATAATTTAATTGAAAGTAAAATATTTGAAAAAATGATAAAAATATACTTTGATTATCCAATGAATAATTTATATCAAAATTTATTTAATCAAATAATTCAAATTGCAATTAATTCAAAGTCCCCAAATTTTTTAATAGATTCAATTTTTAAAATTAATGAAGATCCAAAAGAAAATTTAATATATTTAATTATAGAAAATATAGTAAAAGAAACAGAATTTGAATTTAAAGAATCCAAAAATAAAATGAGATCAATTCTTTTAGCAAGTAATACTAATATTTTAAAAAATATATTTTCATCTGAAAATAATTATTTGAAATCAATATATGAAAATGATGAGCCAATTAAATTATTCTCTTTAAATTTTGTTCCAAATGTTTCAGAACAATTTGAAAAAAAATTAATGCAAGAAACAAAAGAAGCTGATTTTCAAAAAGCAGAATTTTTAAATCCAATATATGATACTCAAGAAAATGAAGAAAATATTCCTTTTTCAGTAAGATCTCTTTCTGATTTAGTTTTTGCTCAAATTGAAATTTATAAATCTTTTTTAAAAGGAGGTAATGAATATTTAGAACTTATTAAGAAAGAAGAAGAAATTCTTAAAAAAAATAATCAAAATGATAAAAAACAAATTGATGAAAAAAATGATTCTAAAATAAATGAATTTGATTCTGAAGAAAATTTATATGCATATGATTATAATCAAGAAATTAATCTTGATTTAAATAATCATATTAATGAGTATGATAATAAAAAAGAAAATGAAAAATATTTTGATAATAATTATTGGAATCCTCATAATTTAATGGATAAAGAAGAGTTTGACCAACTTCTTCAAGATTTGTAATATTTTAAAAATTATAGAAAATATTTTTTAATTTAAATTTTTTTCATTTTAAATGAAGTTATGAATTTTTTTTATTTTTGTAAAATTCATTATTTTTGTTTTTTTCATTATAAGAATTAATTTATATAATAAATTTATAAATAATAAAAAAATACAAAAAAACACAATTTTTAATATTTTTCTTTATATTAACAAAAATTCTCTCTATTCAATTTAATTAAATATTATTTTAAATTAACTTAATTAAATTTTTAATTTTTTCAAAGTTTCCTTCAGTTTGAGTACTATCAATAAATTTCTTTAAATCTTTTTCTTTATTTTTTGGTAAAAATCCTTTAAAAACAGGAATAACTCTCATAGCATAAATACCTTTATTATCAATTTTAAAAGAAGTATTAATTTCAAAATCAATATTATTAAAACCTGAATCATCTAATTGTTTATTAATTTTATATATAACATTCATTTTAATTGTATTATTAGCATTTAACCACCATGAATTTAAATTTTCATATTCATTATCAATATCTTCTTCAGGAGAATAAAGTAAATTATTTTCAAGAGTATCAATTTCATTTAAATTATTTAAACTTCTATTATTAAAAATTTGTCCTTTATCATTTAATATAATAATTCTTGGTAATTTTAAATTTTTAAATGCTTTATCATTATCTGAAAAAAGTAATGTTCATAGTCAAATAAATTATTATTTTGAATTAATTCTTTTTTTTTTTTGAAAAAAATTATTAGTTTTACAAACGAAAATAATAGGAATTTTTTTAATTTTATCAATAATATAATTTAATTCATTATTATTTTCATAAATAAAAATAATACAATCTTTTTGAGATAATTTAATATTAGTTTCATTACCATAAATATTAAATAATTTAGGTGATTCAAATTTTTGTCCTTTTGATTGAGTTTCTTCAATTTTCCAACATTCATTATCATCAATATCAAAAAAAGAATTTGTATTTGTTAAAGAAGAAAATAAATCATTTTTAAATTCATTTAAATCTAATGAATTTTTTAATGGAATTTGACCGTTTATTTCAAATTTTCTTTTTATTCCATTTATTGATACATTTTCTTTTATTTCTGATGTTATTGAATCAAATTCACATGCTTTAAATTCATTTTTTATTATTGGAATTAACTCTGATAAATTTTCTTTTCTTTTTTTTTAAAGTAATTTCAATTTTTGGTGTTGGTAGGTTTGATATATTATCATAAAATGTTGATGAATTTTTTTTTGGAAATTTTGAGGTTCTGAGGAATTTATTTTTATGAAATCAGTTAACATTTTTTTTTGTTTTTAAATATATTTTTATTTCTTTTATGTTTTTTAAGTTTTTATCTTATTATGTTTTCTCAAATATTTAAATATAAAATCATTTTTTTTTAACCTTCAATAATATTATCTCAAATTCTTTTACATTGAAAATTTATATCAAATTATGTAATGAATCATAAATTAAAAATACTTTTTTTTTGTTGTTTATTTATTTTTTAAAATTACACAAATAAAATTTAATAATTTCACAATTATTTTTTTTTTGACATTTAATTAAAATGTCTTTAGTTTTAAAAAATAATAACCTTCCTTCTCAAAAAATAGAAAATTTTCAATTGATATTCAAAAAAGAAAGAGTAAAAAATATATCTTGTGAAATAAAAAAAAATACAAAATTCATTTTATTAAATAATGAAAGTTATAGAGATTTTTTTCGAGAATTGTGTAAAAAGAGAAATTCAAAAAACCAATTTAAAAACAATAATGGAAGAAATTTATCAATTTTACCATATTTAAATTCAGAGTCATATTTTCCCCAATTAAGAATAACACATAGTTTAGTTTTAAATTCTTTTTCAAATGGAAGTGAAAAAATTTTAAACTCTAATGAAAAACCAAAAAAAATTTTTCCTTATTTAAGAAATTCTTTTAAAAATAAATTAATTAAAGATAATTCTTTAATAATTACTGAATCTATTTTAAAAAATCAAAATGATAATGATAATTTAGAATATAATGAAAAATTAATTTTTAGTAAAATGAATCAAAGTTTAAAAGAACATTATAAAGAATTTATAATAGAAAAAATTAATATTTTAAAACAAAATTTAAACAAAAATTTTACTTATCTTCTAACTAAAGAATATAATGAAAAAGATAATAATTTTATATTAAAGTTAAAAAGTCTTCAAATTATTTTTGAAAATATTCAAACTAAAAAAGTCAAAAAATTATATTTTCCTTTTAGTTACTTACCAATTTTTTATTATAAAGATTTTCAATATTTTAGATTTATACTATTATCATTAATTAAATTTTCAAAAGATTTTGAAAAAATTTCATATGATGAAAAAAAGATGATTCAATTTCTTAAAAATTCAATTTTATTTAAACAAAAA
>JAEEGL013807478.1_pt1 | contig 10821 bp, 8 predicted proteins | sample 9134231 | NCBI WGS metagenome assembly JAEEGL01 (sample SAMN16246548, study PRJNA631951) | gut metagenome | biome: gut microbiome; feature: rumen; material: fiber-attached | host: Bos | place: Iran: Karaj | collected 2018-10
GTACTGCCCCGCCTGGAGCATCTCGACGTCGCCGAGAACGAGATTGCCGTTGACGAGCCTGTAGAGCGCGGCTTCCTGCCCTGGGTTCTCGCCGTAGCGCAGGCCCTTCTCCTCTCCGCCGATGTTCCACGTCACCTTCTCGTACTGGAAGGTCTGGCGGCTCGCGCCTTCCATGAACGAAATCTCCATCTTCGGCGCGAAGTGGTCCGGCTCGATGGTCTTGTATGCTTCCTTAAGGTCTTTCATTTGGCTCCTCTCTGCTTTGTCGGATATTATACCAAAATCTGCCGCGCGCGAGGTCACAGCGGGAGGGATATGCGAACGGTCGAGCCCTCCCCGGGGACGCTGGTTATGGATATCTTCCCGCCGAGCTCCGCCGTGCGGCGCTCCATTCCGGAAAGCCCGTAGTGCCCCTCCTTGCGCGCCGTCGCGGGGTCGAACCCCGAGCCGTCGTCGGAGACGGACATCGCGAGCCCCTTCTCGCCGAACACGACCTTCACGCGAACGTGCGCGGCGCGTCCGTGGTTTATGGCGTTGCCGACGGCCTCCTGGAGGATCAGCAGTATCGTGCCGGCGAAGTTGTGGGCGATCTTTCGCTCCGCGCCCTCGCTCGATATCTCGACGATGCCCTCCCAGTGCGGAAGGCGCCGCGAGACGAAGTGCATCAGCTCGATGAGCGACTCCGGGCCCTCGCTCTCCTCGTTCATCGCCCACAGCGTGGACCTCAGGCCCGACTGCGTGTGCTTCAGAGCGTCGTTCACCTTGTCCAACTGCGCGCGGCACGCGTCCGCGCCCTCGGGAAGGTAGTTCATCGCGGCCTTCAGGCGGAACATCGCGCCGGCGAGGTACTGCTGGAACCCGTCGTGGAGGTCCGCCGCGAGCCTCAGCCTCTCGCGCCGCGCGGCGTCCGCCTCGATGCGCGCGGTCTCGCGCAGGCGTATGGACTCCGCGAGCTCGGCTGACCTCTTGGACACCATCCTGCGCAGCGTGAGCGTCCACACGGAGAGCGCGCCGAGGAGCGCGAGCACCCACGCGAGCACGAAGAGGAGCCGCTCCGCCGTGAAGAACGGCGCGCGGCGCACCACCTCGACGGCGGAAGGCGACATCGGTATGAGCTCGATGTTCTCGATGCGTCCGAATATCCCCTCCTCGTAGTTCTCGATCGAGGTGTAGGTGAGGATTCCGCGCACCTTGACCGTCGCGCCCTGCACGAGGTCCGCGGGGAGCGCGTCCTCGAGCGCCCACGGAATCTCCACCTGGAGGTTGGAGTCGCCTTCCCCGACCAGGAGCTGGGTGGTGGTCTGCCGGCGGTTGATGTCGCGGAGAAGCCCCTCGGTCTCGACCATGCCCCCGTAGAGCTCGGTGTTGCCGAACGGCATCAGCCGCTGGAAGAGCTCCGCGATGCCGATAGCGAGAGGAGGCGGGACGGACGCGTCGTCGTGTCCGCTTACCGTCACCTTCGCGTCCGAGACGCGGTGCTTGGACGTGAGCTCGCGCTCGCCGTAGACGGACACGAGGTCGCCCGGCTTCACCGCGGGCTTCCCGTCCGGACCCTGCACGCGCCAGTGGACGCCCTGCGTGTCGTCCATGAAGAAGAACGCGAGGCCGTCGCGCTCGAACGTGACGACCCCGGTCAGGTTGGTCATCCCGGCCAGCGCCGCCGCTGCAATAAGTGGTATCATGACCACTATTATACCAAAACGCGGACTGACGGGACGCGACTTTAGAGCTTCTCTTCGCCGACGAAGTCGCGCAGCGCGTCCTGCCAGCGCGGCGTGCGGTATCCGAGCAGGTTGAGGACGCTTTTCTTGAGCGCGGAGTTGCGCGGACGCGGCGCGGGGCGCGGGAACTCCTCGGTCGTGCATGGCACGACCTCGCGCTTCAGGTCGAGAAGGCGGAAGAGCTCAACGGTCAGGTCGTACCACGTGCACTGGTCCTCGCACGTGCCGTGGACGATTCCGCTCACCTCGGGATGCGCGAGGAGGAAGCGTATCACGTCCGCCACGACCTTGGTCGAAGTCGGGTTGCCGCGCTGGTCGTTCACGACCTTGAGCGCCGGACCCTCCTGCGCGCCGAGCCTCGCCATCGTGTGCACGAAGCTCGGGCCGCCCGCGCCGTAGAGCCACGCGATGCGGAGTATCACCGCGTCGGGGAGGATCATCTGTATCATCTGCTCGCCCGCGAACTTGGACGCGCCGTAGACGGTGCGCGGACGCGGGATGTCCGTCTCGCTCCACGCCCACGGCTCGCGCGGCGGCTCGCCGGAGAAGACGTAGTCGGTGGAGATGGCGATCAGCCGCGCGCCGGACGCCTTGCAGGCGAGCGCGACGTTGCGCGTCCCCTCCTCGTTGAGGCGGAACGCGAGCTCGCGCTTCGCCTCGCAGTCGTCGACCTTCGTCATCGCCGCGCAGTGTATCACGACGTCCGGCGACTCGGCGAGCGTCTTCGCCGTGAAAGCGTCCGCGTCCGTGATGTCCCACTCGGGCAGATCCGCGATGACGAGCTCGTTCCCTCGCTCGCTCCGCTCATCGCTCGCTCTCTCGGTCTCTCGGGAGTCTTCCGCGCCTGACGGCTTAAGCTCGTTCCCGGCCAGCTCCCTCTGGAGCGTGCGCCCGAGCATTCCCTTCCCGCCTGTAATAAGTATCTTCATTTCACTGCCCCTTCCCCTCTTCCGCAACGGCCATCGACGCATGCGTTATGCACGCGCCGAGGAGGACGATCTGCCAGCTCATGTACATCCACGCGAGGACGATCGGGAGGAACGCGAAGGAGCCGTACAGGGCGGACGACTTCGCGATGCCCACCTGCGCGACCGCGCATATCTTCACCCACGCGCCGAAGAGGAACGCGGTGACGAATCCGCCGACGACCGCGTCGCGGAACGGAACCTTCCTGTTCGGCAGCACGGCGAACGCGTACGCGAAGGAGAGCGTCGCGAACGCGAGCGTCACGGCGAGTCGGAAGAACGTCGAGTCGAGGAACCAGATGAGTCCGTCGGACACCCACTTGGTGAGCCACGTCGCGCCCATCGTCGCGACGATTATCTGCTTCGCGACGTTGAGTATCGGGACCGAGAGGGCGAGCATCACGAATATCGGCAGTATGACGGCGGTGAAGACGTTGAGGTAGGCGCGCTTCCACACCGGACGCGCCTTCTGCACGCGGAACACCTCGTTGAAGCTCGTCTCGACCATGCCTATCGCGCTTATCACCGTCCAGACGAGGAAGCCGAAGCCGATCCACCCGAACGTCCACACGTCGAACTGCGCGATGCGCTCGAAGAGTCCGTTCGAAATCTCCCGCGCCTGCGCCGCGAACTCCTCGGCGGCGATGCGCTTGCGCTCGCGCTCCTCCTCGCTCACCGGCGCCACGACCTGCGCGAGGTCGTCCTCCTGCGCGTGCTCGACGTTCGAGATCATGACGTCGATCTGCTCGTTTATCTTCTGCCGCGCGAAGTCGTCCGCCCCGCATATCTTCGCGACGGACAGGAGCACGCACAGGAGCGGCACGAGCGCGAGCATGGAGAAGTAGGTGAGTCCCGCGGCGTGCATCGAGCAGTGGCTCGAGTTGAAGTCGCCGACAACGGTCTTTATCCAGAACAGGATCTTCTTTTTCATGTCTTCACAGCCCAAGTTCGCCCTGCCTCGCGGCGGGCTTGAGTCCGAGCGTGTCCCACGCGAGCTTCGTCGCGACGCGGCCCTTTGGCGTGCGCTCGAGGTAGCCCTCCATTATGAGGAACGGCTCGTACGCCTCCTCCACGGTGTCCGGCTCCTCGCCGACGGAAACCGAGATCGTCGAGAGCCCCACCGGTCCGCCGCCGAACTTGACGCAGATCGTCTCGAGTATGCGCCGGTCCATCTCGTCGAGTCCGTGCGGGTCGATCTCCAGAAGCGACAGCGACTCGCGCGCGACGTCGAGCGTGATGAAGTTGCCGGCCTTGACCTGAGCGTAGTCCCTCACGCGCCGCAGCAGGTTGTTCGCGATTCGCGGAGTGCCGCGCGCGCGGCGGGCGATCTCGAGCGCGCCCTCGGAGTCGATGTCCACGCCGATCTTCGCCGCGCTGCGCGTGACGATCTCGGCGAGGTCGGACGGCTCGTAGTAGTCCAGCCTGTTGACGAAGCCGAAGCGCGCGCGCAGCGGGGCGGCGATGAGCCCTATGCGCGTCGTCGCGCCCACGAGCGTGAAGCGCGGGAGCTCGAGCCTCACGGACCTCGCGTTCGGCCCCTGGTCGAGCATGATGTCGATCGCGTAGTCCTCCATCGCGCTGTAGAGGTACTCCTCCACTGTCTTCGCCATGCGGTGTATCTCGTCGATGAAGACTATGTCGCCGGGCTCGAGGGAGGTGAGCAGCCCCGCGAGGTCGCCGGGCTTAGTTATCACCGGACCGGACGTCGTCTTCACGTTGACGCCCATCGCCTCGCCGAGGATGTACGAAAGCGTGGTCTTGCCGAGCCCGGGCGGGCCCGAGAACAGCACGTGGTCCAGCGGCTCGCCGCGCTCCTTCGCGGCCCTGACGGCGAGAAGCATCCTGTCGCGGACCTTCGCCTGGCCCACGAACCCCTCGAAGTCGGTCGGACGCAGCTTGTTGTCAAACGCCGTCGATCTGTTCAGTTCCTCGCTCTTGCGCTCTACTTGCATTTGACGTATATTCTACCAAACACCTCCGGCGCAGGTCACTCGAACCCGAGCACATGGCGCATGTTGTACATGCCGGGCGCCCTGCCGGCCGCCCAGACGACCGAGCGGAGAGCCCCCGCGGCGAAAGCCTCGCGCGACTGCGCGCGGTGCGTGAGCTCCACGCGCTCGACGTCGCCGGCGAACATCACGGTGTGATCGCCGACGACCGAACCGCCGCGGAGCGCGTGGCTCGCGATCTCGCCGGACGGACGCTCCCCCGGCTCGCCGTGGCGTCCGTAGATCGCCTTCCCGTCGAAGTCGACGCCGCGTCCCGCGGCGACGGACTTCGCGAGCATCAGCGCGGTGCCCGAAGGCGCGTCCTTCTTGTGGCGGTGGTGCATCTCCGTCACCTCGACGTCGTATTCCGGACCGAGCACCTCCGCGGCCTTGCGGACAAGCTCGAGGAGGAGGTTGACGCCGAGCGAGTAGTTCCCGCTCTGCACGACGGGGATCCGCTTCGCCGCCTCGTCTCCGGCCTTCTGCTCATCCGCCGTCAGGCCGGTTGTCCCGATGACGTACGGTATGCCCCTCTCGGCGGCCTTCGCGACCGCCGCGGGAACCGCCGCGTGGAAGGAGAAGTCCACCACTCCCTCGACGTCTGGAGACCACTCGCGGTCAAATCCCTCCGCGACGTCGACCTTCGAGACGACCTCGCACCCCGCGCCCTCCGCGAGCGCGCAGAGCATACGCCCCATGCGTCCCGCAGCGCCTAGAATCGCAATCTTCATCGACGCCTCACTTCGCAATTCTCGCGACGAAGCCGCCGCCGGGCGCCATGTGGATCGACATCTTGTCGCCGGCCCTGACGGACTTCGTCTCGTGCACGAACTTCTGCGTGTCCGCCGGCGCATCGCCGGCGTCGCGGAATATCTCAACCTTCCACTCGCCCTTGCCGAGGAACGAGGTGTCGAGCTCGAAGTCGCGCGCGTCCTTGTTGCTGATCGCAGCCGCGTACCAGCTGCCGTCCTTCGCCCTGCGCGCGGCGGCCGCGAACGACTCGGGGCATCCGCCGAGGCCTACGGTCGCGTCCCAGACCACTGGCGTCCTGGACATGAACGCGAAGCACTCCTTGTTCTTCTCGTACTTCGTCGGGGAGTCGCAGAGCATCTGGAGCGGCGCCTCGTAGAGCGCCATGAGCGCCATCTGGTGGCAGCGCGTGCCGACCGAGCCGGGGTTCGTCCCGTTGCCGCGGTAGTCGCCGATCGCGTAGTTGTCCATCGCGCCGGGCGTGTAGTCCATCGGCCCCGCGGTCAGGCGGATGAAGAACGCCGCCACGTCGTTGTAGCACATGTCCTTCTCCTTCTTGCCCCACTTCATCTGCTCGAGGCCGTGGATGCCCTCGTAGTTGACGAGGTTGGGATAGGTGCGGTGGAGTCCGACCGGACGGTACGCGCCGTGGTAGTCGACGAGCATGCGGTGCTTCGCGCACGCGGCGGCGAACTTCTCGAGGAAGTTGCCGACAACCGCGTCGCCGCGGTCCATGAAGTCGACCTTGAAGCCCTTCGCGCCGAGCTTGGCGAAGTGCGCGGCGACCTTCTCCTCCTCGCCGTAGACCTGCGCCCACGCCATCCAGAGGACGATTCCGACGCCCTTCTTGTTGGCGTAGTCGATGAGGTACGGAACGTCCACGACCGGGCTGTACTCCCAGATGTTCAGCTTGGCGCTCCAGCCCTCGTCGAAGATCACGTACTCGACTCTGTTTGCCGCCGCGAAGTCGATGAAGCGCACGTACGTCTCGGTCGTGCAGCCCTTGGGGTCGCCCTTGTTGTCGAAGGCGTTCCACCAGTCCCACGCGACCTTGCCGGGCTTGACCCACGAGAAGTCCGCGCCCTTAGCCGCGGGCGTCGCGAGAGCCCACACGATGTCCGCCTCGCAGAGCTTCGAGGGCGCGTCGGCGAGGATGAACGTCCTCCACGGGAGCGTGCGCGCGGCGGAAGCCTTCGCGATGTAGTCCTCCGTCTCCACGACCTTGACCCAGCGCCCGCCCTTGGCGAGGCCCTTCTCGTTGCCCCAGCCTCCAACGCGGTCGGTCTTCTTCGGGTACTTCGCGAAGAGCGACTTGAGGTGCGTCCCCGCCTCCCCCTGCTCGACGTCGCCGAAGTTGAGGACGGGATAGTCGTGCACGTCGGACTCCGTCATCGCGACGGTCTTGCCGCCGACCGAGTACACGAACGGGAGGTAGAACGCCTTCCCGCCGTCGGTCCTGAGGGCGGAGGAGTCAGCGAACTCGGGCACCGTCTCCTCGCATCCGAGCGAGCCGCGCCCGGTGCGGTTGAACCAGCAGCGCGCGCCCTTCGGGACGGTCAGGTCGGCCTTCTCGCAGTCGATCACGCCGGTCTTCTTCAGCTCGAAGCGGTACGCGACGCCGTCGTTGCGCGCGACGAGCCTCACGCCCCACTCGCCGAAGTCTACGAACGTCTCGTTGGCGGCGAGGCAGACCTTGCCCTTCTTGTACACGGGCGAGTCGGCCGTCCCCTTGACGGACCTCGACACGGCCGCGACCGGCTTGGCGGCGCCTTCCCTTACGCACTTTCCGCCCACCTTCACGCCGATCTCGGTCTTCGCCGCGACGACGACTCCGTCGCGCACGACCTCGTAGGCGAGGGGGTTCGAGTAGAGCCTGATTTCGTTCTTGCCGTCAGGGGAGACAGCGACGTTCTCGTCAGGATTGAACGCATTGCCGCTCATGCATCCGGCAAGGGCGACGACAGCCGCCAGGGCGGCACAACTTGTGATCTTCATGTGAACTCCTTTCGTGAAGTTGATATTATACCAAATTTCATCCCCCATTGGGCGCGGCTACGCGCGCGGAGGTACGAGTCCGCGCGCGACGGCGCGGTTCACCGCGTCCACGCGGTCGCGCGCTCCGAGCTTGGCGAAGATGCCGGTGAGCCGCACCTTGACGGTGACCTCGCTCAGTCCGAGCGCCTCGGCGATCTCGCGGTTCGTGCGCCCCTCCGCCGCGAGGCGCAGCGTCTCGATCTCCCTCTCGGTCATCTCCGGCGCGGCCGCGCGGCGCTCGTAGACGACGCGGATGGGCTCGGGCACGAACCTCCCCCCGGCCGCGACGGTCCTTATCGCCTCCATTATCTCGCCCGTGTCGCCGTCCTTCATCACGTAGCCCTTCGCCCCGAGCTCGAGCGAGCGGTAGATGTCCTCCTCGGTCCCGCTCGTAGTGAGCATGACCACCTTCGCCTCCGGATCCGCCGCGAGTATGTCGCGGAGAGCCCCCACGCCGTCCTTGCCCGGCATGCGGATGTCGAGGAGCGTCACGTCCGGCTTCGCCTTCGCGACGAACTCCGCGGCGCCTTCGCCGCGCGGATGCTCCCCGGCGAACTCCATGTCCTTGAACATCCTCACGGCGAACATGAGGCCCATGCGGACCACCGAGTGGTCGTCTATCACCGCCACGCGTATCTTCTTCATCGTCCCGCCTCCCCCCTGAGCTCCGCGAAGTTCCACCCCCCGTCCTCGCCGAACGACACGGCGAAGCCGCTGCGCTCCCCGCGCTCGCGCATGCTGTCGAGTCCAAAATGCCCCGTGGTGCTCCCAGGCGCGCGCCCCGCGTCGAACGGAAGCCCGTCGTTCAGTATCCGCACCACGTATCCGCGCGCGCCGGCGCGCGCGGCCTCGATGCGCAGATGCTGCGCCCTGCCGTGCCTGACGGCGTTCGACACCGCCTCCTGCACGACCGCGAGCACGTCTCCCTTGACCTTCGGGGAGAGGTCCGGCATCTCCGCGAGGCTCGTCTCGACCTCGGCGAGGCGCGCGGACCTTATCCGCCGCGCGTGCAGGGCGAGGCGCTCGTCCAAGCGCATCGTAAGGATGTCGTCGTTCCTCAAATTGTCGATGGCGTTCCTCACCTCGAGGCGCGAGACGTCGAGCATCTGGCTCGCCGTCGCGAGCGCCTCGCGCTGCTCGGGCGGAAGCGTCGACTCGGACATCCTGACGGTGTCGAGCAGTATGCGCGTCCCGGAGAGGTACTGCGACACGCTGTCGTGTAGATGCGCCGCGATCCTGCGCCGCTCCGCGGCGATGACCCGCGCGCGCACCTTCCGCTGGCGCCTGTCGATGACGAGGAACACTATGACGGCGAGCAGCGGGAGCGGAAGCGACAGCATGACGGCCTTCCCCGCGGCGGACGCGTACGCGAGCAGCCTGCGCGACGCGGGGACGGCGCTCACCGCGTCCGCGCCAGTCGTCTCGAGGACGGGCAGCAGCTCTACGCCGGACGTGCTGATGTACGGCATCACCACGCCGTCGACGAACACCCGTCTGCCGCTGAGCCGCTCGCACTCCTCCTCGGGTATGCCGTGGACGAACAGCGTGCCGCCGGACGTCTCGAGCGCAAGCTCCGGCTGGTCGCGTCCGAACAGGTTCACCATGCGCGCCCCTCCTACGGTCCCCTCGAAGCGGGCCCGGGTGTTGGAGCGGATCCCCTTCTTCAGGTCCGCGAGCGTGGTGAGCGGCGGCGGCGGAAGCTCCACCCGGCCCGTCCGCTCGATGCGCCACGCGACCACGCCGGCGTGCGTCAGCATCGGGTCGACGAACCCGCGCACCTCCACGACGTCGCCGGCCTCAAGCGTCTCGTATCCGACGCGGTCGCACTTCGGCCTCTCGGGGAACGACCCCGTCACGTACATGCCGCGTCCGTTCGGCCTCGCCACCTCCGCGAGTATCGCGCTGTCGCTGATGCGCGGATGCGCGTACACGACGACGCCGGTCACGACGCAGGACGGCTTGTACGAGAACTCGAACCTGTCGACGCCGAGTATCGCGTCGACCGTCGCGGGGCGGAAGTCCGGCTCGCTCTCGAAGAAGAGCCCCTTCGGAGGCGGCGAGCCCTCGGGATAGGAGCGGAACACCAGCACAACGTCGTTCATGCCGACGCGGAGCTGCGGAGTGAGGTCGACGCAGGAGGCGTCGGACGGCGAATGCCGCATCTCGACGCCGTTGAGGACGAGCGCGAAGGACACGGGCGCGCCGTCGACCCTCATGCCGTGGCGCGTGCCCGCGCGGAGCTGTACCGCTATGCACGCCGAGAACTCCACCGTGCCCGGCTCCTTGGGCTGGCGCGGCTCGAACGGAACCTCCTCCGCGTCGGAGAGATCGGCATGGACGGGAACGACCTCCACGGGGTCGAGCAGCGACGGTGCGGCAGAGGCGCACGGAACGGCGACGACGGACAGCACCGCCGCGAGAAGCACGACGGCCGTGGGGAACAGCTTGTCCAGTATCTGCTCGGCGGGCGTGTACGACTTCTTCTCGTTGTTGCACTCCTTGCAGCAGGGGACGCAGTTCCCGCGGGTGGACCTCCCGCCACGCGACACGGGTATCACGTGGTCGAGCGTGAGGTTCTCCGCGCCGACCTGCCTGTGGCAGTAGTGGCACACGCCCTTCGCGATCTGCGCGCGCCACCAGTCCGTCTTCCGCAGCTCGCGCGCCTTCTCGCGCTCGCGCCTGACGTGCGCGGGGTCGGGGTTCAAGTCCAGCCAGTCTTCCATGCCCGATATTATAGACTACTTGAGCCGGAAGGTCAAGGTGAGCCGGGCCGTCGAGGCGACGGACCTGGAGCCGGACTTCGCCGGCGTGAAGCGCGCCGCCTTCGCGGCGCGCACCGCCGCCTCGTCCAGCTCGGGGAATCCGCACGACGACACGACCTCCACCCTGTCCACGTTCCCGGATTCCGTCACGCGTATCTCGAGCACCACGTCGCCCTGCTCGCCGCGCTGGCGCGGCCCCTTCGGATACTCCGGACGTATCGCCTTGCGCGGCTTCGGAGGGGCGTCCACCTTCGCCTGCTTCGGCGCGACGGCCGGCGCAGGAGGCGCCGGAGGCGGCGTCTCGCGCGGCTTCTCGACCTCCTTCGGCTTCTCCTCGGGCGGAACCTCCGGCGTCTCCATCCGCTCGTGCTCCATCTCGGGCTCGGGGATGCTCGGCGCGTCCGGATCGGGCGGAGGCGGCTCGTCGGGCATCTCCGCCTCCGGCGGCTTCTCGTCCGGCGGGACCGGAGGCTCCGGCGCAGGAGGCGCGGGCATAGAAGGCGCGACGGACGCGGTCGCATCGTCCTCCTCGGCGAACGAGAGCTCGACGCTCGAGAGGTCGAGGGTCGCGAGAGTCGTCGGACCCGGCGCGTACTTTATA
>JAEEGL014163513.1_pt1 | contig 10821 bp, 6 predicted proteins | sample 9134231 | NCBI WGS metagenome assembly JAEEGL01 (sample SAMN16246548, study PRJNA631951) | gut metagenome | biome: gut microbiome; feature: rumen; material: fiber-attached | host: Bos | place: Iran: Karaj | collected 2018-10
ATGATGAAATATCAAAATTTATAAAATATTACAATACTGAGCGTTTACAGGAAAAATTAAAAGAGCTAACACCTATTGAATATAGGTCATTAGCTCTTAAAGGTCTTTTTTAATCACTGTCCGTTTTAATCAAACAGATTCCAAATGACTGGATATATTATTTTATAAAAGCTTTTCTAATCTAGAAATTGCCTTTAATGTATTTTCTTTTGAAGCAAATGCTGTTAATCTAAAATATCCTTCACCATATTTACCAAAGCCTACACCAGGTGTACCTACAATATTTGCTTTTTCTAATAAATATTGGAAGAATTCAAAGCTCTTCATATTATTAGGACATTTTAACCAAATATATGGTGAATTCTTTCCACCAGTATACCAAATATTTTTTCTATCAAACAATTCACATAATAGCTTAGCATTTTCATAATATATATCTAAATTCTTTTTACATTCCTTTATTCCTTCAACTGATAAGGCAGCCTCTGCTGCTCTTTGAACAGGATATGAAACACCATTGAATTTAGTAGCTTGTCTTCTTTTCCATAATTTATTAATTGATTTATCATTAGCCATTAGCTCTAAAGGAATAATTGTATAGCCACATCTTATTCCTGTAAATCCAGCCATCTTAGATAAGCTAGATACCTCAATTGCCACATATTTAGAATTAGGTATTTGATAAATTGATCTAGGATAATCTCCTTTTATAAATGCTTCATATGCTGCATCATAAATAATTAATGATCCAGTTTCATAAGCATAATTAACCCATTTTGTTAGCTCCTCATAATTATATGTTGCTCCTGTAGGGTTGTTTGGTGAACATAAATATATAACCTTTGGATTAGAATCTAGTGAATCAGGCATTGGTAAGAAATGATTTTTTTCATTGCCTTCAATGAAATTAATTTTTCTTCCACTCATTAAATTTGAATCTAGATAAACTGGATATACTGGATTAGGGATATAAATTTCATTATCACCTAATATATCTACCATATTACCTAAATCACTTTTAGCACCATCAGAAATAAATACTGAATCTAGATCAATCTCTGTATTATTTCTTTTATAATAATCTTTTACTGCTGTTTTTAAAAAATCATATCCATACTCAGGCGGATAGCCTCTAAATGTATCTTTGTTTAGCATTTCTAGTGATGCGTTTACCATCGCATCTACAACAATTTTAGGTAATGGTAATGTTACATCTCCAATACCTAATCTTACTATATCGCTATTTGGATTTTTTGATTTATATTCATTAACTCTTTTATTAATATCTGAAAACAAATAGCTTTCAGGTATATTAGAAAAATTATCATTTACCTTAATCTTCATATTCGTATACTCCATCATAAACCTTCTTTGCAGGTCCAGTCATTGTAATTCTATAATTATTGTCACAAATTATTTCTAAAATGCCACCAATTAATTCAACATATACTGTTTCATTATGATTACATATTCCATTAATGCATGATGATGCAACTACAGCGCATGCGCCTGTTCCACACGCATATGTTTCTCCGCTTCCTCTTTCCCATACTCTCATTTTTAAATGATTTTTATCAATTACTTTAACAAATTCTGTATTAACTCTTTCAGGAAAGATTGGATTGTTTTCAAAGAAATGTCCTTTCTTCTCTAAATCAATATTTGAAATATTATCCATATATATTACAGCATGAGGATTTCCCATTGATACTGCTGTAATATTATAATCTTGCTTATTCACAATGCATTTTTCATTAATCATTGGGTGATCTAGGGTTGTTGGAATTGATTGTGGAAAAAATGATGCATTACCCATATCAACACTTACTTTTGAAACTAATCCATTTTCAACTGTAAGCTTTAAATGCTTAATACCAGATAATGTTTCAATGCTTATTTCTTTTTTTAATACTAGCTGATTATCATATAAATATTTGCCGATGCATCTAATTGCGTTACCACACATTTTTCCTTCGCTACCATCAGCATTGAACATTCTCATTTTTGCATCTGCAACCTTGCTTCTTTCAATTAATACAACTCCATCGCTACCTACTGAAAAATGTCTTTCTGACATTTCAATTGCTAACATATTTGGATTAGATATTGTATTATCGAAACAATTTATATAGATATAATCATTTCCACAGCCATGCATTTTAGTAAAATTTATTTTCATAATTAATCTCCCAAAGACGCTTTAACAAAAGCTTTAAATAATGGATGTACCTTATTTGGTCTTGATTTGAATTCAGGATGATATTGAACACCAATATAGAATTTATTATTTGTTAATTCTACTGCCTCAATTAATGTACCATCTGGTGACATACCTGATAATGTCATTCCATTATTGATGAAATCATCACGATATTTATTATTAAATTCATATCTATGACGATGTCTTTCACTAATGCTTTCTGAATTATATATTTCATATAGCTTTGATTTTGTATTTAATACACAAGGATAAGCACCTAATCTAAGTGTTCCACCCTTTTTAATATCATCAGATTGACCATCTAAATAATCAATAATCTTATAGCTTGATTTATCATTAAATTCATTTGAATCAGCATCTTTTTTATTTAAAACATTTCTTGCAAATTCAATACACATAATTTGCATACCAAGGCATATTCCAAAATATGGAATATTATTTAATCTTGCATATTTTGCAGTTAATATCATTCCATTTATTCCTCTTTTACCGAAACCACCTGGAACGATAATACCATTAGTATCCTTAAATAATTCATTAACATTATCTTCAGTTATATTTTCACTATCAATCCAGTTAATATTAACCTTGCATGATAAATCATATCCTGCATGATGTAGTGCTTCTACAACTGATAAATATGCATCATGAAGCTCTACATATTTACCTACTAATGAAATATTTACTTCTTTATGTAAATTCTTTATTTTTGATACCATTTGTCTCCATTCAGTTAAATTTGAAGGGCCTGCATCAAGTCTTAGCTCTCTACATACAATATCAGAGAAGCCAGAATCTTCTAGCATTAGTGGTACCTCATATAAATTATCTAATGTATTATTTTCAATAACACAATCTTGCTTAACATCACAGAATAATGAAACCTTTTTAAAAATATTTGGATCCATTATCTTTTCATCAGTTCTTAAAATAATAATATCTGGAGTGATACCCATTCCTCTTAATTCTTTAACAGAATGTTGAACAGGCTTTGATTTATGCTCCTTTGAAGCATATAAATATGGAACTAGACAAACATGAATAAATAATGTATCATGTTCATCCTGTTCACGGCCTATTTGTCTAATGCTTTCAAGGAATGGTTGTGATTCAATATCACCTGTTGTTCCACCAATTTCAGTGATAACTACATCGGCATTTGTCTTCTTTCCAACCTTATAAATAAATTCCTTAATTTCATTTGTTATATTAGGAATATATTGAACTGTTGATCCTAAATAATCACCATTTCTTTCCTTTGAAATAACATTAGAAAATACCTTTCCAGTTGTTAAATTAGAATATTTATTTAAATTTTCATCAATAAATCTTTCATAGTGGCCTAAATCTAGATCTGTTTCTGCTCCATCTTCAGTGACGAAGACCTCTCCATGCTGATATGGTGACATAGTTCCTGGATCAACATTAATATATGGGTCTAGCTTTTGAGCAGCGACCTTTAAGCCTCTAGATTTTAATAATCTTCCTAAGGATGCAGCAGTTATACCCTTTCCGAGTCCTGATACTACTCCTCCTGTTACAAATATATATTTCATTTTGCCCTCTTATAGTTTGAAATAATTTCTTGTGCTACATAAGCCTTTGTTTTTCTAATAAACATTGCTCTCTTTTCGATATGCTTATGTGCCTCATCCTCACTCATATGTAAGTTTTTAATTAATAATAATTTTGCATTATTAATTAGTTTTATCTCTTCTAGCCTATCTTTAATATCTATTGGCTTAGTTTCTCTCATTCTCTCCCTAGATAATGAAGCCTCTAATAATTTCATTGATTGAATTATTATTTGACTTGATGTTGGTCTTGGAAGTGTTAATATTCCATAATCATATGTTTTATCATAAACCTCGTTATATAATTCATTCTTTACAAATAATAAAATTCCCATTTTATATTTATATTCAGAATCAATAGCGAAATTAATTCCAAATTCATCAGGCAATGGAGAGCTTATAATCATCAAATCATAATCATTATCAATTAGCTCTCTTCTTGCCTCACTAATAGATTCAACAACCTTGATTGGGTCGTTTTTATCTTTTAATAGGTGAATGATTGTGTCTGAAAAGCTATTTTTTCTAGCTACAATTAATAAGCTATTAACTTTTTCTTTCACAATCTCACCTTCTTTCAAATATTGTTAATTAATTTAGATAATTATCAATAATTCTTTGATTTAATATTTTCTTAATAAATTCTGAATCCTTTGCTACCTTTTTAGCTTCTTCTAAAGTTTCAGGTAATAATTCTAATTTATCTAATACCTCCTTAGGAGCTGTGTATAAATTGTAATTAACTGGCTCTCTAAGGGCTTTTTTATTTTTAATTCCATCTATTGCTGCATAAATTAATAATGTATAAGCTAAATATGGATTTGTCATAGGATCAGCCTGTCTAAATTCAATACGCTTATATTTTCCATTTGCAGCAGGTATTCTAATTAATTCACTACGATTTTCACTTGACCATGAGACATATTTAGGAGCCATCATCTTACCTAATCTCTCATAAGATTTTTCAGTTGTATTGAAGAACGCTGTCATTTCTCTTGCGTGCTCTAGGATTCCTTCAATTGCATAACAAATGTCTTTTTCATCATTTGATTCAACTGAAATATTTATATGCTGTCCATTACCTGGAGCGTTAATAATAGGCTTTGGATCAAAAGATGCATATAAACCATTTCTTGCCGCAATAGTTTTAACAACGCCCTTAAATGTTGTGGCATCATCAGATGCACTTAAGGCATCGCTATATCTAAAATCTATTTCATTTTGACCTGGACCCTCCTCATGGTGGCTACCAACTGGAAGGATACCCATTTCTTCTAATGTCAAACAGATTTCTCTTCTGACATTTTCTCCTTTATCCTCAGGTGCTATATCCATATAACCAGCCTTATCAAATGGGACTGATGTAGGCTCGCCTAGCTCATCTGTTTTAAATAAATAAAATTCTATTTCAGATCCAAAATTAAATGTTAATCCATATTTTTTAGCTTCCTCTATTGCCTTTATTAGAATAGTTCTTGTATCACACTCAAAATCACTACCATCAGGTTTTTTAATGTTACAATACATTCTAATTACTCTACCTTGGCTTGGTCTCCATGGTAGTCTTTGAATAGTATTTGTATCAGGTTTTAAAATTAAATCTGATTTAACATTAGAATCAAAGCCTTTGATGGCAGCACCATCAATACTTACTCCGTGTAAAAATACCCTTTCTAGCTCATGTGGCATTACTGATATATTCTTTTGATTCCCATAAATATCTACAAATGCCAATCTTATGAATTTAACGTCCTCTTCTTCAATGTAATCTGAAATTGTTTTTAAATCGTACATAGAATACCTCCATTATTAAGAAAATATTTTTTATGAATTAATTAGTATACTTATCAATAATTTGTTGTGCACAATCGATACCATCTTTAATAGCTATAACTACTAAAGATTGACCATTTTTCATATCTCCACAAACGGAAATTTTATCATTATATTTGAAATTGTTTAATTTAACTCTATTGTTAATAGAATCTAATTTATAATTGTTTAAATCTTCTGTTGTTGTACCAATGAATCCCATTGCGATAATTAAATAATCACATGGTAAATATTCTCTGGTATTTTCAACATCTACAAGCTTCATTTTGCCGCCATCATTAACGAATTTAACTTTTTTAATATAAACACCAACTAGTTTATCGCCTTCTTTAACGACCTCATCAATTGTTGTTTCATATCTTCTAATATCATGATTCATTAATGTGTTAGCTTCTAATACACCATAGTCTGTCTTCTTTTTATTTGGATAATTAGGCCATGGTAATGTATTTTCTAGTGGTGGCTCCTTAGTTATTTCAAGCTCAGTTATAGATTTCGCTTTTTCTCTAGCTGCGGTACCACAACAGTCATTTGCGGTATCACCACCACCAACTATAATTACATTTTTATCTTTTAAATTGTATTCAAATTCTTTTCCATCTAATAAATTCTTAGTGGTCTTAGTTAAGAAATCAACTGCATAAACAATACCTTTAGCATCATTATTCTTAACCTGAAGTGGTCTTGCAAAAGATGTACCACATGCAAATACGATTTCATCATATTTTTCATTTAGCTCATCCATTGTAATATCAACACCAATTTTAGTATTGTTGATAAATGTAATTCCTTCTTCCTTTAAAAGGTTGATTCTTCTTTCTACAATTTTCTTTTCAACCTTCATATTAGGAATACCATACATTAATAAGCCACCAAATCTATCATTCTTTTCATAAACTGTAACACTAAAGCCATTATCATTTAGCTTTTTAGCTGCAGATAATCCTGATGGACCAGATCCAATTACACAAACCTTTTTATTGTTTCTTTTAATATCCTTTTTAGGCTTAATCCAACCATTCTCATATGCCTTTTCAATAAGGAATAATTCATTTGCTCTAATGGATACTGATTCCTTATTTATACTGCATGAGCAGCATGCTTCACATAATGCAGGACATACATTACCAGTAAATTCAGGGAATGGTGCTGTTTTTTCTAATCTCTTATATGCTTCTTCAAATAATCCAAGATAGATTAAATGATTCCATTCAGGAATAAGATTAGATAATGGACAACCAACGTTTCTGTTGTTTACCTTCATTGCTGATTGGCAAAAAGGCACGCCACAGTTCATACATCTAGATGCTTGTTCCTGTTGAGTTTTTAAATCAAATGGAATGTGAAAGTCATTAAAGTTTTCGATTCTAGTTAGAACATCGATTTCTTTTTTATTTTTTCTTTCGAATTCCATAAAACCAGTAGGCTTGCCCATTATTTCACCCCCGTAAACTTATTAAATGCATATAATTCTTCATCTAATACACCTAAAGATTTTGCTTCTTCTATATATGATAGAATCTTTGCATAATCATTAGGTAATACCTTAAAGTAATCCTTAGAATCGAAATTATATAATAAATTAGATACATATTCGCTATTTGTATATTTAACGTGGTTAGCTAATAATTCTTTAATAGTCTTAATATCATTATCATCAATATCTAATACTGATACTAATTCTTTATTAATGTTTTTCTTGTTCATAGGTCCATAAATATATGCAACACCACCAGACATACCAGCAGCAAAATTTCTACCTATCTTTCCAAGTAAAACAACTACACCACCAGTCATATATTCACAGCCATGTAGACCACAGCCTAGTGCTACTACCTTAGCACCTGAATTTCTGATAGCGAATCTTTCACCACAAATACCATCTAGGTATACCTCTCCTGAAGTTGCACCATAAAGAGCAACGTTACCACAAATAATATTCTTTTCAGGAGCAAATGTAGCCTTTTTAGATGATTTAACAATTATCTTTCCACCACATAAGCCTTTTCCTAAATAATCATTTGCATCTCCTGTAACATCTAGTGTTACACCACTAGTTAGGAATGCTCCAAATGAGTTACCAGCATTACCTGTAGCATTGATGATAATTGTATCATCCTTTAATCCTTTATTCTTATATACCTTAGTTATTTCGTTAGATAAAATTGTACCTAATGATCTATTTACATTTGATATTTCAATGTCCATTTGCTTTACATGACCATATTTAATAGATTCTTCACATAAAGGTAATAACATTCTACAATCTAATGTATTGTTTAAATCTATCTTCTTATATTCTTTGAATATATTGTCATGTCTATTAACAACCTTTGCGTTAAATAATAGCTTAGAAACATCTATTCTATCCTTGTATTCATTCTTTAATGATAATAGTTCAGTATGCCCAACCATTTCATCAATTGTTTTGAATCCAAGCTTTGCCATATATTCACGTAATTCTTGGGCAATAAATTTCATGAAATTAATAACATATTCAGGCTTACCCTTGAAATTCTTACGTAAATTAGCATCCTGAGTTGCAACACCTACAGGACATGTATTCATGTTACATACTCTCATCATAATACAGCCCATTGCGATTAGTGGTCCTGTAGCAAATCCAAATTCTTCTGCACCTAATAGAATAGCTACAGCTAAATCTTTACCAGTTAATAACTTTCCATCAGTTTCAAGTCTAATTCTATCTCTTAATCCATTTAATACTAATGTTTGATGTGTTTCAGATAGACCGATTTCCCAAGGAATACCTGCGTTAGAAATTGATGTTCTAGGTGATGCACCTGTACCACCATCATAACCAGAAATTAAGATAGTGTTTGCTCCTGCTTTTACTACACCTGCAGCAATTGTACCAACACCTGATTCAGAAACAAGCTTAACTGAAATTCTTGCTTCTCTATTAGCATTCTTTAAATCATAAATTAATTGTGCTAAATCCTCGATTGAATAAATATCATGATGTGGTGGAGGTGATATTAATGAAACACCTGGAGTTGAGTGTCTTGCCTTAGCAATCCAAGGGAACACCTTTTGTCCTGGTAATTGACCTCCCTCACCTGGCTTAGCACCTTGTGCCATCTTGATTTGAATTTCAATTGCATTTGTTAAATATTCAATAGTTACACCAAATCTACCAGAGGCTACCTGCTTAATCTTAGAGCATCTATCTATGCCATCAGTTGACTCATATCTGCTTCTTTCTTCTCCACCTTCACCAGTGTTAGATTTACCGCCTAATCTATTCATTGCAATAGCCATACATTCATGTGCTTCTTTAGAAATTGAACCGTAGCTCATTGCACCTGTTTTAAATCTCTTTACGATTTCATCAACACTTTCTACCTCATCAATTGAAATAGAATGAGAGAAATCTAGGTCTAGTGTATCTCTAATATTTATTCTTTTCTTAGCTAATAAAGATGTAAAATCTTTATATAATTTATAATCATTAGATCTACAAGCTGCTTGTAATGTGAATATAGCAACTGGATCATAAATGTGATCATGCTTATTCTTTCTATAGCCATGAAGGCCCATAGAATCTAAAGTATCATCAGTTCTATTTAGAGCCTTTTGATATAGCTTTATTGAATTTTCTTCAATAACACTTATATCAATTCCACCAATTGAATTTGGTGTATTTGTGAAATATTTATCAATAATATCATCTGATAAACCGATACATTCAAATATTTGGGCACCATTATATGATTGAATAGTTGAAATACCCATTTTTGAAATAATCTTAGTAATACTCTTTAATGTTGCATGTCTATAATTTTGAATAGCTTTTTTAGAATCTATTGTGATATATCCTCTCTTAGCATATTCATCAATTGTTTCATATACTAAATAAGGATAAATAGCATTAACACCAAAACCAATTAATGCTGCAAAATGATGTATTTCTCTTGGCTCTCCTGCCTCTAATACGATTGAAACATGTGTCCTTTTAGATACCCTTGTTAAATATTGATGTAATCCAGATGAAACTAATAATGAAGGAATTTTAAGACCTTTAGGTGCTCTATCAGATAAAATAATGATTGAAGCTCCATCATCAACCTTCTTCTCACATTCTTTAAAAATTCTATCTAAGGCATCAGCCATTTTTTCTTTTGTATAATCATATGAAAATGATACAATATCTACCTTAATTTGATATGATTTATCAATATATTTAATCTTATTAAATTCTTCTTCTGAAAGAATTGGATTATCTAATCTAATTCTTCTAGCATTCACCTTTGAAGGAGTTAATAGATTTCCTTCTCTACCTAAATACATTAAAGGAGACATTACTATATCTTCTCTAATTGAATCAATTGGTGGGTTTGTTACTTGGGCAAATCTTTGTTTAAAGAATTGATATAAATTAAATTCTTTTTCCATTAATACTGCAAGAGGTAAATCGTTTCCCATTGATACAACCTTTTCAGCATCATTAGCTAATGGAATAATACCCTCCATTAATTCATCATATGTATAATTTAATTCATGTTGAATGAAATGAATATCATCCTTGTGGCTCTCACTGTGTGCCTTTAGTTCATCAACATGAATAATATTTTCATTCCACTCCTTATATGGAAGTTGCTTAGAATATTTCATTTTTATTTCATCATTTGAAATAATTCTTCCAGCATTTGTATCTACTAATAAAATTTTACCTGGCTCAAGTCTCTTCTTTTCTAAAATATTATTTTCATCAATAGGTAATGATCCTGTTTCACTAAATAAAATTAGATAATCATCCTTTGTTACATAATATCTTGATGGTCTAAGACCATTTCTATCTAGTGATGCGCCTAGCTTAATACCATCTGTAAATAGGATTGCTGCTGGACCATCCCATGGCTCTAGAAATGTTGAATGGAATTCATAGAATGCTTTTAGATTTTCATCCATTGTATTATTTTTCATCCAAGGCTCTGGAATCATCATCATAATTGTTTCTTCTAATGTTCTACCATTTAGATATAAGAATTCTAAGAAATTATCAAACATTGCTGAATCTGATGATTCCTTTGGAATCAATGGTATGATTTTCTTTAAATCATCATTGAAAATTTCAGATTCAAATAATCCTTCTCTTGATCTAACATTATTAACATTACCTCTAATAGTATTAATTTCACCATTATGACATAAATATCTATTAGGATGAGC
>JAEEGL014204546.1_pt1 | contig 10821 bp, 5 predicted proteins | sample 9134231 | NCBI WGS metagenome assembly JAEEGL01 (sample SAMN16246548, study PRJNA631951) | gut metagenome | biome: gut microbiome; feature: rumen; material: fiber-attached | host: Bos | place: Iran: Karaj | collected 2018-10
CTGGGCACACTCGCCCGGGGCCGATGTGCAATCGTTTTTGCACACAGCCTCCGCCGCGCCGTATGACCTTGCGTGGTGTCAGGGTTATCCCATCACTTTCGACCTCGTCAGATCTGAAAATAATTCGGATAACCTGCTATTTTCACGAGGAATCATCATCCTGACGGAACCAAATCCCTCATGACGACCCTTTCGGAACCCAAATGCTATATTGGGAAATCGGTCAGATTTGTGACATTTTATTTTTGTGATTTTATTTTTGTGATTTGATAAGAAACGCCTTGATGATGTGACATTCCAGTGGGGCATGTCACTAACCACTAACCACTATCTCAGTCGTTAGTTGTTAGTTGTTAGTCGTTAGTTGTTCAGGCAATTATCAAGGCCCTTACCAAAGCATCAAATAATGCAGCTAACCTCTATAAGCTATAAGCTATAAGCTATAAGCTACAAGCTCACTAACCACTAACCACTAACCACTAACCACTAACCACTAAAAATGACTCCACTGATCATTTCCGACGAATCCATCCGGCAATTCAGAGCACTCATCGATCGAACCCCAAATGTTCCTGCAGGTCACGGCATCCGTATCTACATCTCGGGACTCGGCAGCGGCGGTCCGGAATGGAGCCTCACGACAGACGCTTTCGATCCTGCACTGGATGAATGCTGCGAATTCGATGGTTTAAAAATCATCGTCGATCGCGAACTTCTCGAAGCCGTCGGCGGACTGGATGTACAATTCGAAAACGTGGACGAGGACGGCGGATTCCTCATCACACCGCTTGCACCGGAAGTTCAGGCACTGTACGACCACGGCGGATGCTGCGGCGACTGCAGCCATTGCCACGGCGGATGCTGCGGGCATCAATGCAATGGCTGTCAGGAACAACACTACGATTATGATGAAGGCATCGGTTACGATGATGACGACGAATAGGCCTGTCCGACGCTGAATCGGCTGGATGTTCCCTCGATAAAGTGACAAAAAAAGGCTGCCCGGAGGGCAGCCTTATATTTTCAACGATTATGCCTGCGTGGCGCTCTTCTTCATGTTTTCAAAGAATTCGAGCGAACGGCTCCAAAGTGCTTCCTGCTCTTCCTTGGTGGACTGCTTTTCTTCCTTGTGCTCTTTCTGAGGATTCAGACTGAGCAGCGGACGCATATCATCGGTTGAATATTTTTTGGTTTCAAGTTCTGCCATTTTTCACTCTCCATGAGTTTTGGGAATCCCCCGATGGTCCCCCCGCTGGAGTCATAATACCTACATGTGGCTAAAAATCCAATTTTTTTTTAGTGATTGATCTTTTGTCCTCAATTGTTAGGGTTTTCAAGCACTTAGGGAACATCTGAATATTTTTTTGTGAGGGGGGCATCGCCCCCCACGTCGCTATTTGCAAGCAAATACGCGACTCCCCCCTTTGCGGGGGTGCCCGCAACGCCCCGCAAAACTGAATCCTAACAATCCGCATCAGTTCGCAAAGGGCCATTCACTTCGCCTCTCACGCCTGTCGGCGCTCCGGCTTGTGATCGGCCGTTGCTCACTGGGCTCTGCGACTCGCACCGTTCACAGGACGGTGCGAGTCTCGGCCCCTCTCGCGCCTGTCGGCGCTCCGGCTCGCGTCTGGCCGTTGCTCACTGGGCCGTTCCACGGAACGCCTCCAACACCACAAAAAAAAGCTGCCCGTATTGCCAACAGCAATAGGGCAGCTCACGGCGAGGCGTATTGGCGCAGCCAAAAGCCACGCGAAAGAAATGGAAATTACGCTCTGCGACGGCGAATGAAGAAAATACCTGCAAAACCGGCCGCAAGTGCGAGCCATCCGAAATGATTCGAAGGCGTCGTCGTCATGCTGCAGGATCCACCACGAACCTTACCGGATTTCGGCAAATCAAATTCTTCCTCAGGCATATCGATGGTGAAGAAGACTTTGTTCGAAGGTATGACCTCAGAATCTGAGGAATCATCTGCATAGGCCACATATTCACCGGGCTTCATATAAACATCGGGGCATGCCCAATAGCCCTCAACATTCGTCATACACGAAGGAATGACGCTGAGATCGCTGTCACCGGCGAGTCCATAATAAACATCGACGGAAGTCAAGGGCAATGCGTTTCCGGCAAAAACGACGAAATTGGTTGACAACACACTTCCATCCGGCGGCGAAATGAGCGTGATATCCGCAACATCCGGACCTTTTGTCGTCACGATGACAGGATCGGACATATTGCTCGTCTCGTCATTGAACTTCCAGTTGGCACGAATCGTATATTCCGTGGAATACAGCAAATCGTAGCCTGCCGTACAAACCCACGTTCCATCGAACTGAACATCCGCTTTGCAGAGCAGCACGAACCGGCCATCATCAATGGCATACCAGACATCGACTTCGCCGGAATTGGCATCGATAGTACCCGAAACGGTCGGACGAACAGAAATGGTATCCCCGGTTTCGGGCGATTCAATAACGGGAATTGGCTCATCCGATGTCATGACGATGAAATTGCGGGTATCATTGGCCAGAACTGTCGAAACAGTTGCCAAATCCATCAGCTCAGCCCTGACCGTGTTTGCACCGGTCTTAAACTCTGCTTCACATCCCCATTCACCGGTTGCATCATCCGATTTCAGGCTGCAGATGGGGCTATCGGCCTGCAGGGATTTATCGAAGACAAACACTGGATGCCCCGGAGTGGCAACGCCGGAGATGAGGACTTTGCTGTTGTTGACAGTAGCCCCTTCTTCAGGGGTTAAAATCTGGACATAGCTGTCGCCCTCATTGGGAACGACAACGACTTTTGTGCTGGCGTTTGTGAAATCGCCGTGATTATCGGTAGCGACCAAGTCAAAGTCAAAGACATCGCCGCTCTTGGCTTCTTCCGGAATGATGAATGACGGCGCGTTGGATTTCATATCGCTGAGCGACGCGCTCATGCTGCCGCTCCACTCATAGGTGACGCTGTCTTCCGGATTGGGATCGTACGATGCGGAGGCATCCAGAACGACCGAACTGCCTGCAGTTCCCGTGATAACATCAGCGAGAACGATAACTGGCGGAAGATTGGTTTCGAGAGGTGCAACGACATTAAATGATCTCTCAGTCTCGAGTTCAGCCCAATCGGTGCTCCAGGTCGCATAAATGTTTTGGTTTCCGGGTTTAGTCCAATAATCGCATTCCCATTTGCCATTGACGATCTGAGCGACGCAAAGTTCCTCACCATTATCGAGATTACCGACCACGACGACATCGCTGCCCAATGTCAAATCCGCAACACCCGAAACGGTGACGCGGCACTCTCCCTCCTCGTTGCACTCGGACGCAACATAGGACGAACCTTCTGCGGGTGACTCAATATCAAAGTTGTATTGGAGCTCGAGAGCAGTGATCGTCACAGTGGCCGTCGAGATCTCGTTATGTGAATCCGTCACATAAAGCGTGTAGCTATATGTCGTTTCGGGCTCAGCATCCTCCGGCACGGTCATGAGCGGACTGGAAGACGTCGTATCCGAAAGCAGCGAAACATCACCGCCGCCCCACTTAAAGAATATATCATCACCGTCGGGATCGTACGATGCGGATGCATCGAGAATCACCGAAGACCCCGGCAGAGCGAAGTACTCTGTCGTCATGACGATGACCGGCGGATGATTCAGGATATCTTCGACAATTTCGAATGTAACCGGCTCAGAAGCCTGACTGGAATCCGTTGACAAGAACGCTCTGACTGTGTGTTCACCATAGGTCAGATTACCCTCACAGTTCCATTTGCCGTTCTGAACGCTGCCCATGCAGACCAGCTTGCTGCCTTCCATGACGCGGATATTTCCCTTGACATTCGCAGTACCGCTGAATGCCACATGGGTATCATAATAGACATCTCCGTCTGTCGGCACTGTAATTACGATACTGCTCTTCTCCTCGACCGTTACCAGGGTATCGGCCGTCACCACATTTGACGCAGCATCAGTGACCTCAATCGTGCACAGGAAGGTATTGCCCGCAGTTTCTTTTTCCGAAACGGTCAGTGTCGCAGAATTTGTGTTGTAGCCCGAAATGGTGAACGACTCGCCGGACGAACTGGTGCAGCTCCAGTTGTATTCCAGGTCATCCCCTTCGGGATCCGTGACAGTCGCCTTCATGTTGACAGATCCGCCGACAGAAACACTCATGGATTCGGCCAGCGTAATGACCGGCGGAAGGTTGACGGGGGGTACACATGCGCCATTTTCACATACATAGTCATTCTCGCAGTCCGCATCGCTCTGACATACGAATGCCTCGCATGAGCCATTCTTACATACGTAACCGGCTTCGCAGTCCGAATCGCTCTGGCATTCCAATTCCTCGCAGACGCCATCCTTGCACACATAACCGGCTTCACAGTCAGAATCGCTCTTGCATACGAACTCCTCGCAGACGCCATCCTTGCACACATAACCGGCTTCGCAGTCAGAATCGGTCTTGCATACAGCTTCCGAGCAAACGCCGGCATCGCACACATAACCACTTATACAGTCAGCATCGCTTCCGCATGAATCCGGGCAGCTCGCCAAACTGGCGTCACAGACATAAATGCCGCATTCCGTGAGGTTTTCTTCGCATATACCGCTCTTGCAAACTTTTTCCGAGAGGCTGTTATCAGCACTGCAGCTGATTTCTCCGCACTCCGTACCATCCGGTTTATTGGTCATCACGCATCCCTCAACGGGATCGCACGTCGCCGTATTCTGGCATGCAGTCTCGGCACCGCTGCACTTGAGCTCAACGAATCCGAAGTTATTTTCCGTCGGATCACAAACCATGCACTTGGATTTCTTGGATACTTCGTTCTTTTCGTAACAGGCACCCTCGACGAGGCAGCGATTCGCGGTATAGCAGAAACCACTCGATTCACTGAAAACGGAGATGCGGCCCGCATCGAGATTGTCGACATCGGATCCGGCTCCGGGTGCCGCGACGATGAGATCGTGCCAGCTACCCGCCTTCTTATCAATATCGGCGGCAGCAACACGATATCCAAAACTGTCGTTGAGTTTCGTCTCAACCGGCGACACATACGTCCAGAACGGTTCTTTCGAGAAAATGGATCCGTCTTTCGTCCCCATATAGACATAGACGTAACCCTGCGAGTATTCTTCCGACTCCCCTATCCTCCGAAATCCGGGGGCACCGACGATCAAATCCTGCACGCCGTCGGAATTGACATCAGAAACGGTAACGCTCGTACCAAACAGCGCGTGGCCTCGGTCAGAAACGGCAGACCAGAGGGGGGCGCCATCATCGAAGGGCATGCCGGCACCGGGATTGGTGTAGGATCTTACGCGACCTTCGCGTTTTTTGGTCGTATTCAGCATGGGCTCGCCGACGATCAAATCGAGATCGCCATCGCCATCGATATCGGCAAATGCGACAGAACTGATTTGCGCCGCCGACTTCTCATTCATCTCGCCGATGATCGGTTTGCGGGATTCCACGAGTTTGCCATCAATATAATGATAGAAGAAAATCGCACCATTGGGCGAAAATTCCGTATTGGCGCTGTCGAAATAGTTCTCATCCACTGCAATAATTTCCGGCTTGCCTTTGCCATCCAGATCGGCAATATACAAGGCAGATCCAAGAAGGTTATTACCGGATACCGCTTCAACGCTGGCGTTCGGCGTCAGCTTGGCATTGTTGGCTCTGTTGCAGATATCGAGAACGACACTGACTTTCGGCGGAAGCCAGACCCCGTCAGCGTCAGCCGGCATCGACTGATACACGAGATCTGCTTTCCCATCACCATCGACGTCACCGACCGCAATATGCATACCGGCCAGCTCAATGCCGGATGCATTGACTTCGAACTTCTTGAGAATGGCGACGCTGTTGTTGGCTTTCCGCTTATGGATAATGGCAAAGCCGCCTTTAAATTCATTGGCACCCGGAGCCGAGGCAATGACCATATCGTAGGCAGGATCATACGTCGCCGACTCAGGACAGAACTTGCCCACAGCAATATCGGCACCGAAATTGTCCGTTTCGGAATCCGTAAACTGAAACGTCGCCGGAGTCGCGGCATTGTCCCACTTGATGATAACTTTGCCCTGGGAATACTCATCACCCGTCGAACTCACAATATCGATGCCCGTATTCCCGTTAATTGTACCAACGGCCAGTGCCCGCCCAAAACGCGCACCCGGAATAGGCGTCGACTCCGAAATCTCCTGAGCCGCCTCACTCCCCCAGGGATCGCCGCCGTTTTCACCAAACAACGCTGACGCCTGAGTACCAAAGGTCTCCGGAACCTGCGTCTCCGTACTGGAATCGTTGCCGGAGCAGCCGTTCAACACAATAATTGCCACACATAATGCTGTTAATTCTTTCTTCATTTGAAGTATCTCCACAGATTATTCCGAATCATATACAGAATAAAACACCATATTATATTACCACAGAATACTTCATAAATAAAATGATTGTTGTTGATCATCCGCAAAAATACACATTCCTTCATTACACAGGCATTTCCATGCACTTTACGTGCACGCCGCACGACGTACATCGCTTTTTTGCACTGCATTTTTTTTTTCGATAATCTCTCCGCACAACTGTCTCTTGACAGTTCATATGATATCAGTTAGTCCGCTCATAGGAGCGAAAGTATGATTGGACAATCATCGATACATCATCAATCCGGAGATAACGCAATCGCTGATTATGGCAGAAGAGGATATAACTCTGCCTATGAAATGGAGGCGACGCTCAGCGAAGTAAGTGAACTGAACGCCACAATCAGTGAAGCCGATGAGTTAAGCTGTACGCTCAGCGAAGCAGAACAAACACGTCTGTTCCCCAAACAGGATGATTCACTTCCTCATACTCATAGAGATTTACCGTCCTACACTGAAGAGCCCCCAGTCCATGTATCACCAAGAGTCCGCGCAATGTCCGGCAACTTTGTGCAGCCTTCCGGTGCCTTCGCTCAATCTTCAGGTGCTTTCGCTCAACCATCATCATCGCTCTCACAATCCATTGCCGCACTCCAATCAGGTGCTTTCGCTCTATTCGCTGAAGAATACAAGGAAATCTCCGGTGAATACCGCGTCGGTGAACCTATCGGTCGCGGCGGATGCGCCATCGTTCTGGAAGCATGGCGCCTGTCCGACAATCTGCACGTCGTCATCAAAGTTCTGCAAGTCAACAGCGGCATCGATGAAAAAGAAACCCATATCGCCATCGAACGCTTCATGCGCGAAGCAAAGCTCATCGCTTCCCTGCACGAAGAACATATCGTGCGGTGCGTCGATTACGGCAGTTTTCAGGGCACACCATGCATGGTCCTCGAATTCGTCGACGGACTCTCGCTCGACAAATTCCTCGAAAAATACGGCGCCATTCCTCTAAAATTCGCAACCGGAATCATCGAACAGCTCCTCAGCGCTCTCGTCGAAACCCACAGCAAAAAGATTATTCACCGCGACATTAAACCCGGTAATATCATGGTTTTCGACTCCCCGCCCCCCTACGAAATCCGTGTCCTCGATTTCGGTATCTCCAGCGTTCTGGACGGGTTTCAAAGCAAAACCCTGATGACACAGCAGGGAAACGTTCGCGGAACGCCTTCCTATATGGCTCCCGAACTCTTTACCGGTGAAACACGCGCCAGCATCGAAAGCGATCTCTATGCCGTCGGTCTCGTCTACCTCGAATGCCTGACCGGCGAAATCGCCATCAACGATAAATCCTTCATGCGCGTTGCCTACAAACAGGTCAACGAACAGCTCGAAATCCCCGGAAACATCCCACCTTCCATCGCTGATATCATCTTCAAACTGTGCGCAAAAAAAGTCGAAGATCGATACCACAGTGCACAGGTCGTACTCGATGACATCCACTCTGTCATCGAACAGGCACTCAGAGATGAAGAAAAATGCTTTAAGGCATGGGAAAAATCCCAAAAGAAAAAGCATAAACAAAAGAGAAAAAACAGCCAGACTCAGCAAATCACCGCGCAAAGACTGATCAGCACGCGCAATCTGCCCAAACTGATCGGACTGATACTGCTCGTCGCCGGACTGTGCTGTATCCCCATCCTCGCCTTCTATCATCTCATGTCCAAAAAGAACCAGCCGGCGGAACCTGAAACCAAGATCGTTACCGTTCCGGCCCCCGTCGATGCCAAAGCTGAAAAACTCAGGGAACTCGAGGCCGAAGCCAGCCGACATAAAACAGAACTTACACTGACACGTGCCGGTATTCAGACGACATCAACACTCGTCGGAACTTCCTGGGAAAAAGCAAATTCTGCAGTTGATACCGCAATCAATAAAGAATCCTCATCCGCTCCTCCATCGCCGCAGCCCAAAAACCAGTCCAAGAAAACCAGCGGTAAAACCCAAACCAGACCTGACGATACCAGAGTCGGACTCCCCTTCTAATATTCTGACAGACCGCTCTATTGCCTGACGGCAATACGATCGGTCATGCCGCCTATTCGCCTGACGGCGAATACAGCGGCATAATAACTTGACTTGCAATGACTCTTTCCCGCAAATGGCTGCTTTCACCACTTACTCTCTGTTCGCTGGGATTTACCCTGATCTCCTGCAACTCCACAGACAGTGAACGCTTCAATGACCAAAGGGAAAGCTATATCTTCGACTCCACATCCACTACGCTGACTGCATTCGGAGCCAGTAAAACAGACGACGACGCAAACAGCAACTTCCGCTGCCCCAGCGTCTCCGGAATGAGCGGCGAAACCAGCCTGACCGTATTCAGCGCCAAAGCAAATGCTCCGCTGCCGCATTTTACCCTCAAAACCATTCCCGGAATACGCAGCGATGCCGCTGGCGGCATCGGTATATCACTGAGCGAGCTCCCCGTCGGAATGCTCGACATCTATCAGCGATGCAATTCCACCACATCTGAAAAATACGTTACATCATGCCCCCTGGACTACGACATCGTCGACAAATGCGAAAACACAGACCAGAAAGAATGCATGCTGCTCTACGAAGGAACACACAGGCTCGTTATCTCTTCTGTCATAAACGACGATGATTTCTGCGTAACCGAAGAATCCGACCGCTCCCCCTACGCCACATCAGTCCCCCCGATTTCCTACGCCTGCGATGCATTTTTGCCCATTCCAATCACTGCTGCATACAGGGGCGCGGCTCCCATCAACAACTGCTGTGCACCCAACGATCAGAGTACGCTGGATTTCTGTGTCAAACCATGCGGATGCCGGGAGCTTTCCATTCAGATTGTCCCAAAACAGACCAAGCTCGACCCTGCCTTTGATGACAACTCATATTCAAAAGAAATGCCCGGTAACCTGCGAGTTGCTGTCTTCTCAAATGTCGAAGGCCACAAGGATTCATTCAAAAAACTCCTCAACAGCATCAAGGAACACAACGTCGATCTGATCATAAATCTCGGCAACCTCACTGAATCCGGAAAGAGCTCGCAATTCAGCACCATGCGCGATATCGTCCGCGAAACGCTTTTCACATTCGACGGCACACCGGAGTCAGGATGTCAGGAAAACGACGGCCTCATGTGCTGTGAAACGGAATCCTCCCGCAGCTTTACGCACACCTGCAATGCCATCCTTCAGAAAATTCCTTTTCTAAGCAGCCTCGGCGAAGACGAATACGAAGGAACTGGCGTAAATGATTTCCAGACGCTTTTCGGTCCATCCAACATGGCCACGACCATCGGAAAAGTCCAGTTCATCATGCTCGACACCGCCGATGCATCCATGAGTTCCGCTGAACGCTCATGGCTCGAATCCGTACTCAAATTCCCTGAAGCCACAGAATGTTCCATCCCGGCTCCGCAGCAATTCGAGGCATGGCCAACACTTGCTGAATGCCGGGCAATGGCAGGATTCAGCAAAACGACGACCTGCCGCGAATGCATTCAGACCGAAGCCTACTGTATCCCACCGGGCGAATCCAATTCGTACTACTCACTCGGCACCGAAAACTGCATCTGCGTTCCGGCTTCTTCCAAAATCTGCCGTCATAACCAAATCTGCGCATCCATGGATGGCACCAAAAGCACCTGCATTTGTACACGCGACAGCGACTGCGGCGAAGGCGGTACTTGCGTCGATGGAACATGCAAACCACCAATCCGGCTGATCTTCAGCTATACCCCGCTTTTTGATGAATACGGTACGCGCAACAATGCTTTCGCATCAAAGGCCGAAGCAGCATCGCTCCTCTCACTGCTGATAAAATCCGGCATCAATGCCATTTTTTCCGGACGCGCAAGAGACTACAGCAAATTCTCCATGGGCGGTATTCCGATGTACATTACCGGCGGCGGTGGTGCAGAAATGTCATCTTTTTCCAAACACAAGCATCACTGGCTGCTCATCGATATTCCTGACGCCTATACGACGCCGGATGCCGACAAAATGTCGGTGAATGTCATCGAATTTTAAAAAATATTAAAAATCCGTATGCGCGCAGCGCATAGGATTTTTGCAAGCCGCAGAGCCGCCGGCCAGTCATGGCGCGGCTCAAGGCGCAGCCCCCAAAAAGGAGACAAATCATGAAACGCATCATTCCTTTCGCCGTTCTGATGTCAGCCATGCTGTGTGCCTGCAATGGCCAGAATTCCGCACCCCCTGCCCGGAATGAACTCCCCGTATCCAAAGTTATCATGTACCAGAGCGGTATCGGATACGTCGAACGTTCGGCAGACTTCGAAGGGGATGAACTCGTCCTGAGAATACGTCCAGACCAAATCAATGACATCCTCAAATCACTGACAGTCATCGATCACAGCAACGGTCGTCCCGTATCCATCTCGCTGC
>JAEEGL014963641.1_pt1 | contig 10821 bp, 8 predicted proteins | sample 9134231 | NCBI WGS metagenome assembly JAEEGL01 (sample SAMN16246548, study PRJNA631951) | gut metagenome | biome: gut microbiome; feature: rumen; material: fiber-attached | host: Bos | place: Iran: Karaj | collected 2018-10
ATAGAGAGCGATCCTCACAATCTTATAGAAGGCATGATGATAGGCGCTTACGCGATAGGCGCTACGGAAGCAGTCGTTTACGTACGTGCGGAGTATCCTCTGGCAATAGTCCGTCTGGAGAACGCAATGAAGGAAGCCCGCGCAAACGGCATGCTCGGAAAGAACATCATGGGCACGGACTTCTCCTGCGACATGCGCATCAAGGCAGGCGCCGGCGCGTTCGTATGCGGCGAAGAGACGGCTCTCATCGAGTCTTTGGAAGGCAAGCGCGGCATGCCGCGTCTTAAGCCCCCGTTCCCGGCTCAGGCAGGCTACAACATGGAGCCCTCCAACATCAACAACGTCGAGACTTTCGCCAACGTTCCCTGGATACTCGCCAACGGCGGAGAAAAGTTCGCCGCGATGGGCACCGAGGGCAGCAAGGGCACCAAGGTATTTGCTGTAACAGGCAAGGTAAAGAAAGGCGGACTCGTTGAGGTTCCCATGGGAATGACCCTGCACGACGTCATCTTCGGCATAGCCGGAGGAATAAAGGACGACAAGAAGTGCAAGGCGGTCCAGATGGGCGGTCCTTCCGGCGGATGCATCCCGTACGAGATGTTCGATACCATCATAGATTACAAGGCTCTGGGCGCTACCGGCGCCATCATGGGTTCCGGCGGTATGGTAGTAATGGACGAGAGCACCTGCATGGTAGGAATGGCCAAGTTCTTCCTGGACTTCACCACCAAGGAATCCTGCGGCAAGTGCGTGCCCTGCAGAATAGGCACCAAGCGTCTTAACGAGATACTTACCAGGATCGTAAACGGAAACGGAAAGGAAGGCGACATAGAGCTGCTCGAGGAACTCTGCCTCGCAGTTAAGGACAGCTCGCTGTGCGGACTCGGCCAGTCGGCTCCGAACCCGGCCCTCACTACCATCAGATATTTCCGCGATGAGTACGAGGCTCACATTAAGGATAAGAAGTGCCCGGCCCACGAGTGCAGAGCGCTTATCAAATACGTGATAGACCCCACAAAGTGCAAGGGCTGCACGCTTTGCTCCAAGAAGTGCTCCACAGGCGCTATCACGGGAGCTCCGAAGAAGCCTCACGTCATCGATCAGGACAAGTGCGGAAAGTGCGGATCATGCTACGCTGCATGCCGCTTCGGCGCTATTACGATAGAGTAGGGGGTGCGGAGAAATGAAACAGATAACGATAACCATAGACGGAAAGAAGTGCACCGGTTTTGAAGGAAACACCGTACTCAGCATCGCCCGCAACAACGGCATAGACATACCTTCCCTGTGCTACAACGGAAGAGTAAAGATCTACGGCGCCTGCGGAGTCTGCGTCGTGGAGATGGACGGAAGCCCCAAGCTTCTGCGTTCCTGCGCAACGGTAGCTACCGACGGAGCTGTGTATCACACCGATACCGAGCGCGTAAAGAAGGCCAGAAGAGTTGCGTTCGAGCTGATAATGTCGGACCACGAAGGCGACTGCCTGCCCCCGTGCATGCTCAGATGCCCGGCAAACACCAACTGCCAGGCTTACATAAAGCAGATAGCTCTTGGCAACGACAAGGAAGCGGTAAAGATCGTCAAGGAGACCAACCCGCTGCCCGCAAGCATAGGCCGCGTCTGCCCGCATCCCTGTGAAAAGGACTGCAGGCGCCAGTACGTCGAGGAGCCGCTGTCCATAGCGTTCCTTAAGTACTTCGCTGCGGACAACGACCTGTTCTCCGGCGACACTTACGTACCGGAAGTTGCTCCGGATACCGGAAAGAGAGTAGGCATCATAGGCGGCGGCCCCGCAGGCCTTACCGCGGCTTACTTCCTGCGCCTCGCGGGCCACGACGTTACCGTGGTGGACCAGATGCCGCACATGGGCGGAATGCTCCGCTACGGCATCCCGGAGTACCGTCTTCCCAAGGAAGGCATTCTCCAGAAGGAGATCGACCAGATCGAAAAGCTTGGCGTAACGTTCATAAACGATTACAAGATAGGCCGCGACACCACTTTCGACGATTTCAGAAAGTACTACGACGCTACGCTCATAGCCATAGGCGCGTGGACTCCCAGCAGCATAGGCTGCCCCGGTGAGGACGCGGAGGGCGTTTACGGAGGCATAGACTTCCTGCGCGGAGTAATAGAAGGCAATGCTCCCGACATCGGAAAGAACGTAGCGATAGTCGGCGGCGGAAACACCGCCATGGACGCCTGCAGAACGTCCGTACGTCTGGGCGCTGAGAACGTATACGTAATCTACCGCCGTACCGAGGCCGAGATGCCCGCGGAAAAGGTGGAGATAAAGGAAGCCAAGGAAGAGGGCGTACAGTTCAAGTTCCTCACAAACCCCGCAGAGATCATAGCCGGACCGGACGGACGCGTAAAGCAGATGAAGCTTCAGGTAATGGAGCTGGGCGAGCCGGACGAGAGCGGCAGAAGAAAGCCTGTTCCGGTCGAAGGCAAGTTCGAGATCCTGGAGCTGGATTCCGTAATATCCGCCATCGGCCAGAGAGTGGATCCCAAGGGAATGGACGGCGTTGCTCTCAACAAGCGCGGAATAATAGCCGCGGACGAGAGCACTTTCCGCACCAATCTGCCGGACGTGTTCGCGGTAGGCGACGCTACCAACCGCGGAGCCAGCATTGCGATCGAAGCCATTGGCGAAGGCCAGAAGGCAGCCAAGGTGATCGATTCCTTCCTTAAGGGCAAGGAGATCCCGTTCAGCATGCCGTTCGTCTCCAAGAGAGACCCGAAGAACATAGACTTCTCGCAGTGGAAGACTCAGCCCCGCACCGAGATGCCGGTAAGAGAGGCAGAGGTCCGCAGGAGCGATTTCAAGGAAGTCAACAAGGGCTTCGACCGCGACGACGCGGTAAAGGAAGCTCTCAGATGCCTTGAGTGCGGCTGCCACGACTACGGCGAGTGCGAGCTCATCAAGTTCGCTCAGAGAGAGCCCGTTCTTGATCCGTCGCGCTTCGCGGGAGAAAAGCATCCGTATTACAAAGAGCAGAGGCTTGTCTGCATAGAGCGCGATCAGGGCAAGTGCATGAGCTGCAACCTGTGCGTACGTGTCTGCGACGAGGAAGTAGGAGCCGGACTTCTGGGCCTTGTCGGCCGCGGATTCAACACCGTCATCAAGCCGGAGTTCAACGATCCCAAGACTGTGGAGAAGTGCCTTACCTGCAAGGCCTGCGCCGAGGTCTGCCCGACCGGCGCCCTGAAGATCATCGGATAAGGAGCACAATCACAGAACAAAAAAGAGCGGTCTTAAAGGCCGCTCTTTTGGTTTTTGAAGTTGTTTTGCTCAGACCGCCTTGTCCGTCTGCCGCCTTTTGACGATGAAGACTATTACGCAGAAGATTATCTGAACGAAGGTCGCGCAGGGCGTTGCCAGTCCTATGCGGAACAGCGACACAGGCTGTATGGACTTCATCAGCAGCGATACCGGTATCCTTACGCAGAACGCTCCGATTATGCCCTGCAGCATCGTAAAGAACGTGTATCCGCATCCGTTGAAATAACCAATGAAGTTGAACAGGAACGACGTAAGCAGGCAGTCTATGGCGTAGGCTTTAAGGTAGTCCGCCGCGGCGACCTTAACGCTGGCGTCGTGAGTGAATATGCCGGCCAGCAGCTGACCGTGGAAGAATGCCAGATAGCCCACGAACACGCTGATGGTCAGGGCGGAGGCGATGCCCATCTTCAGCGCTCTGTCCGCTCTGTCCTTGCGGCCGGCGCCTATGTTCTGCGACACCACCGCCGACATGGACTGCGCGAACGCGGACGGCAGCAGCATTATGAAGGCGCACAGCTTTTCCGCGACGCCGAGTCCGGACGATTCCGTAAGACCTATGTCGTTTATTATGGAGGTCAGCACCAGGAAAGATATGTTTACCAGAAGGCTCTGCAGCGCAATGGGAGCGCCCAGACGGACGCTTCTTTTTATGTTGTGCAGCTGTTTTTTCTTCAGATGGCTCAGCGAGAACTCGAAGGGCAGACCGCGTTTTCTGATTATGAATATGCAGATAAGTACGCTTATTCCCTGGGATATAACGGTGGCCAGCGCGGCCCCGGAGGCTCCCATGCCAAGGCCCTTTACGAAGGCGATGTCGCCGCCTATGTTAAGGACGGCCGCGATGCTGACTGCCATCAAGGGCGTCTTGGAATCTCCCATCCCCTTGAACAGGCTGCTCAGCAGGTTGTATGAGACTATGAAGATCCCGCCCAGACCGCATATCCGCATGTACGAGACGGCCTTGGGGAAGGCTTCTTCAGGAGAATTGAGGATGCCGCATATGCTTGGCGCCGCTATCGGGATGATGATCATTACCAGCAGCGCGCACACGGCGAACAGCTTTATTCCCGCCGCAAGTATGTCTCCGGCAAGGTCGCGCCTGCCGGCGCCTATGTTCTGCCCGATAAGGACGGATGTGCCCACGGCCAGTCCTATTATGACGTTTGTTATCATCATTATGAACTGAGCCCCGGTGGATACCGCGGAGATGTCCGCCTTTACTCCGTACTGTCCGACCACCCAAAGATCCACCGCTCCGTAGAGCGACTGAAGTATCAGCGCGCCGAGCACGGGCATGGCGAATTTAATCAGCGGCCCGAAGAGCGGGCCGCTGGTGAATGTATAAGCTTTGCTGACTTTGCCTTCCATCGGATGCAGACGATCTTATCTCTCGAGCATCTTTACGGCTCTTCCGAGATATCCAAGGTAAGTGATCAGCGCCACTATGGTGAGTATTCCCGCTACTATTGCGAGCACGCCGGAGATAGCCTTAACGACTTGGCCGCTGGAGAATATGGTCTCGATGAGCTTAACGATTATTACTATCGCGTAGATCGCTATTATGATCTTGAACAGCTTGGTGCCGCGCTCTGCCATTTCGTCATTGCCGAGCTTTTTAGCGATGTTGATGATACCGTCGATGCACAGATAGGTGATGACGGGGGAGATGACGCTGCTGATGACCTCGAATACTCCGGAAAGAATGGCGTTCTTTGCGAATACGGTCTGAAGCAGAGATACTGCTATGCCAACGATGGCGATGATGAATCCCTGTCTGAAGCGGTTCTCATCCTTGCCTGCGGCGTTGAGGCCTACAAGCTGGAGGATGAAGGCAACGATGGCCAGTATGCCGGCGATCACTGCTATCAGTCCGCCGCCTATGATCGCGGATCCGCCTGCGCTAACTGCGTTTTCCACAGAACTGGCAGACTTGACAGCGCCGAGTACCAGGCCGCCGCCCACAGCGCCCAGCAGGGCTACAACAAGGCTGAGTATCTCCGCGGTGCGGATCTTCTTGATGCCGTTAAGTGCGTTTAAAAATTCCATTTTTACTCCTTTCATGCTTTTGATGCATGTAAAACAATAATATAAAAACAACTTGGTATTTTAATGTTTTAATCAAAAAAAGTCAAATGTACTATGATAAGTAGTTTCGGCGGCAAGTATGGTATCCCGTCCCGCCTGCATTTGTGGTAAAATAACTTTTATGGAGATAAAAAGAATAGCAACGATACATACGGATCTTGCGGGGAAGTTCGGACTGCCCAGGCAGGGCGGACTGGTCCCGGAGCTGACCGGACGGATAGTGTTCGGGAAGGAATACCGCGTGCCCGAGGCTCTGCGCGGACTGGAGGGCTGGACGCACATCTGGCTGATCTGGGGTTTTTCGGAGAACGAGGGTGCGGGATGGTCTCCTACTGTAAGGCCGCCCCGGCTCGGAGGCAATAAAAGAGTAGGAGTGTTTGCAAGCAGGTCGCCGTTCAGGCCCAACCCTATCGGGCTTACTCTGGTAAGGCTTATAGCGATAGACTCGGAGTCGGAGGACGGCCCGGCGCTGATCGTAGGGGGCGTGGACATGAAAGACGGTTCCCCGATCTACGACATCAAACCATACAACCCGGAATTCGAATGCGTCCCGGACGCTGAGCGCAGTTTCCTGAAGACCACGGATTGGAAGGAACTAACAGTGTCCGACCCTCAGGACATGCTGAGCCTTGTTCCCGAGGATAAGCGCGGCGCCCTGGTGTCCCTGCTTAAGCTGGATCCAAGGCCTCATTATCAGGACGATCCCGAAAGGGAGTACGCTTTCGAGTACGCTGGTCTTAACGTGCGGTTCTGTGTTAAGGACGGTACGCTGACCATAACGGATATAGTTAGACCATAGGCATGGAAAACAAGAAACTGCTTCTTCATTCCTGCTGCGGACCTTGTTCCACGGCAGTCATAGAAAGGCTTCTTCAGGACGGCGGATACGACGTCTCCGTGTTTTACTGTAACCCGAACATTACGGATCCGGGGGAGTATCTTCACCGGAAGTCGGAGCAGATAAGGTTCCTGGAAGAGCTTAAAAAGCAGGGAACGGCAGTCGCTTTCATCGATGCGGACTACGACCCGGAGAGCTTCATTGAGGCCGTTAACGGTCTGGAAGAAGAACCCGAGGGCGGAGCGCGCTGTTCGGTATGCTTTGAACTGCGGCTTTACAGGGCAGCTCAGTACGCAAAAGAACACGGCTTCGACTGCTTCGACACCACGCTCACCGTCAGCCCATATAAGAACTACGACGTAATATCATCCATAGGCCGAAGGGTCTCGGAAGAGACCGGGGTGGAATATCTTTCCGGAAATTACAAGAAAAAGGACGGATACAGACGTTCCGTGGAACTGAGCAGAAAGTACGGGCTCTACAGACAGCACTTCTGCGGCTGCGCTTTTTCGCTCAGAGATGCGCAGAAGAAGGCGGCCGCCGGGAACGGAACGCAGGAAGATCTGAACGCGTCTGCGGCATCCGCCGTGCCGGAGGTACAGGCATGAAGTACGCCGGTGTGGTGGTAGACAACAATACGAACGCGACAGACGCGATATATACATATAAGACGGACCTGGAGGACATCCGCGTGGGGCAGAAGGTGATCGTGCCTTTCTCCATGCATGACCGCAGGGCAGAAGGGTACGTGGTATCCTTGTCGGACGAAGCGCCGGAAGGCGTAAAACGTTTCAAAAGCATTGAGTCCGTAGTCCCGGACGTGCAACTTTCGGAGGAGGCCGTGAGCACGGCTCTGTGGATGCGCGACCGTTTCCTCTGCAGATACATAGAGGCGCTCAAATGCTTCCTGCCGGTATCCGACGTAAAGAGAAAGACCAAGGACCCGTTCGAAGACATAGAACCGGAGGAGCTCTCGGTAAAAGAACTTACAGAGGAACAGACCTCGGCACTGGCGGAGATAAACAGCGCGCTTGCGGAGCGCAGGAACAGGATATTCCTTCTGCACGGGGTCACCGGATCCGGAAAGACCGAGGTCTACATACAGGCCATGAAGAGCGTCATCGAAGACGGCCGGCAGGGCATAGTACTGGTACCGGAGATATCGCTCACGCCTCAGCTGGTGGGGCGTTTCATGAGCCGCTTCGGCAAAGAAAGCATAGCGGTGCTCCACAGCAGGCTCACTCCCGCGCAGCGGGGCGCCCAGTACAAGAGGATAGAGAGCGGCGAGGTGAAGCTGGTGATAGGCGCCAGATCCGCCATATTCGCACCTCTTAAGGACATAGGGCTGATAATAATGGACGAGGAGCACGAGACCTCCTACAAGTCCGACATGAGCCCCAAATACGACACTCTGGAGGTGGCCGAAAGGCGCGCCTTAACGCACGGAGCTGTTATAGTGCTGGGAAGCGCCACGCCGTCCGTAGTGGACTACAGCAGGAGCGAGAGCGGCGTCTTCGAAAGGATAGAGCTTACGGAGCGCTACAACAAGAACCCGCTTCCTACCGTGGAGATAGTGGACATGTCGGCCGAGATAAGGGCCGGCAACAGGAGCCTGTTCTCGCAGAGGCTGCTGGACCAGATACAGCGCTGCCTTAAGGAGAAAAAGCAGATAATACTGTTCCTCAACCGCAGAGGCTACGCTTCGTTCGTGTCGTGCAGGGAGTGCGGCCATACGATGCGCTGCCCGGAGTGCGGAATAAGCTACACCTACCACAGGCAGGAGGGGGCGCTGCTGTGCCACTACTGCGGACGCAAGATCCCCATGCCCAAGCTCTGCCCGGAATGCGGAAGCAAGCTTATAGGCGGCTTCGGAGCGGGGACCGAGCAGGTGGAGCTGAAGGTAAAGGAACTGTTCCCGGAAGCTGCTGTGGAGCGTCTGGATCTGGACACCGCCAAGAAAAAGGGCAGCATGGAGAGCGTCCTTAAGCGCTTCGGCAAGGGCAAGGTGGACATACTCATCGGCACCCAGCTGGTAGCAAAAGGACTGGATTTCGCTAACGTAGGGCTAGTAGGGGTTATCTCCGCGGACGTGTCGCTCAACATTCCGGACTTCAGGAGCTCGGAAAGGACCTTCCAGCTCATAACCCAGGTGGCGGGGCGCTCGGGAAGAGGCGACGAGCCCGGACTGGTGATAGTCCAGACCTACGATCCGGAGAACCCTGCGCTGCTTCTGGCGTCGGCGCACGACTACAAAGGATTCTTCAGCATGGAATCCGCGGTCCGCAGGACTGCCGGATATCCTCCGTATTCGGACATATACCAGATAGTGGTGTCCGACGAGGACGAGGAATTGGCTTACGCATCCGCGGGACGCTGCGCGGCGTGGCTTAGGAAGAAGCTTCCGCAGGGAACGTCGGTGCTCGGACCGGCGCCCGGAGTGCTTGTTAAGGCATCCGGACAGTACAGGTTCCAGATACTTATAAAGTCGCCGTACGGCAGCAGAAGGACTACCAGCGCGGCCATCAGAAAACTAAAGGAGATCTACACGGAGCAGAAGGGCGTAGCCAGGCTGCTTACGGTCGATATAAACCCGTATTCGTTCGTGTAGCGGACGGAAAGGCAAGCAGGAGGAGACATGGCACTCAGAAAGATTCTAACGGAAGAGGACGATACCTTAAGGAAGGTCTGCAGACCCGTGACCGAGATCACAGACAGGATAAGGAGCATACTGGACGACATGGCGGACACCATGCGCGACGCGGGCGGAGTAGGCCTCGCGGCGCCTCAGGTGGGCATACTGCGCCGCATGTTCGTGGTGCAGATAGATCCGGAAGGACCGCTGTACGAGCTGATCAATCCGCAGATAATGGAGACGGACGGCGAGCAGTGCGGCGACGAAGGCTGCCTTTCCGTGCCCGGATACGTGGGAACGGTCACCAGACCTAACTACGTGAAGATCAAAGGACTTGACAGAAATGGTAATTCTGTAGAATACGAGGGAACAGAACTGCTCGCAAGGGCGTTCCTTCACGAGAACGATCATCTGGACGGCATACTGTACACGCAGAAAGCGACCGACATACACTACGCCGATCAGGACGAGGAGCAGTAATGAAGATAGTCTATATGGGCACGCCGGATTTCGCGGTGGCCCCGCTTAAAGCGCTCTGCGGGGCCGGCCACGACGTCGTCCTTGCGGTAACCAAGCCGGACCGCGCAAAGGACCGCGGAAAGAAGATGCAGTCCTGCCCGGTAAAGCTGGCGGCGCTGGAGCTGGGAATACCGGTGGATTCCCCGGAAAGGATAAAGGGAAACGAGGAGTTTCTGGAGGAGCTTAAGAGCATGGCTCCGGATCTTATAGTGGTCGCGGCCTACGGGAAGATACTGCCGAAGGCCGTCCTTGAACTGCCGAGATACGGATGCGTAAACGTGCACGCTTCGCTGCTCCCGGCATACAGAGGGTCCGCGCCCATACACAGGGCTGTCATAGACGGCTGCGAAAAGACAGGCGTTACGATAATGATGATGGAAGAAGGTCTGGACAGCGGAGACATGCTGGCCAGCGCTTCCGTTGAAATAGGAAAAAAGACCACGGCTCAGCTCCACGAGGAACTATCGGAGCTTGGGGCGCAGCTTCTGGTAAAGACCATTCCCGGACTGGAAGACGGCAGCGCCGTAAGGATCCCGCAGGACGGCAGCCTTGCCACCTACGCTCCCATGGTCTTCAAGGAAGAGGGAATAATAGATTTCAGCAAGTCTGCGAGGCAGATCTGCTGTCTGGTAAGGGGCTTTAATTCCTGGCCTACGGCGTCCACCATGCTGGACGGTCAGGTGATGAAGGTCCACGAAGCGAAGCCCGGCAAGGACGTTCCTACGGGAAAAGCTCCCGGTACGGTGATATCCGCCGGAAAGAACGGCATAGAGGTCGCCTGCGCAGACGGCACGGTGCTTCTTACCAATATCCAGATGCCCGGGAAAAAAGCCATGGACGCCGCGGCGTTTCTTCTGGGACATAAAATTGAAATCGGTACTGTTTTAGGATAAAATATATGGATGGGAACAGGCGCCTGGCGTTTTTGATCTTAAAAGAAATATCGGAAAAGGGCACCTGGTCCAACCTTGCGGTAAAAGACAAACTCCGCAAGGAGCATTCAAACGCGCCTTTCATAAGGGAGCTGGTGTACGGCGTCTTAAGGAACCAGTTCCTTCTGGACCGTAACATAGACCGCTTCCTTAAGTCCTCGACAGGGCTTAACGAACGCATACTTCTGCGCATGGGCGTTTATCAGCTTGCGCTTATGTATGGGGTGGCGGATCATGCCGCCGTCAACGAGACCGTGGCATTGGCCGCGTCGCTTGCGAAAGGCCGTCAAGGCTTTGTAAACGCGGTCCTGCGGAACTTCCAGAGGGACGGAAAAAGGCTTCTTTACGAAGACCTCCGCACCCGGTATTCCTGCGCGGAATGGATAATAGACATCCTCACCGGCGCTTACGGACCGGAAAAAGCGGAAGAGATACTTAAAAGCAGCTGCAAGGCGCCTCCGTTTACGGTAAGGGTCAACAAGCTCAGGATAAGCAGGGAAGAGCTTTCGGAAAGATTCGTAAAGCTCGGAGC
>JAEEGL015496201.1_pt1 | contig 10821 bp, 12 predicted proteins | sample 9134231 | NCBI WGS metagenome assembly JAEEGL01 (sample SAMN16246548, study PRJNA631951) | gut metagenome | biome: gut microbiome; feature: rumen; material: fiber-attached | host: Bos | place: Iran: Karaj | collected 2018-10
ATAACTGGTGTAAAGGGTAATTCTGAAACTAACTATAGGACTGGTAATGTTAATATAACTGCTGCTAACATAGGTTTGGGCAACGTCAATAATACAAGTGATGCCAACAAGCCCGTATCAACTGCCATGCAGGCTGCTCTCGACCTCAAAGTAGACAAGACAACTTTGGATATTTGGGAAGAGACTACAGCAGCTGCTATTAATGATATCCTGGCAGATCCATACTCAGAAGTTTACAAGAGAATTGAAGACTTCTCAGAAAATACAGAGGATACGTTTGCAGCCGGTCTTAACGACCTGAGGTCTATGATTCAGAACCTACAAGAACAAATAAATGCATTGAAAACACAATCATGATTACAAAATATAGAGTAGATATGTCGTCTCAGCCTCAGCCGGACGTTCTTCGTATCTCTGAAAACTCTTCTAAGACTATCTGGAGAGTATACTTCGATAGGGAGGAAGTTGAATCGGAGCAGACACGCGGAGAAGGTGAAGAGCCTGAGATCACAATTCAATATCGTGCTAAGTTTATCGAGGTCACTCTGGCTACTGGTGTAACGCCCGTCCCCATTGATATCCTTCGCAGTGAAGTTATCAAGGAGATCACAGCCTATGACGTCTCTTCTAATGTAAACGGTTTTATCTTGAACGGTAATGTCGTTTGGCTGGATAAGGATACTCGTGTAGGTCTTATGAACTCCACCTCTATCCAGAAGAGCGCTGGCTTAACAGAAACTGTTCTCTGGCTGGGTGAGACACCTCTTCGCATCAATTGCAACTTAGCAATTCAATTACTGTCAGCCCTGGAGCTCTATGCTCTGGAGTGCTTTAATAAGACAGCAGAACATAGAAAGGATGTACTTGAGTTAGAGACCATTGACGAGATCCTGGCCTATGACTATACTCAGGGTTATCCTACAATGCTCGAGATGAACGTATAATAAATGATTATACCTGCTGTGTGTTCCCTTGTTCTCTTGGGAACCTATACTATATGGTTCTGTGTGAAGTACGGTATCCCTGAGAGTCTTTCTCAGAGTTATTACTACATTTCTTGGAAGCCACTATGGACTCTTGTTCTTATGGCGGCTGGATTTCTCGTTCTCCCCGAGTGCATGGATAGAGCTTCCAGTGCTCCCACACAGATTATTCCCTTCGTTGGTATCTTCGGTTTGCTCTTGGTGGCAGCCGCACCCAGGGTAAGGGATTATGAAAGAACTACACACATAATAGGTGCCTCTGTGGCAGGGATATTCTCACAGCTATGGGTAATCTTATACGGAAAGCCATGGACCCTGTGTGTATGGTTTATCATACTCGGTCTATTCTTGATCGGGCATATACAAAATAGAGAGTTAACATTTGGAGAAGTCTTGGATAAGTACAAGATAGTCTTCTGGGGAGAAGTCGCCTGTTTCTTCACTTTATATATAAATCTATTATGCTTAAAATAATTGAACGGTGGAAATGCACAGTTGCCTACTTCCTAGTGTGCTTCTTCTTATTCATGCTAGTTTTTGTATGCGTCGCTCCTTTCTACCGAGAAAATCCATGCATTCCACGAGCCTCAGGTATGATGGCCGTTATGTTTGTAAGTATGTGGAAAGAACTTTGGTACGATAAAAAGTACGGCGAGAAAGTAAAGAATTCTTGGGTCGGACTCCTCGGAGGCATGATCGGAGCTGCTTTCACGTTTATTCTCTAAAAATAAAGACTCTCTAGGGCTTATTAAAGGCTCCAGGGAGTCCCTTTTTCTTACTAATGATATGAAGAAAATATTAATATTACCTGACATACATGGACGTATGTTTTGGAAAGAACCTGAAGTCCAGACCGCCTGGGGTGAAGCTGATCACGTCGTGTTTCTGGGAGACTACCTAGATCCCTATTCATGGGAAGGAATTTCCTGGAAGAGTGCGTGGAATAACTTCATGGAAATAGTTGAGGCTAAGAAGAAGGAACCGAAAAAGGTTACGCTTCTCTTAGGAAACCACGACTACCACTATGCCTTCTCTGAGATTGTCGGCATGAAGGGGAGCAGGTATAATTGGGATGAAGCTCTAAAGACGACGCGTTTCTTCCAGGACAACTTAGGACTATTCCAGTTTGCTTGGTCCATGACAAACTCAAAAGGACTTGTCTACCTCTTCACTCACGCGGGCGTGGTTGGGGGCTGGGTTAAGAGTAACAAGCTAGTTCCCCCAGCTTCGACAAGAGTAGCATCGTGGCTAAACAATTTTGTGATGAATCCAGATACGCTTCTCCCTATGATGTGGGATGTCTCTAGAGATAGAGGTGGTTATGCTAAATATGGTTCCCCTATCTGGGCCGATTATGAAGAACATCACTGGAATACATGGAGAGAAAAGAAAATATACCAGATCTTCGGACATTCTCAAGGGTGTTATCACTGGATTGCCGGAGACCATTCGACTTGTCTTGATTGCAGAAGACCATTCATCCTTCTCCCTGAGAGCGGTATCTTTGGAGAACCAAAGACAATCGAAGGTAATAGGTACTGGACAAAGGTTATAGAAACATCCGGTCTTCCCACCAAAGAATGGGTTGATGCTTGGATTAATGAGATATAAAAAAGAAGAGAGTTAAGTATAAAACTTACTCTCTTTAATTTCCTTCTCGATATCTGGACTGAGAAGTCCTCTCTGATATAGAATTAGGACAGACTCTTTTCCCTTCCCCTTAGCGGATAGGACAGATTTAGGATCTTTGAGATTTGTGGTTACTCCCTCTGCCCTGAGAATAGACATGTTCCTATTATAGGTAACACTATCATCGCCCACTTTATAGAGAAGGTCAAAGGTGGTTGATTCTCGGATAGGGAACAGTTCGCTTATTCCTACTACCCTGCCAGTACTCTCTAGGAAATGTGTCTCATGAGAATAGAAGAACCTACTTTTGAAGTCTCGATCCTCCGACAGGTAGTCGTAAAAATCAGACCACCCAATCAAAATGTCATCTTCTGAGTCCCCAATAGTCCAAGGGCACCCTTTCTCGTCTAGGTATTTGGTTAAGTCGTATCCTTTATCGGCCGTATCAGCTCTGACTAGTACTTTTAACATGGTCCCAAGCCCTCTTTAACATGAGAGGCAACTTCTGATAATCACTAAAACCATAAAGTCCACAGCTAATGAATTCATGAGCCTCCATAACGACGGTCATAACTACACCCTCCTTGTTCTTGATCACAGCAAAGTCCATGGTTAGGGCAGGACAGGTGAGACCCGACAACTTAATAGCCCTCTTCATCTTAAAAGGTTCAGGGAAAATTAGTGGATCTCCTGAATATGGCTGACAAGCTATAATCTCACCTCCCCAGACGAAGCACCTCCACTCCGACAAGACATCTAAGGGAAGTCGGAATTGGTAGTCCTGGTTAGGGTCAAGGGTAGTGAGGTCCGTGACTAAGCCATTTATGTCATCCTTCAGAGAGACTGTAGACTTAACATAGAGTGGCATAGCCGCCTTAAACTTCTCTGGTAAGTCGCCCACTTTACCAACCCAAGCGCCACCAGTCCAAGTATCGTTCTCTAGGAGGGGAATTGGGACATTGATTGGCTTGATGGTTAGCCCAGAAAAGGCCTTAACAAACTCTATTGTTCCAACAGGTATCCAATCTGGGTCAAGTACGTCTTTCTTAGCAAGGAGTTCCTCCAAAGACATATAGGTAATCGAGAAGGGTTCTTTGCGCCAGTTCCAGTATTCCTGGGCGCGTTCTAATTCAAAACAAAAATCTAATGTAACTCTTTCGTTAATCGTTTGAATAATAAATTTCATCATATCACCTATAAGGCTGTGAGAAAATAAAAAGGAGAAAATTACTTCTCTCCTAAATTTTTTTTAAAGTCGCTGTCCTTTCAAAGTCCAGCTCCACTGTCCATTACTCATTCACAAGAGCTGAAGAAAGGCAACACACGGTACCCGTAATGCAGGCAATCGTAACAGTACCAGCGGCCCCAGTTACCACCACTGAGCAGGCCCCAAACCGAATCAGCGCTTCGCATGGAGGATGAGTAGAACCAATAACCCCAAGGTATGTTCTCTAAGCCAAGGGCAAACCTAGTTATGTTGATCTCCGCTAAAGACAGAAATACTTTCTTAAGTTCACCAATAGCCGGTACATATCCACCAAGCTTCCTAGCTTTTTCGAAAGCTGGGAATTCTAGATCAGGGTTCTTGAGTAGGATGTCTCTCTGATTCTCCTCACCATTCATATCACGGTCAGCTTCTTCAAACTTCATAGTCTTGGCCGTATTAATGATTCGGGAGGTACAGAATGCTACATCCTGAAACCATTCGGTTGATACTATATGTTTGCCGACCTTAATACCAATCACACCTTTTTTCTCTCGGCCTTCCTGAACACTTACTATACTTTTATCCATCAAGAGTACCTCTAATGCAAACTGAGGAACAAGGGACTCCAGGGTCTTTGTATAAAGCTGTTCTGTGGCTCGGGAAACAGTATCTTTAGTGATATGTAACTTCCTCGCAGCTACCTGATTCAGGTCATCTTGTATCCACATTCTCGTTCCTGCTGGGATTGTAGCTTTGAAAATCTCTCCACCGTTGTCATTTCTTCTAGCTTCGACGGGATTCAGGTAGGCATGTATAGCTCCACCATTCAAGGAAAACTTATATCCGTGTTCGTCAAAGTTGGGGTCCCCGGAGGGAGTTAAGTCTTTTCCTAACTTAACAGGACAGCCTTGATAGGGAGTTTTATATCCATCTGCTCCCTTCTTAAGGACTTTATAAACTGTAATATCTTCTTTTGTTACAAATCCGTTTTTATTTCCAACGTATAAACACATAATTTTAACTTAGTTTGTCTGTTTCTATGAGTAAGGCGTTGAGAAAGAAAAAGAAAGGAGAGAAAAGATATAAATCTAATCTCTCCCCCATAATTAAAATGATAATTTTAAGAAACTATTTCAAAACCAGCTACTTTTCTATTCTCTTCTGGTTTCCATATTTGTATAGCTTTAGCAACAAACCATTCCGAAATATCAGTTGCCTTAGCTTTTCTATTTATAGACAACTCACTATATATCTGATTGAGTGTGGACTTAATATCTTTCGAAGAATATCTATATCCTAGCTCAAAAGAAGATTTAACTCTATCCCTGAGGGCCTCAGATTTAGTATCTGCAACCATTAATTCTTTTAATTCATTGTCTCTATAATGATGGGCTTTACAGGTAGTAGTTCCGAGATACCCATAATAGTCTTTAAATCTAGGATCTCTAATTTCGAATTCAAGACGTCTTGTTATGTAGTCGTTTCCTGAAAAAGAATCTCTAAACTTACAATATAACTCAAGTCGGCCATCAAAAGTAGTATAACTATTAAATTCCTCCAAAAATAACTCAACATACTCTTCGTCTCGGTGACGAAAATCCTGCTGTTCAACACTTAAACTCTCATCTTGGAGAGAACTAATAGCGCGGGTTACACTAATTCTATCTTGATAGTCCTCTTGGGCGACTTCCCAAGCTCGTTCGTGAGCAATCTCAATAAAGTTATTATAGACAGGTCTATCTAGCTTCTCAGAAATACTCATAAAGTTATCACTATACAGACTTAATCCTTTCTTCAAAAGCTTAGCGTAATATCCTTTATATAATGCGAGGTTTACTCTTCTACCATCGTCATCCATATTATCATAGTAATTTCTCAACAGAGTCTCAGTATCTGCTTTTCTTTGAGCCTGAAGTTTTTCGAAATCTTCTCGGGTTATCTTATTTCCCTCTCTAAGGACTTTATAAAAAATTACTATATTATTCTTGAATGGATTCTCTCTATCTCTTTGTCTACCAGCTATTTGTGGAAGGTCAAGGGAAATATCTACGGCTAAGCACTGTAGGTTAGGGTCAGCGAAGATATAAGTAGACGCACACTTACTATAGAAGTCAGCACCTATATAACAGGTAGAGGTACAGAAAGTAAACATCTTATTAGGTTCGTTCTCCATTGGGATCTGACCACGAGTAAAACCAACCTCCTTTAAAGCCTGGATGTTCTTCTCAGTTTCGCTACAAAGGATATTGACTTCCGAGGGATTAAAATTACCATTCCTTAAAATCCGAGTAATATCCTTAACGGAATTAAAATAGAAAACAGCCTCTTTACTCTGACAAACCTTTCCCTGATCATTAACTGTAATAGGAAAATTTCCCTCTCGGTAGTTCTCAATAATCCTCATAGCTTCTTTAGGGAGAGATTTAACCAGACGTCTTTGGATGATCAAGGTATCAACACTCCCTGATTTACTCCAATCAAGTTGGTAATAATCCAAGTCAGCGAATTCGGGGATTCTACTCAGGTACTTCTCAAGCATGGGAGTAGCACTGAGAAAGAGGACATTAGGACATTCGTGGATAGTCTCTAGGAAATTATTCTCAATTCCTGCTTTAAAATAGGCGTCAACGAAAATTGACTGAAATTCATCCACGACAAAGATAAACTGATCCAAAAGATTACGAGACTTTAAGTAATCAACAACGTAGTGAGTAGAATCATAGGTAACCATAAACTTAATAGCCTGACCGGTGGTGAAGCAAGATAGGATATGATTAGCCATGAGATCACTCAGTGAGTCTATATCTTTGAAATCCTTTATTTCGTTCTTCAGATAGATAATATTCTTTTCCTCCTGATGTTTTCTGGCTTTATTTTCCAGGAGCATCTTCCTAGGGGAACAAAGAACAACGTGTCTGTTATTAGTCAAACATAATTCGGTGTAACCACATCCGGTCACACCTTTATCAACAATACATTGCCCACCAGGCAATTCATAGTCTTTCCATTCGGAAATATATCTAGTTCCAAAGGGAACTGTCATTGGAATTATATTCATTGTATAATTTTAATTTCTTCTCCTTTCGTGGGTAAAGGTTTTAAGTCGTCCCGAGCGCAAAATTTCCATTTCACGCTCGCGCGAAGAGGGATCTAAGCAGAGATATCTTTCTTTAATTCCTCCGAAAAATTTTCCCAACAAACGTATTCTCTCTATATAACATTCATTTCGTAAAAAAATTCGTAGTTAAATATATTTTCTTTTCCATATTTCTTTGACATTTTGTGTATTCCCTATATATATCATCAGAATTCAGAAAAAATATGGAAAAACTTTTCTCTTCTCCGCCTCGCCTAAGCTCGGCTCCGAAAAACACTATTAGTATCCAACTGGGATGGCCGGAACGGCCCTTTCCTTTCGACATCCCGGGCGCGAGGACGAGTGATAACGAGGACGAAGTTGGCGCGGTGGGCGGGATGTCGGTACGCTTGTCTTTTTTATTTCTCCTTACATCCGTCTTAGCCCTACAAAAAATCAGACACTTCCATCTCTTGGTGTCATTTTTCTATATCACCTTAGTGAGGATTAAGAATTTTGTCAAAAACGGACACCAAATTCCACAAACCCCGACATTAACCCCTTACCTATGATATGAAAGAAGAAATGAACAATAAAAATCGATTAAAAATTATTTTTCGACCGTTTCTTCCTGAAACCAACTCCTCATCTTCACATTCCCTTGTTATCACACAAGGTACTCCTTACATTCTCCCAGGGAACCCTCTCTGGGATGTTCCGACCGACCCATTGACCGGCAAACTCAAGATCGCCGGTTATGCATCATTCGGTCGTGGGGCAGGTGTGTATAACAGTGTTTATTCAAAGATTCAGTATACCGCTGCAGCCTTGTGTTACTGGTCTAAGACGGAAAGAGCTTCTCATGAAGGTCTCCTCCGACTAGAAAGGATTATCAAGGACGTAACGGGTGTACCTGGGGTGACCTGGGAATGGATCCCTGATTATTACAAGCGCCTTTTTACGGCGTACCAGGATCCCCGTGAGTTTATGAAGTACGGAGAGGAAGAAGAGTTTGGTTGGCCCGACGTGGACCATGAAGGAACGGATCGTTTTCCTGAAGTCTTAGAGTCAGATCAGACTATAGCCGACTTTATATTCTCCCCAACCTCAGTTCTCTATACTGGGGATGATGGTGGTTCGCCTTCTGTTCAATTCTTTGGGAGGACGGAACCTAAAGCTATTCTCCATGTAGAGATCCCTGAGCCCATCGGGCGTATAGATCTCCCTCTCTATAAGTGGCCATGTAATGTGCTAAGTGAGATAGGAGACGTCTTGGGAAGAGGACCCTTGGACTCTGTGGTCTTTGAAAAAGGATCAACCCCAGGAGAATACATTGTCCGGGGGAAGGATGCCAGGGACCGTGAGCGTATTCTCTTAGATAATCCCTCGGGATCAGGCCCAAAAGTGGAACAAGATCAAGGGAGACTCTACTTCGCCGGGACAAATTATTTCAATCTCTTCAGAGATTTTCCTTTAGATGAGAAACTATATTGGTTTAGTCCCGCCCTCCCAGGTTATGTGGACGGGATTAGGAATGCTAATTATTCCCTCCCCGATGCTATGAAAGATCATCCCGACCTTTGGTTAGGGATCCCCTGGTCAGTAACAATCTTAGAACTTGGAGGAATCGAAGTATGATGATGTTTACTAGAGAATATTACCCAGGGACCTATATAAACGGAAATTATTACGTTACGGGATCCCCGGAGAATGGAACAAGAGTTAAGAGGACTCTTAGGGTGGGCGAAGACTTTAAACCTGCCTTCCCAGACTCCATTGACTTGAAAATAACGTCTGCTTGTGGGTTTGGATGTCCTTTCTGCCATGAAAGTGCTACCCCGAACGGTAAGACGGCTGACCTTGAAAGACTAAAAGCATTCTTAGACCCTCTTCCGAGGGTTGGTATAGAGGTTGCTATTGGTGGGGGAGATATATTCTCCTGTCCAGAGCTTACCTATGACTTAGTTAAGTGGCTAGAGAAAGATAACGGTTTCCTCCCTCGCCTCACCCTGTCCCACAAGAACTACGAGGAACTAAATGATACTGTCGTTGAAGGAATGATTCAATACACTAAGTTCCCAGAGGATTCCGTTGAGAAGAAATTAACCTATCTCTTGGAGGAAATTCCAGTGGGCGTTAGTCTTAATCAGTACCTAGAGGATCCTATCCCTGACAGAATAAGTGCATCCTCCTTCCGCTTAAGTAGTGAGAGAATAGTGTACCATGTCATTGCTGGAGTTATTAGGCCGGAGGACCTATGGGAAATGTGGTTAGATAGGAGACACTATCGAAAGATTCTTGTCCTTGGGTTTAAACAATTTGGACGAGGCGCTTCTTATACCCTACCTAATCTGGACAAGACGAAGGAGGTAGTGGAGAGGATTCTCGCTCGACAGAAGGGGCTCTTCTCTGGAGAAGTTAGAAAGGTTATTGCCTTTGATAATTTAGCTATCGAGCAACTTGGGATTAAGAGTCTCCTACCCAAAGAGGAGTGGGACACGTTCTATCAGGGAGATGAATTCACAGCTTCCATGTATATTGATGCCGTGGAAGAAACTGTTGCCCCTACCTCAAGGACCCCTAAGGAGGAGAGAACCTCGTGGAACCAGACAACCCTTTTAAAATACTTCAATGAAAACCATCGCTAAAAAAGAAAAAATATTTGCTTTGGCTGGCATAAATCCAACCTGGAGGTGGAAAAGATTAGAGGTTAACGAGGGTACGCGGAGACATTGGGGTTATCCCTATTGGATTACCGATCAAGGGACTCCTATTATTGTAGATCCCTATCGGTGGATGGTTTTCTGGCCGTCTCAGTACCCAGAACCGGAGAAAATAGATCCAGATCCCTATGAGGGTGTTGATTGGGGAAATTGGAAAATCACTCGCCTAAGTGAGGAGAAGCCTTACATACGAAATGAATATGCAAGAAGTACATGGAACTATAATGTACTATACAAGACAGGCGTATACGAAGTCAAGGATACCAAGTGGGGAGACTCCTATGAGATACAACTTCTCTGCTGGGATGTTGAATATGAATTCCAAACATTCCTTAGGACACCCCTCAAAGTGAATGCGAACTTGGGATCTGAGACTATTCGCCTGGAAGATGAATTTTACCTAGAAATATTTAAACATAATGGAGAAAGCTATAAAGTCACTCATCTCAACTGTTAACAAGAAGATGAAAGTGACCTACAAAGGGGGAGGCTGGATTGATGCCAGACGAACTCCTACCAGTGGTCAGAATATGGTTAATTCCCTGGAAGAATTTATTGATGCTGTTTTTAATCAGGAGTGTTATGACATCCCTGAGCTTAGGGAGGTAGAAGAACTCTTAGGAGGACGTCTTTTTAGTTGTACCTTAGAAGGAGAAGACGAAGCAAGACGTAGATATAAGCAGGCCACCATGACTATGGTTAGTCCTGAAGATATCGAGAACCCTAGTGAAGAACTCATTGAGCTCTTAGAGACAGCCAGAAAGTTCTTTGGTGGAACTAAGATTAAGTTTAATAGCGTACCAACTAAAATAAGATACAGCGTAGAATGGTAGAAAAGTGGAGATTAGTAGAATCGTGTCGGCTCGTGCTGAATAAAGAAGCAAGAGAAGTTACCTTCAGACCAACCGACGTTAAGAAAGCTAGTGACGAAGGAATACTTCTTAGTGAGCCTGAGTTTGACTTGAAGTTTGATGATTCCTTAACCCCATGGATTAAGTGGAAGGAGGAATATTACACTGTGAAGAACTTTATCCCCACCAACGAAGCTAGGGGAAAGTTAATCCGAGCTATGTCTGGCTTAGAGGGAACTAAGCTTGATCCGGTCTTCAGTGAGGAGGCGGCCGATGCAGTTTGGTTCGTTAAGGCTGGAACACAGGAATATAAAGATGCTAGTGATGAAATGATTCGTCGACTGAATTGCAG
>JAEEGL016042801.1_pt1 | contig 10821 bp, 5 predicted proteins | sample 9134231 | NCBI WGS metagenome assembly JAEEGL01 (sample SAMN16246548, study PRJNA631951) | gut metagenome | biome: gut microbiome; feature: rumen; material: fiber-attached | host: Bos | place: Iran: Karaj | collected 2018-10
AAGGAAACATTAACGCCTTCTTCAATGTAAAACCATTTATTTCGACTATATTCAGAAGTTAGAACAATATCTCCATCTATAATAACAGTACCACCACCGATGCTGTTAAAGCCATTAATTGCTCTAGCAAAATCATCTGCATTATCAACGGTAATACTTGAGATATCGGTATTTATAGGGACAAACTTTCCTAAGATATTTGTTTTATACTCTTCACCGTTTACAAATATCTTTCCATTTTCTGAATTGATAACAAAACCAACAATCTGATTCAGTGCATTAATATCTTCTAACGAACCAGTGATATCTACTCTATCTTCGATATGGAACTTATTATCAGAGAAGCGGTAAGGAAGCGATTGCTGCCTTCCATTAATGCCGGCGTTATTCGTTATTGTTACGTTGCCAATATTCCAGTTCCCATGCCATTCAAATGAGTGTTGACCATCATCTGAATAGCCTTTGTAAGACATAATACTTATATGACCATAGTTGCCATTAAATTCAAAGTCACTAAGATCTGCCGCTGATTCCAGCGTACCACACACGTTAAGATAACCATTTCCGGTAAATACCAGTTTTCCCCCATCGACTATTCTTAGGGTTACTCCTTGTCTTATTTCCAGCCATGAATCAGCAGGGATTTCAATAACATCAGAAACGGTTATCACGCCGCTATTTCTTAACCTACGTAAGCTCCTAGCGAAATCATCATATTTACTTCTTTCTGTTGTAAGATTACCGTTAGTATCTATAGAATACTCTGTCCCGTTCAGGTATACTTTACCGCCCGATGTGGAAGCAAACTTTAAGCCGAGACTATCTAAAATACCATCCGGATCTATGATATTAAGTTCATCCCATACAGTAACTGCGCCATCTTTTTCAACAGTTGACATCGAGAAATTCCACTGATCACTCTCAGTGCATACTTCTTCAAGGGTTACCCTGCCTCTGATCCACTTGCCACAATATTCATCATAAGATGCACAGAGTATTAATCCTCCATTTTCAATTATTATCTCGTTTGCGACCTCCGATGTGATAATTGTTCCTTCCATATCCACTTCACAGGCAAGCACCAATACTCCATTGTTAGTAAATTTAATTGTTATATATTTGGGAATGGTAAATCCTTCCCGAACTTCAACCCGACCAGCAATAATAATGGTCTCATATCTCAGCTCTACTGCCTCTTTAAACTCATCCCAATTTGTTACTGTAATTGAAATTTCAGCATCTGCAGGGACAATTTCTCCGTCCGGTGTAAATTTGCATTCTTCACCGTTAACAGTTAGTTTTCCAGTATTCGCATATCCCCAATTGTAACGAAGACCAAGTGCATTGATGTCATCAAATGTTCCTGTAATATCCAGTTTTTCATTGATTGTTACAGTATTGTTGTCAAAAAGTACATAGTATTCCCAATCATGTCTGTCTGACTCAGGGTTAATACCGCTTGTAAATACAACATTTCCTCTTTTCCAGATTCCAAACTCCGATTTCCCATTTGCAAAGATTTTTCCGCGTAATGATACGTAACCGCCTACTATTTCATCTGCACTTGCTGATGTCTCCAGCGTTCCGTATACAGTTATTCCACCATTTTCGGTAAATATAATCTTACCACTTCCAGAAGTCTTTAAAGTTATGTATGAAGGTACAACAATATATTTATATGCAGGAACTTCTACAACTTCAGTTATTGTTACAGTATCTCCATTTGTCGCATGAGATAAATCCCAACATAATATGTTGTATTCGCTTCTCTCGGTAGTTAACGATCCGTCACCATCAATATAGTATTCAACTCCATTTACCCATACTTTTCCACCCATAAAGGTATCAAAAATAATTTTGAAACTCTTCAGGATATTATCAGGATCGGAAATCTCTATTTCACCCGTAACACCAATTATATATTCTCCGAGCAGATCAGGATTGCTTGTATTTATGCCATAATCGAATGACTGTCCTTCACTTAGAGCTTCAATTGTGCTTCCGCCTCTAACCCATTTTGAACCACCATAGAAACGAATAAGACCACCGTTATTTCCCCATGAGTAAGAGCATTCAGATACTATTTCTCTTGCATAATCAGATGTAATCAGCGTTCCCGATAAGAAGCATACATCTTTATCTGTCGGAATTACCAGCGTTCCGCCTTCTGAAAACTTAATCGTCTTATCTTTAATTCTTACATCATGATCAGCTACTTCTACCCGTCCTGCGATCGTAATAGTGTTAATGGAACCTTTCAGTGCTTCTTTAAACTCATTCCAATCATTTGCAACAATCTCAGGCTCCGCTGTAGGTGTAGGCTCCTCAGTAGGAGTAGGTTCTGCTGTAGGTGTCACACTGGGTGTGGGTGTTGCGCTGGGTGTGGGCGTTGCGCTGGGTGTAGGAGTCGCAGTAGGTGTGGTAGTTGCAGTAGGAGTAGGTTTCGTAGTAGGTATATTTCCAGAACCTCCACCGGAACTTCCACCTCCGCTGTATCCTCCGCCACCGGAGCTTCCTCCGCCACTGAATCCACCACCGCCGGTGCTTCCGCCTCCACTGAAGCCACCGCCGCCACCGGTATTTCCACCGCCGGGATTACTGCCGGTACTAGGAGTAGGTGTTGCGCTAGGTGTGGGTGAAGGTGTAGCTGTGGGCGTAGGAGTAGATGAAGGATCCGGGTCAGGTGCAGACTGAGGAGTCTCAACATTCTCATCGATTATTTCAAAAGAATCGCTGACAAGTTTCTTGCCTGCCTTAACCTTGCTCTTCTTCCCTTCAGAGTCAGTTACAGTTACAGCCTTAGCTGTATTATTTTCAAGATAGATACCTGCATTTTCATTTTTCAGGCTGACACTGGATTTCTCAGCTCCTTTTTCCAGTGTTAGCAAAACATTTGCAGATGAAGCTAATTTAACAGGTACGGAGGTTGTGATATTTGCACCACTGGCAGATGCCTTTGCGGTTACAGTAATCTTTGATTTGGATTCTCCGCTGATTGCGATATTTGCAACCGATGAAACTGTAACCTTTTTCATCTTTCCATTCTGTGAAAATGCAAAATCAGCTTTCCCGCTTATCGCAACAGAAGAAATAGTACCGGTATTATTAACCGTTACTTTTCCGCTTTTAGATTTCAGAGTGAGCTTTTTGATTGTTGAATCTTTATCTGTAGTTAATGTCAAAGAACTGTCATTGACAACTATGCTGTTTCCTACTGAATACTCATTGAAAGTATTTGCATCATCAATAACAATCTGCTTAAATGTACCCTTATCGTCAATCGTCGCCTTAGGTGCATTTATCGAAATACTCAGATTCGGATAATCTCCCGGATTAAGAGTAAATGTAACTTTCTTCTTCGTTTCGATTTTGATCTGTGTAACATCAGGATCTTTTAATGCCGCATCCAGATCTTTCTGAGTTTTAACGGTAACCTTTTTCTCTGCAGCATTAACACTGATCCCCGGCATCATGCCAAAGATCATCGTCAATACTATAATACTGGCAACAACCTTCTTAATGCTCTTCATAAATAACCTCCTGTATCATTAGCTCCCTAATATTTCCCGTAATAAGAGGCACAATGCCTCACATTACCCGTTTATGGCTAATATTGATATTAGCCACTTTCGGATAACATGTCAATGAAGTATAACAATACAGATAGATTTCCAAAGGACCACGATATGATATCCTATTCAAAATTATGGGAGACGATGGATAGAAAAGGGATCAGCCAATATAAATTGATCAAGGAATACAATTTCAGCGCAGGTCAGTTATCCCGTCTTAGAGCTAATGCATACATCAGTACTCATACGATCGATGTTTTGTGTCGCATCCTTGATTGTTCTGTTGAAGAAATAATGAATTATGTTCCGGATCCCGAATAAAAGATTATTATGCCAGTTAATATGCAAACAGCTACCGCTCGAAATAACGGTAGCTGTTTTTTATTCGTTCCATATAATAAAGTAAATTCTACATTTGTCTATGGTTCATGACGAGGACGGTTCTTTTGTCCCGTCCTATTCAAAAGAAAGCCGCACCACGTGCTGTGTGTGACAAGAAAACGATCGTGAGCGACTGAGCTGCACAAGCACTGTGCGCGCTCGGAGGCGGATAACGCTACTATCTTCCGCGGAGAGCGCGACAATTTGTGCGCAGTCCAGCGAAGGCAGCGATACGTGTTTTCGGTCACATACAGCACATGGTGCGGCATAGTTTTGAAACCTACCGGGGTCAAAAGAACCGCCCCCGTGTACTTTTACGGCAAATGAACGTATACCGTTGTTCCTTCTCCCTGCGCGGATTCGATCGTAAGTCCGTATTCCGGTCCGCAGACCATCCTGATGCGGTGCTGGATGTTCCTGAGCGCAACATGATGGAGACCGGAGGAAGCCGAATCACTATCATTTCCGTATATACTCTCCCTCAGTTCCGAAAGCGCGGCAGGACTCATTCCGACGCCGTTATCTTTTACGCAGATCACAGTTCCCTTTTCCGATATCTGTGCCGATACTGTGATCTTTCCTTCTCTGCCCACGAAGCCGTGAACGATCGCGTTCTCTATTATCGGCTGGATCAGCATTCGCGGAATATAAACATCGGCGTAGGCATCATCCATCTCGAAATCCGCTTCGATCCTGCCCTGATAGCGCGCCTGCATGATACCGACGTACTGCTCGAGGACAAAGAATTCTTCCATCAGACTGATATGCTCTTCGGCCGCATTCGCATAACGCAGAAGAGTAGAAAGCTCGTCGCAGATATGAGCCGCTTCTTCTTTCTCGCCCTTATTCACGAGGGCGCGTACGACATTCAGTGTATTAACGGTAAAATGAGCGTTAATCTGCTTTTTGAGCAGCGATATGAGCGTTCGTTCTTTCTCAAGGTCCGCTTCTCTGGCCCTTGCTTCCGACTCATACAGCGCATGCTCTTTTTCCTCGATCCTCACCATCATCTCATTGACATGATCCACCAGTCCGTCAAAATATTCCTCACCCGTATGGGCCAGCGGCTTTGCATTGTCCGTTCTGGTATTTGCGATGACGGTATTTATGGGCTCGAGCATATGCCTTCTTAAGTAGCCCGAGAAGAAAAATATAACCACAATAAGTATCAGCACGGTTACAGGCAGCGCAATCCTGAAATACATCGCGAGGTTTTTCGAAATATCCTCACGGCAGAATACCAGAAGCCTAAAAGAAGAAAGACCTATATTTTTCTCCCTGACAAAAGCGACATCTTTCATATCGCCTATATCGGCCTCGCTGAGACCTTTATTCGAGCAGAGCAGCCTGTCTCCTGCCAGAAGCGCAACATCCAGATAGTCGATGTCGTTAAACATTCCCAGCATGCGCTCGAGCCTCGTCTCCTCTGTCAGCAGAACAACATAACCGTCCGGCGTTCCGGGTTCTCCGATCGCAGCGTAGGTTCCGATGTAGCTGTTATTATTGTATGTGACTGTAAAAGTCCTGTTTCCTTCGGTGCTTATAAGCGAAAATGCTTTTTTCAGCGTGGTATTTGATATCTTGCCTTTCAGCCGGTAAAAACTGCCATCCTTTGTAAACAGAACCACATCGTCTATATCGCCTGTGTTGGGCAGGATCAGACCCAGTTCATCCGAATATTTTTCTGCACTTTCAAAAAATCCCGCTACCGTCGGCTTCCGGACTGCTGCCGCCACTTTTTCATCATGGCTTAATGTGTAGGAAATATCCTCCAGTCTTAAAAGCTCATCTTCCACCTCATCGATAAGCGCCTCAGATGCAGTCTCTGCCTGCAGCCTCATATTATGCTGAATGATCCGTTCCGTAATGAAATAAAAGCCAACCCAAAGAAGCACCAGGCTCAGGCTCAGTGCCACGATGACGACTATAAATCGTTTTATGATCCCTCTTTCTTTCATTACTGCTCCGTTGCGCTGTTTTTGATTATCTCCGCCCAGAATGTCTCCATGCGGGGCTTTAGTGCGATCATCTTATCCTGATCAGGTACCGTAAGATCTGCTTCTTCCAGAGAAACCGGCGTTGCCTCGTCTATATCGTCTCTTACCGACCATGTTCCCGGGGTATGGAAAGGCTTATAGCCCTCACCGGTTCCGTCCGCCTCTCCCAGAAGCCATCGGATGAATAATTTAGCCGAATTGATATTCTTAGAATTTCTGGCGAGCATGATCGAATACGATGTCCTGCATCCGGAAAAAGGTTCCAGCTTATATGCGGGCGATATTCCGTAGCCCAAATCTCTCATTCTGAGCTTTGAGGATACTGCGAAACCAAAATCCGCCTCGCCGTTGCTCAAAGCCTCTACAACCTCATCAGATGAGTTGGTAAAAACAATATTATTCGCCGCCTTTTTCCAGAAGAATTCCGCCGCGTCCTCATTTGCGGGAAGCATATCCCCTTTGCCGTAGCTGATGAGTGCCGCTTTAAGCTCCTCAGAACAAGTCATTGTCGCTGCGCACAGAGCGTATGTCGAAAAGGAACGCAGAGGATTTGGCATGTATATTCTGCCGTGATATTTATCCTCGGTAAGCTCCCAAATATTTTTCACAGGGCATTCTTCTCCCAGCCTCGAACTGTAGAAAAGCAGCTCGGCTTCATTGACGAACGATACCATATTGCCGGCGGTCCCGCTCTTCATATGCTTCGCAATATCAGCCGGCATATAGGGCACGACTATCGACGTATCGACCAGTCTGGTCTTAAATTCTCCGCTGTTATCGTTGCATATAACTACATCACAGTCGGAAAGCCCGGATTTATAATTATTCTCCACTGCATCCACCAGATCGGGGCTGCGCAGATCCCTTATCTCAACATACAGTCCCGGATACTCTGCTTCAAAACTCTCTTTTGTCTGCACGGCTCTTGTCGATACCGTGTATACGATCAGGATGTCTTCTTTAAGCGCCTTTTCGTAAAGAGCTTCCACGCTCTCTTCCGCATCAAGTGCCGCCAGTTTCAGCCACTTATCCTGAGTATCCTTTGCGCATCCCGTAAGCAGGATGCAGCAGATCAATACAAGGCTTGCAAGCCTTCCGAATATCTTTCCCATTCGCTGTCGTCCTCTATGTTTCTTTTCCCGGTAACATATTCTTTTATTGCCAAGTCAATGTACTCCGTCACCTTTTCAACCGGTTCATGAAGTACCGGTGCTTTCGGCAGATACGCTCTGTAACTCATCTGTGCCCGGGCGTCGATATATTCCGCATCGGAATTGACCCCGTTCCAGGTAACGCCCGTCAGATATTGCTCCGGAACCTTCATAGGACCGATGCCGTTCAGATTTTTATTCTGTGAAGTATTCCAGATATACCTTTTGGTTGTTATCGTCGAGACCGTCCCGTAAATACTTACGTCCTTGCCGTCCGAAAAGCTCCAGTCGACATCCTTTTCACCGTATCTGGCTATAAGTGACGCTTCTTCGGACATCATCGTCTCCAGCAGATACCGTGCCTCTTCTTTTTTATTGCTCCTTCCGAGTATGACCGCTCCGACGGACGGATCGTCCCTGCTGTAGAGAGCATTCGGGGAGCCATCCGGTCCCGTCATCGGCACAACATGTATGTAACGTGCCATTATTTCCGGATTACCGGGATATATCACATCGGAGATCGAATCGGTCGTAAACGCTCCTATCAGATCCTCGGGGCTGTTGATAAGCTCGGTAAATGCGGTTTTCGAGCGATCAAAGCATTCCGGATCTATCAATTCCTCATCCATTAGTCTTTTAATAAACTTAAGTCCCGATCTGAAGGCTTCTGACGCAGCCGGAGAAGTATTTGATCCGTTCGTATCGAAATACGAATGATACGGATCCGTGTAAACAAAGGAATTCAGGAGAAATATCACCGGCAAAAAGCTGTAGTCGCTGCCCGAACCGACCAGCGGGATCTCATCCTTTAGTCCGTTCCCGTTCGGATCGTTTTCCTTAAAGCTTTTCAGGACTATATACAGTTCTTCGGTAGTCTTCGGAACCGAAAGGCCGAGCTTTGCCAGCCATTCGGAATTGATCCAGAGAATCTGGCCTGCTCTTTCGGCAACGCTGCTGCCGTAATTATCATAACAGAACCTTCCGTTTTCCGAATAAATATCACCGGAGGCCACATATTCCTCAAGTTCATCCTTTTCCACGGTAAAATCCCCGCCGAACAGGATAACGTCGATATCGGCATTTGATGCAAAAAGTGTATTAAGATAATCTGATGTTCTTGTTTTCCTAACCAGAGTCACTTCAAGTCTCAGCCCTGTCTTTTTCTCCAGCCATCTGATGTAGTAATTGGTCCCGGGATCCTGAACATAATCCGAATAAGGGATCGCGACGCGTAAAACGGAAGGCTGTGATGACGCACCACAGCCTCCCGTCAGCATACTTATAAGCAAAATGATCGCAACAATTCTCTTTTTCAAGTTACTTCGTCTCTCATTTCCTTCGGTGAAATCCCGTATTGTTCCTTAAATACCTTAAAAAAGTGATAATAATCCGTATAACCCGTCCTATAGGCCACTTCCTTTATGAGGATATCCGTATCCTTTAAAAGTTCCTTCGCATGAAGCATCCTAAGCCCCGTCAGATACGAGTTGAGCGACTTGCCCATGTTTTTCTGAAACAGTCTGCAGATATAATTCCTGCTGTAGCCGAACTCTTCCGCCAGGCTGTCCAGAGTGATCTTCTCCGCATAATGCTCATCCGTATATTTCTTTATCTTGTCAAAGATCGTAAGATACGTCTCAGTCTCATCAGAATCGATATCGTCCTTTTCGCCCTCTCCCGCACTGTAACCCTTCTGGGGACGCAACTTTGAGAGCTTTGCGTTCAGCCTTTCGAGGATAAGCTGTATCTCCACATTCCTGACGGGCTTTAAGATATAATCAAAGCCCGAACTTCGGAAGAATTCCCTTACGTCCTCGAAATCATTGTAAGCGGAAAGCATGACAAACTCGCAGTCTATGCCCATCGCCCTGATCTTAGAGATCAGCTCGTTTCCGTCCATCCCCGGCATCTTCAGGTCACAGAATACCACATCGGGGCGGAGTTCTTCTATCTCTTTGACAGCCAGAAAAGGGTCCGTCCGGCTTCCTACCACCTCAAAGGCGTTATCCAGCCAGGGGACCACTTCCAGCATTTCTTCCAGTATCAGTGCATCATCATCTACCAGAAAAACCTTGTACATTTCCCATCTCCATCATGCAACACAAGTCTGCGCCAGATCATACGTGCTTGCGAATGACTTTTTCCTTCGGCAGGCGCTTCATGATCAGTCGCTTCATCTGTATCGAGTCAACCGGCTTAGTCAGATAATCATCAAAGCCTTCCGCCAGGTATCGCTCCTTTGCGCCGATAACAGCATCTGCGGTCATACACACAGTAATCGTATCACGATTCAGTCCGTCCTCCTGAGACTTGATGATCTTCATAGCCTCAGTACCGTCCATCTCCGGCATACGCTGATCCATAAGGATCATGTCGTATTTTGTCTTTTTAGCCATCTGTACGGCTTCCTGACCGCTTATGGCACTGTCCACGATCATCTCTGTTTTCTTAAGAAGTCCCACTGCAACCAGAATATTGACTTTCGTATCATCCACTATCAGTATACGTGCTTCCGGTGCGGTAAAGAGTTCATCTTCAACCTTTGCATCACGGATGCTCTGTTCGAATTTCTCTCTGAAATCGCCGACCGCTTCGTCCGAAACGATCTTCTGCGGAAGTGTGATGGTAAAGGTCGAGCCTGAATGATAAACGCTCTCGACATCTATCTCGCCGCCCATCATGTCTACCAGATTACGCGTGATTGCCAGTCCCAGTCCGGTACCTTCCGTCGTGCTGTTATGCAGAAGATCCATACGTTCGAATTTACCGTAAAGCTTCTTCAGATCCTCGGGCTTTATCCCGCGTCCGGTATCCTTAACGCTGATCTGCAGTTTAAAGCGCTGGTCCTCAGCATTTTCTTCGGGCCGCACGCCTGTTACCTTAAGCTTGATATTGCCGCAGTCTGTATATTTGACAGCATTGTTCAGGACATTGAAAAGAACCTGACGTACTCTCGTCTCATCGCCGAACAACCCATCCGGAAGATCCTTATCGACATCCACTTCGAATTCTATGCCCTTGGTCTTAGCCTTCACAGCAATGATATTGCTTGCATCATTGAGAACCGAGCTCAGCTTGTAGTCCTTCTCGGTAAGCTCCATCTTGCCTGCCTCGATTTTGGAGAAATCAAGGATATCGTTAATGATCGAGAGAAGATTGTTGCCTGCGTTTCGGATATTGCCTGCATAATTGCAGATATTGTTGAATACCTTTTTGATCACCTCACGCTCCTCCGGGAGCATGTCGCGCGCCTGTATGCTTTCGTTGATGATCATCTCGTTCATGCCCAGAACAGCGTTCAACGGGGTTCTGATCTCATGCGACATATTCGCAAGGAAATCGCTCTTTGCGGTATTCGCCTGCTCTGCGATATCCTTTTCTTTTCGCATTTCATTGCTCTCAACGACCTTCTGTCCGAAGCCGGCAATAAACATTACCATGGCGGTAAAGAGGGCAAATCCGACAGAGAATATGAAAAGTACTATGGCCAGTATCTCAAATGCATCGCTGCTCCGACTCAGCTCAAGGATGTTCTTTACACGTATACCGATGAAGTATCCTCCGATGCTGGCAAGGATGATAAAAGTCAGATAGGAAATATCAATAACTGTTCTAAACTGATGCGGCAAAAGCGCAAGTCTGTTGGGGATGACCTCTCCCGTTTCCTTTAACTGTTTATTGAGTCTGCCGACCATTACCGGGTAAAGCGTAAAGATGACG
>JAEEGL016590371.1_pt1 | contig 10821 bp, 5 predicted proteins | sample 9134231 | NCBI WGS metagenome assembly JAEEGL01 (sample SAMN16246548, study PRJNA631951) | gut metagenome | biome: gut microbiome; feature: rumen; material: fiber-attached | host: Bos | place: Iran: Karaj | collected 2018-10
CCAGGTGAACAGGAAACGCGCCGCGCTGAAGCAAATGATCGACACCAGATAGACCGTGGCCGCCTTCGCCTCCAGGATCCCCAGCTCCTGCATCACCAGACGGATGGTGAAGCTCCACACCCCGATCTGGGCGCCGACATAGAAGAACTGGGCCACGACGCCCCAGCGGTACTCCTTGTTGGCGAACAGCCTCCGGAAGATCGCACCCAGGCTGCCCGCCTGCCCACTGTCACGGCCTTCCGGCATCTTGACGAGCAGCATCACCACCAGGATCACCAGCAGGACGAAGCCCAGGGTCATGTAGGTACCCGTCACGGCGCCGAGTTCGTGGGCCTGCATCGCTTCCAGCTGCTCCGGGCTCATCGCCGCCCGTTCAGCGGCAGACGCGGAGGACAGCTCGCCCAGGATGAAATACTGGCTCAGCAGGATGCCGGTGATGGAGCCCAAGGGATTGAAGGATTGGGCGATGTTGAGCCGGCGTGTCGCCGTCTCGGGCGCGCCCATGCTCAGGATATATGGATTTGCCGTCGTCTCCAGAATGGAGCAGCCGCCCGCCAGGATGTAGATCGCTGCCAGGTAAAACCCGTAGGAAGCGACCTTGGAGGCCGGGAAGAACAGGATAGCCCCGGCCGCATACAGTGCCAGTCCCAGGATCACGCCGCTCTTGTACGAATACTTCCGGATGTAGAGCGCCGCCGGCAGGGCGAAGCAGAAATAGGATCCGTAGAACGCAAACTGAATAAGCGAAGTCTGGGTGTCGCTCATCGACATGATGCGCTTGAACGCGCTGAGCAGGGTATCCGTCATGTTGTTGGCGATGCCCCAGAGCAGGAACAGCACCGTCACCAGGCAAAACGGCAGCAGGTACTTTTTCTCAATGGTCTTCATAGGCTACTTGTAAAGAGGCCCGAAATTGGCACAGGCGCGGTAGTCAGCACCTTCCTTGTCCATGCCGAAGGCATTCCAGGCCGACGGACGGAAGATCTCCCCGTCCGGGACGTTGTGCATGCACACCGGGATACGGAGGATCGATGCGAGTGTGATCAGGTCGGCACCGATATGGCCATAGGCGATCGCGCCATGATTAGCGCCCCAGTTATTCATCACGCTGTACACGTCTTTGAAACAATCCCTGGACGGATCCAGGCGCGGCACGAACCAGGTGGTCGGCCAGGTCGGATCGGTACGACGGTCCAGAACATCATGGACCTGCTGCGGCAGCTCCGCCGTCCAGCCCTCGGCAATCTGGAGCACCGGGCCAAGACCATCGACGAGGTTGAGGCGCATCATCGTCATCGGCATTCCGCCGCGCGTGACGAAATGGGCCGAATAGCCACCTCCCCGGAAATAATCCCGGTCGGCAGGCATCCAGCTGGTAGCCTGCAGGCAGGCTTCCGCATCGGCTTCCGTCATTTCCCAAGGCGTCTTGATCGTGGGCTGGCCGTCCCCGTCATGCATCGCACCGGTAGCATCCAGCGTGGTGGCGCCGGAGTTGATCAGGTGGATGAAACCACCTGCGGCAATCCCGTCAGGCACCTGGCCCGTAACCCGGCGGACCGCTTCGGGGCTCCAGTAGGTGCGTACGTCGCTGAACATCACCCCGCGACCGGTCAGCAGATGGCCGAAGAGCATTGAGAGGCCGTTCAAGGCATCATTTTCCGTGGCGAGGATGTAGGGTTCGCGAATGCCATTCCAATCGAAAGACGAGCACATCAGCGACTCCGGAAAGTCGAAATTCGGCTTGTAATCCGTCCACTGGCGCTGCCCCTGTACACCGCCCGCGATAGCGTCGTGTCCAAGGGCTTCCTCTTTAAAGCCCATTTCCAGCAGCCGGGGGTTACCGCACATCAAGTCGCGGATGATCATCATGTTCTTGACCGTAAACTCCCAGTCGGCGTCTTTCTCGGCGCGGGTTTTTCCCTTTCCCTTTCCGTTGAAGGAGGTCATCGGGGTGCCCGGAAACAAGGGGCGGTCTTCATTGTAATCGTGTCCCTCCTGCGGCTTACAGAACTTCTCCACCCAGGCCATCGCCCGGTCGAACTCCTCGTGGTCGTAGATACCGAAATCCACGCGGCGGAGAATCTCCACAAGCGAGACGTATTCGGTACGCATCCCGAGATATTTCTGCAGAAAATCAGCGTTCACGATAGAGCCGGCAATCCCCATACACGTGCCGCCCATCGAGAGGTAGCTGCGGCCGCGCATCGTAGCCACGGCCTGAGCAGCGCGGGCGAAGCGCAGGATCTTCTCCGCGACGTCGGCGGGAATGCTGTTGTCGGCAAGGTCCTGCACGTCGTGGCCGTAGATGCCAAAGGCAGGCAGGCCCTTCTGCGCGTGGGCGGCCAGCACGGCGGCGAGATAGACGGCACCTGGACGCTCCGTGCCGTTGAAGCCCCAAACGGCCTTCGGCCAATGGGGGTTCATATCCATCGTCTCGGAACCGTAGCACCAACAGGAGGTCACCGTAATGGTGCTGCCGACGCCTTCGCATTCAAATCGCGCGGCACACGCCGCAGACTCGGCCACCCGGCCGATGGTACTGTCGGCGATGACGCACTCCACCGGGGAGCCGTCACCATTGCGTAAGTTATTGCTGATCAGGTCAGCAACCGCATGGGCAAGCGCCATGGTCTTCTCCTCCAGGCTTTCGCGGACGCCACCCTGGCGCCCGTCGATCGTAGGTCTGATGCCTATTTTGGGGTATTTCATCGATAATTGGATTTATGCGGAATATTCGACTATAAATTTAGCAAATCCACTCGGAAAAATCAAGACTGTACATCAGCTGACGGAAGGGGCGGTGAGACGTGTTTTCATCCAGCGACCCCGGGCAATGCGTACGGCGAAGATGATGCCCTTGACGCTGAGCTCCGTAGCCATCGCAAACCAGTAGCCCTCCAGCCCGTAACGCGGGATCAGGAAGAGCGCCAGACCGAGCCGGATCACCCACATGCTGAGCAGGTTGATCAGCGACGGGGTGAGCGTGTCGCCGGCGCCTACGCAGCAACCGTAGGCGACGATGCTCACGCCATAGAGCAATTCGGCCCAGGCCTCGATGCGCAGGCATTTCGCGCCCAGCACGATGACCTCCGGATCCTGGCTCAGCAGCCCCATCACCTGCGGGGCGAAGACCCACATCAGGACGGCCAGGAAAGTCATCATGGCCGCGCCGGTACCGATCGTCATCCACGCAAAACGCCTGGCCATCTCCGGCCGTCGGGCGCCCAGGCTCTGCCCCACAAGGGTTGTCGCGGCGTCTTCCATCCCGTAGCCGGGCAGGTAGCAGAAGCCCTCGGCGATGATGGCGAAGGAATTGGCCGCGATGGCGATGGTGCCGAGCGGCGCCACGAGCACGGTCGCGGCGATGTATGCGCCGCGCGAGATGAGGTTCTGGATCCACAGCGGCCAGCTGATCCCGAAGGCCTGCTTGAAGATATCCTTTTGCTCCCGGTCAAAAAGGCTCTCGGCCGTCCGGGCGTCCGTCCGGAGCGTCCGCAGGCCGCCGAAGAAACGGCGCGCGGGGCGGATCCAGCTGTTTGTCTGGCGGAGTTCCTCATTGTGCCGGGTGGCATACCAGATCAGGAAAGCGCCGGCGCAGGCCGTGGCCAGGCCCGTACCGATGGCCGCCCCCTTGACTCCCAGACCGAGCCGGAAGATGAAAAAATAGTTGAAGACCACGTCCAGCACGCACATCGCAATGCTCAGGATGCCCGGCACCTGCACGTTGCCGCTGGCAATCAGCGACGCCTCGGAGAAAATGGTGATCTGGAAGAGCGGCAGGAACAGGGCGTAGATCAGGAAATACGCGGACGCATCCTCCAGGATCTCCGGCGTGCCGCCGAGCCAGTGCGGGAGCGCCCGGTGGATGGCCACGGCCAGCAGGGCCAGCACGATACTGACCCCAAACGTGATGAAGAATCCGTGACGGAAAATCCGCCGCGCCCCGGCGAAATCCTTGGCCCCGCAACGGTGCGCGATCTGTACGCTGAAACCGGAGCTGTTGGCGTAGCAGAAACTGCCGAAAATCCAGGTAGTGGTGCTGACCAGGCCGATGGCGGCCGCCTGGGCGGAGCCGAGCCGCCCGACCATCGCCGCATCGATGTAACTCATCAGGCACATCGCCAGCTGCGCGAGGATCGAGGGCCATGCAAGCAGGAAGGTGAGCCGAAACTGCTCACCTCCGCTCATCGGGGCCCCGCTCCTGAGCTTGCCCAGCAATATGTCTTTCCTGGCTGCCAGGGCTATTCGGAACGCGAGAAGGCCAGACGGGCCTCTTCGGGATTACGGATGACCAGGGAGTCGGCCTCCAGCTTCTCGATCACATAAACCAGCGTCTTGCTGTCCTTGGGGGAAGCAGGATCGACGGCATCCAGCACCAGCTTGTCCCCATCGAGGGTCCAGGTCCGGAGCGTCAGGTTATCCATGCCTACTGCCTGCGCCGAACCGTCCTCAGCCAGTACCAGGCCGAGTTCGGGCGCCACGCTGCAGTCACGCCAGACGCCGGGAACGAGCCGATAGGCGGACGGTTGGGTGATATCCAACTGCACGGCCTGCAGGGTCTCCCCGTCGGGAAGCATCTGATAGGCCACCCGGACCACGTCGCCGGCCAGTACACCCGGCACCAGCATCGGATCGGTCCCCCGGGTACTCAGGATGACGGATTCGCCTTCAGGCGTCTCCAGGGTCACGGAAAAGATCGTGGCATCGACCACCTGGCCCTCCACGGTGGGCAGGGCGGACTGCCGGCAACCGGCGGCCAGCAGGATGGCGGCCGCGACGGCGAATACGGATGAAATCTTCTTCATAAGCTGCGAGCATGCTTTTTTGCACTTTACAAATATAACGATTATTCTTCAATTTCCGTCTTTTCATTTTTCAGACGGAATTGCTACCTTAGTGACCTGTTTTCGATTGAAATATGAAAAAAGGTTTTCTTCTTCTCCTCCTGCTTTGCGCTGCGGGCACTGCCCTGTCCGCCCAGGAGTCGCCGCTCTGGCTTCGCAAGAGTGCCGTCTCGCCGGACGGCAAAACCATCGTCTTCAGCTACAAAGGCGACCTGTGGACTGTCCCGGCCGAGGGCGGCCGCGCCGTCCAGATCACCAGCAATCCCGCCTACGATTCCGATCCCGTCTGGACACCGGACGGCCGGCAGATCGTATTCAGCTCCTACCGCGAGGGGAGCAAGGACGTCTTCCGCACCTCCGCGGAGGGCGGCAACCCGGTACGCCTGACGAACTATCCCGGCAACGAGACACCCAAGGCGGTGCGTGCGGACGGTACCGTGATCTTCACGGCCAGCCTGCAGCCGGACACGCAATACGGCGGATTCCCGGGCGACGGCCAGGTCTATACGGTCGGTCCCGAAGGCGGCCGGCCGCAGTTGCTCTGCTCCGTCACGATGTCCGAGATCAGCCTGCGCCCCGACGGAGCCATCCTCTATGAAGATTACAAAGGCTACGAGGATCCGCTCCGCAAGCACCACACTTCCTCCGTCACCCGCGACATCTGGCTGTGGCAGGACGGCACCTTCCGGCAGCTGTCCACCTTTGCCGGCGAAGACCGGCAGCCGGTCTGGGGCGCTGACGGGCGGACCTTCTACTACCTGAGCGAGCAGGGAGGCAAGACCATCAACCTCTTCCGGAGCAGCATCGACCAGCCCGGACAGGCCGTCCAGCTGACCTTCGCCGAGAAGGATCCGGTCCGCTACGTCTCCGTCTCCGGGAACGGCCTGATCACCTATTCACAGAACGGCGAACTCTATACCCTGCGCGAAGGGCAGCAGCCCCGCAAGCTCCCGATCAGCGTGCTGCGCGACGAAAACGAGCGCGACCCGGTCAAGAGCACCTACACCGGCGGCGCCACGGACATGTCCGTCTCGCCGGACGGCAAGGAAATCGCGGTCGTGATCCGCGGCGACGTCTTCGTGACCGCCACGGACTACAGCACCACCCGGCGCATCACCAACACCGCCACGCAGGAGCGCGGCGTCAGCTTCGGCCTCGAAGGCCGCGAACTTTACTACGCCGCCGAGCGCGGCGGGCACTGGGGCATCTGGCGCACCGTGCTCACCGAGAAGAGCGAAAAACTCTTCACCTACGCCGTCAAGACGAAGGAGGAACTCTTCTCCGACCCCGGTGAGACCTGCTTCCAGCCCGAGGTCTCCCCTGACGGGAAATGGGTCGCCTACCTGCGCGACCGCACCGAGCTCGTCGTCAAGCCGGCGAAGGGCGGCGCCGCCAAGTCCCTGCTCAAAGGGACCAACTATTCCTATCAGGACGGAGACCAGGAGTTCGCCTGGAGCCCCGACAGCCACTACCTGCTGGCCACCTACCAGGCCGACGGCGGCTGGAACAACCCCGACATCGTCCTGATCGACATCGACAACGGCCAGCTCACCAACCTCACGCAGAGCGGCTACAGCGACGAAGCCTTCCACTGGGTGCTCGGCGGCAAGGCCATCGCCTGGAAGTCCGACAAGAACGGCTACCGGAGCCACGGCAGCTGGGGCGCGCACGATGACATCTACCTCATGTTCTTCGACGGCAAAGCCCAGACCGACTTCCTCCAGGACAAGGAAGACGAGGAGATCGAGAAGCTGCTCTCCGGCAAGACCGAGAAGCAGCTGGCCAAAGAAGAGAAGAAAGACAGCCTGGCCCAGGAGAAGCCCAAGAAACTGGACCTGCTGCTCGAAGGCCGGGAAGACCGCATCCACCGCCTGACCGGCACGTCCGGCAGTTACGGCGACTTCTATCTGTCCAAGGACGGGCACACCCTCTATTACGTCGGCCCGACGGAGAGCGGCGCCGCCCTGCTCGCCAAGGACCTGCGCGAAGGCAGCACCAAGGTGCTCGCCCGCAACGTCTCCGGCCGCATCACCCCGTCCAGGGACGGATCGGAGATCTTCGTCTTCTCCGGCCGCGGGATCTCCAAAGTCACCCTCGCCAGCGGGCAGGCCAAGCAGATCACCTTCTCGGGAGACTACGAATTCAAACCCAAGGCGGAGCGCGAGTACATGTTCGAGCACATCTGGAAGCAGGTCAAGGAGAAATTCTACGACCCGCAGCTGCACGGCATCGACTGGGCCTACTACCATGACAATTACGCCCGCTTCCTCCCCTACATCGAGAACTACTTCGACTTCCAGGAGATGCTCTCCGAGATGCTGGGCGAACTCAACGGCTCCCACACGGGCGCCCGTTACCGCCCGGGTGGCGGGGAGACCCTCGGCCGGCTCGGCGTCCTGTATGACTGGAACTACACCGGCGCCGGCCTGCGCATCGCCGAGGTCCTGCCCGGCGGCGTGCTGAACCGGGCCGACAGCGGCATCAAGGCCGGGGACCTGATCACCGCCATCGAAGGCCATGCCATCGCCGCGGGCGAGAACTGGATCCCCCTGCTGACCGGCAAAGCCGGCAAGAAGATCGCCGTCACCGTCAAGACCGGCGGCAAGGAGAAGGAACTGATCGTCAAGCCCGCCGCCAGCGAGTCCGACCTGCTCTACCGCCGCTGGGTCCGCCAGCGGGAAGAGATGGTGAACCGCCTGTCCGGCGGCCGCATCGGCTATGTCCACGTGCGCGACATGGACTCCCCAAGTTTCCGGGAGGTCTATTCCAAAGCCCTGGGCAAATACCGTGGCTGCGACGCGCTCATCGTGGATACCCGCCACAACGGCGGCGGATGGCTGCACGACGACCTCGTGACCCTGCTCGGCGGACAGGCATACGCCCGCTTCGAGCCGCGCGGGCAATACATCGGCACGGAGCCTTACAGCAAATGGACCAAGCCTTCATGCGTCCTGGTCTGCGAGGACAACTACTCCGACGCATCCGGCTTCCCGTACGCCTACCGGGCCCTCGGCCTGGGCAAACTCATCGGCACCCCGGTACCGGGCACGATGACTGCCGTCTGGTGGGAGACACAGATCAACAACCAGATCGTCTTCGGCATCCCGCAGGTGGGCGTGATGGGCGTCAAAGAAGGACGCTATCTGGAGAACATGCAGATCGAGCCGGACATCCTGGTGCACAACGATCCCGCTTCCATGCTGGCCGGCGAGGACAAGCAGCTGGAAGCAGCCGTTGCGGAAATGCTCCGGGAGACCGGTGCCGGGAAATAGGTCAGCCTCTTATAGCTATTTGACAATCAGCAGCAGATCCGCATCGGGCAGGCCGTCTGCGGAGGCGGTGACCCGCAGGGGCCCCGCCGCCCGGCCGGCCTGCACGACCGCCAGGGCCCGGCCGAAGCAACTTGGCTTGTCCGGGCGCAATTGTGCGCCAGCGTCTGCCGTATCGCCGTTGTCCATGCACAGGAAACGGCCGGCTCCTTCGACCCGGATGTGTACCGGGCGGTCGGCATCCGGCACGACGAGGCCCTGCGCATCGACCAGTTCGATATCGATATGGGAAAGATCCTGCCCGTCTGCCGCGAGATCCGTCCGGTCCGCCCGCAGGCGGATCGCCACCGCATCGCCGGCCGTACGGAGTTCGTCAACTGCGACCTCCACGCCGTCCCGGTAGCCTCGGGCCACGACGCTCCCCGGCTTGTACGGCGTGCGCCATTTGATCGTATTGTTGGGGAAATCCGCCGTCCTGCGGCGGCCCAGCGAGACGTCGTTGACGAAAAGTTCGACTTCGTCGCAATTCGTGAAGACATCCAGCTCGACCATCTGGGGATTGTCGTAGCGCGGGAAATTCCAGTGCGAGGCCAGCAACGGCCAGGTCCACATATCCTTGCCGCGGTCCAGCGGCAGGGACGGGTCCTCGACGGCGAGCCGTACGACCGGGTCCTCTTTCCAGACCGCCCGGAAGAACCCGGCGGAAGGCTTCTCGCGCATGCAGACGTCGTAGATGCCCGTCGGCCAGCCTTTGCTCGGCCAGCCGGAGGATTCGCCCCAGTAATCGATCGCGGCCCACATGAAGTAGCCGAAAACGAAATCCCGCGCAGCATAGTCATACCAGGGATTGCGCTCGATGTATTCGCGCATCCGCTCCCGCCCGGCTGAATAGTACGGGAATACTTCGGAACCGTAGATGATGCGGTCCGGGAACTGCGCATGGTCGCTGTCATAGAAAGGCTCCTGATAATTGTAGCCGACCACCTCCACGGCGGCATTGAAGCCGTTCTTGTCGAAAGTGCGCTTGTAGTCCGGTGCCGTGGTCACGGCCACTTTGCGGGACGGGTCCAGCCGTTCGCATTCCGCGCGCAGCGCCTGCAAGCGGGCCGTACCCTCCCCCGTCATGTCCCCCTGCTCGCGGGTCTCATTACCCACGCTCCAGAGCACGACGCTGGGATGGTTGCGGTCGCGCAGCACCATCGCGGCAAGGTCGCGGGCCCACCAGGCGTCGTACCACTCCGCGTAGTAGCCGCTTTTCCATTTGTCGAAAGACTCGTCGATCACGAGCATGCCCAGCCGGTCACAGGCATCCAGGAACTCGCGTGCCGGCGGGTTATGGCTGCAGCGGATGGCATTGAAGCCCGTGTCCTTCATCAGGCGGACGCGGCGCTCCTGGGCGCGGTCCGGAATCGCCGCTCCCAGCGAACCGGCGTCCTGATGGATATCTCCACCCTTCATCTTGACGCTGCGGCCGTTCAGGAAGAAGCCCTTGTCCGGATCGAAGCAGATGTCCCGGATGCCGAACGGCGTCTCATAGCGGTCCACGACTTTGCCGCCCCGGCGGACGGTCGTCACAAGCGTATATAGGCGCGGGGAATCCAGGTCCCATAGCTCGGGGGCATCGACCGTCAACTCCTGGATCACGGTCTCCCGGCCGGCAGCCGGAAGCGCGGCTTCCGAAGCGCGGCGCGCAACGACCCGTCCGGAAGGGCTCCGCAGTTCGCTGCCCAGCGAGACGGCCACCGGTCGGGACGAGTCGTTCTCCACGGTGGTCTCCACCCGCACGGAAGCCTGCTCCGCGTTGACGGCCGGGGTCGTCACATACGTGCCCCACAGGCCCACGTGGACGGGGTCCGTGACATTCAGCCATACAGGCCGGTAGATGCCGCTGCCGGAGTACCAGCGGGAAGTCGGGCAGTCCGAATGGTCCACCCGGACCGCCACCAGGTTCTCTCCGCCCGGAATCAGGTAATCCGTGATATCATAAGCAAATGCGGTATAGCCGTAGGGATGGAAACCCACTTCGCGGCCGTTTACGTACACGGTCGCCCGATGATAGACCCCGTCGAATTCCAGGCTCACCCGGCGGCCTTTCCACGCAGCCGGGACGGTGAAGATCTTGCGGTACCAGCCCAGGCCTCCCTGCATGAATCCCATCGAGCCCTTGCCTCCCTCTTCGGGAGACAGGTATGGCAGGCTCATGCTCCAGTCGTGGGGCAGCTGGACGCTCGTCCAGGCGCTGTCGTCAAAGCCCGGAGCTTCCGCCCCGGCCGGCGCAGCGAGGGTGAACTTCCAGTCAAAATCAAAGGATTGGTGCAGGCGCTCCGCGCCCAGGCAGAAGGTGCATGCCAGCAGCAACGGCAGCATGACAAAGATGCTTCTTCTCTTCATGGTGGTAAATAGGTTCTACACAAAGATAGTCATTCTCCCAAAACCATACAATATTTGGGGTTTTCGAAGATTCTTGCTATCTTTAAAGTTTGGATTGTAGAACCCTAATTATTGTTGATATGAAGAAAATCGATGTCGTACTCGGCCTCCAGTGGGGCGACGAGGGAAAAGGCAAGGTAGTAGATGTATTGACCCCTGGTTATAAGGTGATTGCCCGCTTCCAGGGCGGCCCCAACGCCGGGCACTCGCTGGTGTTTGACGGTGAGGGGTTTGTGCTGCATACCGTCCCTTCCGGCATTTTCCGCGAGGATTCGGTC
>JAEEGL017442694.1_pt1 | contig 10821 bp, 7 predicted proteins | sample 9134231 | NCBI WGS metagenome assembly JAEEGL01 (sample SAMN16246548, study PRJNA631951) | gut metagenome | biome: gut microbiome; feature: rumen; material: fiber-attached | host: Bos | place: Iran: Karaj | collected 2018-10
ACGGTGCATTCGTATTCCTTGATGCTCAATATGCTGGCAGGGACAGCGATGCTCAGATTTTCTTTTACTTTGAGTTGGCATCCCAGTCGCCAGCCATGCTGTATCTCTTTTCTTGAGAAGAAACCTGTTTCGGTGGGCAGTATGCTACCACCGCCTTTCAGCACTTGGCAGCGGCACTGTCCGCACGACCCTTTGCCTCCGCATGCCGAAGGCAGGTGGATGTGCTGCTCGGCGAGGGTGGAGATAAGACTGTTGCCGGTGGGCACTGTGAGTTTTTGGTCATCATTTATGGTAATGGTTACGTCGCCCTGCGGCACAAGTCTTGCCCTCAATACAAGCAGCAGCATGACGAGGAGCAGTATTACGGTCAGGAAGACCACCAAAGCGGATAGGATAGTATATGTCATAGTTTTATTCCCATAAAAGACATAAAGGCGATGCCCATAAGTCCAGTGATAATGAAGGTTATGCCCACACCTTTAAGGGCAGGGGGGATGGCCGAGTAGCGCAGTTTCTCGCGGATAGCTGCGATTCCGACAATAGCAATCAGCCAGCCTATGCCGCTGCCGAGGGCGAAGCAGGTTACCTCGCCGATGTTTGAGTAGCCGCGCTGCTGCATGAAGAGTGAACCGCCGAGCACGGCGCAGTTGACGGCGATAAGGGGCAGGAAGATGCCGAGCGCGTTGTAGAGTGAGGGGGAGTATTTCTCGATAACCATCTCCACTATCTGCACAATTGCGGCGATGACGGCTATGAAAAGGATGAGACTAAGGAAGCTGAGGTCTACATCGGCAAGCGAGGGGCTTATCCAGGTCAGTGCCCCTGGTGACAGCAGGTATTTGTCAATAAGGTAGTTGACGGGAACGGTAATGATAAGAACGAATGTTACAGCTGCCCCGAGTCCCAGCGACGTCTTCACAGTCTTCGACACGGCAAGGTAGGAGCACATGCCAAGGAAGAAGGCGAAGATCATATTGTCTATAAAAATCGACTTGACAAATATGTTGAAGTATTCCATATTGCGAATGCGTGAATGTATAAATGAGTTAGTCTTATTTCTCGCAAAGGTCATTGTTGCGGCTGCGCTGGAGCCAGATTATGATGCCCACAAGAATGAGCGCCATCGGTGCCATGATTATGAAACCGTTGTTCTCGTAGCCTATCTTGTAGAGTCCGAGTTTCTCCATTACCGGATAGCCCCAAAGGGTACCGCTACCGAAGAGTTCGCGCACGAAGCCGAGTATGACGAGTATTACGCCGTAACCCAAGCCGTTGCCGATACCGTCGAGTAGCGACTCCATGGGCTTGTTGCTCATGGCAAAGGCTTCGAGGCGGCCCATGACGATGCAGTTGGTAATGATGAGTCCCACGTAGACCGATAGTTGCTTGCTGACGTCATATACGAAAGCCATAAGTATCTGATTGACGAGAATGACGAGCGTCGACACTACGACAAGTTGTACGATGATGCGGATGCGTGGCGGAATGCTTTTGCGTAGCAACGATATGATGAGGTTGGCAAGGGCTACGACGACGGTCACCGACAGTGCCATGACCACTGCGGGTTTCAGTTGCGCTGTCACTGCCAGGCAGGAGCATATGCCCAGCACTTGGACGGTGATGGGGTTGTTCTTGTTGAAAGGCAGTTTTATAAGGTCGAATTTCTTCATTGTTTGTCTTCCGTCTTTGAATTTGAGAAAGTAATGGTGCGATATTGTTCGAAAGCTTTTTCCAGCATATCGCTTACTCCATTGGAAGTCATAGTTCCGCCGCTGATGGCGTCTACTTCGTAGGGATTGTCCTTGTCGGCGTTCTTCTTTAATACTATTGGATGTTCGTCCATCTGTTTGCCGATAAAGCGTTTGGCAAATTTATCTGTGGCAATCTCGGCGCCAAGACCGGGAGTCTCGCCTTGATGGTCGAAAACAGCGCCCAGCACGGTACCATTTTGGTCGAGTGCCATATAGCCCCAAATGGGTCCCCACAAACCATTGCCTTTTAGTGTGATGACTATGCCGTTGTCGAATGTGTAGTAGGGAATCACATTCCCGTCATCATCCACAAATGAAATCTCGCTGTCAATGTTTTTATCGTATAGTTCCGCAGCGTTGTCGCGTGAGGCTTCGATACCTATTGTCTTCAGTATCATCTGTTTAGTTTCTGCGTCGCGGTTTTTGTCTTGGCGCGGCTTGAGGCTTGTAGCCACGATAGTCAGCACCAACGCCACCACCGCTGCAAGAGCGAGCGCATAGAGAAGCATATATTTGTTTGAAAACTGTTTCATTATGCGGTCCTCCTTTCTGCTGTCGCCCAACGTCTCTTGCGTTTCCTGATATTCGTTGCCACCACGCAATGGTCAATCAGCGGCGCGAAGCAGTTCATCAGCAGTATGGCGAGCATCATACCCTCTGGATATGCGGGGTTGAGTACACGCAGCAGCACGGCGAAGGCTCCAATCAGGAAGCCGTAAATCCATTTGCCTGTATTGGTCTGCGCTGCGGTGACGGGGTCTGTGGCCATGAAGACGCAACCGAAGGCGAATCCGCCCATCAGGTAGTGGTAGTAGAAGGGCAGCTGCATATATTCGTTGGCTCCGATGGCGTTGAACAGCAGTCCTATAAGTCCGCCGCCAAGAACGACGCTTAGCATGATGCGCCAGCTTGCCACGCCTGTCGCCAGCAGCAGAAGCGCTCCTAGCAGTATGGCCACGACCGATGTCTCGCAGGTGCTGCCGGGTATAGTGCCAATGAATAAATCGAAAACAGAGAATTGTGAATTGAGAAGGGTGGCTCCGCCAGATAAAAGTCCTAATGGCGTGGCACCCGCTATGGCATCTGTGCCCCACAGGTCGGCGGCAATCCACACGCTGTCGCCGCTCATATGGCTTGGATAGCTGAAAAAGAGGAACGCTCGCGCCACCAGTGCGGGGTTCAGGAAGTTGTATCCACTACCGCCAAACACCTCTTTGCCAATGACAACGGCGAAGGCAACGGCGAGTGCCAGCTGCCACAGTGGGACGGTGACAGGCACTATCATTGCGATTATCAGACCTGTGGCGATAAAGCCCTCGCTGACCTCCTCGTGTCGTATTTCTGCAAAAAGGAACTCGATGCCAAGTCCTACGATGTAGCTTACTGCAAGGATTGGCAGCATTCGGACGAAACCGAACCACCATTGGTGCCAGAATCCCCAGTCGAGACCGGAATAAATGGCGGTCTGGTGGCCTATGTTCCACATGCCGAACAGTAGGGCGGGTATCAAGGCTATGACAACAGTGATGATGGTGCGCTTCAGGTCGACGGCGTCGCGGATATGGCTGCCTTTGTAGGAGGCGCCGACCTTGCCGCCAGTGACGGTATTGGGCGTGAAAGCGAACGACTCGAAGGCCTCGAAAGTGGACGAAAGCTTTTCAAATCGGCCGCCTTTGCTGAAGTTGGGCTTAAGCCTGTCAAAAAAGTCTCTTAGTATCATAAGCCGAGTTCCTTTCTTATCTTTTCTAGTCCGGCTCGAATGATAGCCTGGATCTCGGTTTTGGATGTGTCGGCAAACTCGCAAAGGGCTAAGTCCTCAGGCTCTACTTCGTAGATGCCTAGATTCTCCATCAGTTCTATGTCACCGACGATGCAGGCCTTTATCAGCTGCATCGGGTATATGTCAAGAGGTGTGAGTTTCTCGAATTCGCCTGTAACGAACAGCGGTCTAACGCTGCCGTGTTTGCCTGTGTCGAAATCAAATTTTGTATTTAGGAATCTGAATTTTGAAATGATTCCACTTAGGAAGGTGCGAGAGAAGCTGTATTTCTTGAAGTTGGGACGTAGCCATCCCATAAAGTCGAAATAGTCGCCTTCGGGAAGTATGCTAACTTTGTCGCAGCTTGCGCAGAGGTATCCGTCGGTTGCAATGGCGGTGCCGCTCAGCACATCGCCACAGATAATACGCTGGTGGTTCGCCTGCGGGAATGTTGCAAAAACGTCGATTTTTGTTCCTGATAAAACATGGTAGTATTGAGGTTTATCGACACAAGGTCCGCAGAGAGCCACAACACGTTCGGGACGATACTCGCCTGTACGGAATAGGTGGCCTATAATGGCCACATCCTGTGCGTTTACAGTCCATATGGTCTCGCCTTTGTTGATTGGGTCGATATAGGCTATTTGTGTGCCTACAAGCCCTGCGGGGTGGGGACCTTCGAAATAGTGTAGGTCGGCGTTCTGTATGGTTTCGAGATGAGTCTTTGATTCTGCGGAATGTAGCGAAATATGCACTTTGCATGCCAGTTGCCGCAGAATGTCGATGCCTTGCTGGAAGTCCTCCTTGCGACCTTCAAGCATGAAGGGAATGTCGACGGGTAGGGGGGAACTGTCGAAGGCGGAGATGAAGACAGCCTTCGGCTTGCTTTCTCGTTGTGGAACGATGCCGAAGGGACGCTGCCTCAATAATGTCCACAGTCCTGTTTCAACCATTGTGTCGACAATCGCTTCACGGCTCTGTGACTCTGTCTGCGTCTGTGATGCCGTAGGCGATGTTGTTGAGGCCTCGACAACAACAGAAAGAAGAGCCCGTTTGTCACCTCTGACAATGGCTTTGACAGTACCGTTTACGGGCGACACAAAACGGGCGGCCTCGTTGTGTTTGTCCACGAATAGGGGAGTGCCAGCCTTTACAATGTCACCTTCCGAGACAGTCAACCGTGGCGTAACACCTACAAAGTCGGTGGTTTTTACGGCATATTCGCCTTCCACGGGCAATTCGGTCAACACCCTTTCGGCAGTGCCAGGGATCGGTATATCGAGGCCTTTCTTGGTTTTTATGACTTTCAAGTTGCTCAAGGATTATTAATTATCTATTTTCAGTTTTGTAAGGTCTACAGGTTTAATCATATTCTCGGGTTGCAGAATTTTGTCTAGTTGCTCTTTGGTGAGCAGTCCATGCTCGAGGATTAGTTCGTAAACTCCGCGACCAGTTTCGGCAGCTTCTTTGGCAATCATGGTGCTTGTTTTGTAGCCGATTATGGGGTTGAGCATGGTGACAATGCCGATGCTGTTCTCCACCAGTTGACGGCAGCGTTCCTCGTTGGCTCGTATTCCGTCGATGCAGAGTGTGCGCAGTGTGTCCAAGCCGTTTTCAAGCAGATGGATGCTCTCGAACAGTGTGTAGGCGATGACGGGTTCCATAACGTTGAGTTCGAGTTGTCCGTTGTCGCTGGCGAACGAGATACACATGTCGTTGCCTATTACCTTATAACACACTTGGTTCATTACCTCGGGTATGACAGGATTGACTTTGCCGGGCATAATAGAAGAGCCTGGTTGCCGTTCGGGAAGGTGTATCTCGTTAAGTCCGCATCGAGGTCCGCTCGAGAGGAGTCGCAGGTCGTTGCAAATCTTGTTTATTTTGAGAGAAAGGCGTTTCAACGCCGAACTGTATTGGATCATGCAGCTTGTCGCGCTGGTTGCTTCTATCAAGTTGTCGGCAAGTCTGATGCCCCATCCTGTCACATGGCAAAGAGCCCTGATGCATGCCTCGCTATAGCCTGGTTTTGAGCAGATGCCTGTGCCGATGGCGGTGGCGCCCATGTTCACTGTGAGGAATTCGCGCGCTGCCAGGTTTAGGTTGTTCACTTCGCCGCGCAGCGATGCGGCGAATCCGCCAAATGTCTGTCCCAGCGTCATGGGCACGGCGTCTTGCAACTGCGTACGTCCCATTTTTACAACATGGGCGAATTCGTGCGCCTTTTTGTTCAGGGAGGTTATCATCTCCTCCAGATGCGGCAGGAACGCTTCGTGTTCGAGAAACATGGCGAGGTGTATCGCGCAGGGATAGGCATCGTTGGTGCTTTGCGAGGCGTTCACGATATCGTTGGGCGAGCAGAACTTGTATTCGCCTTTTTTGTGTCCCATGTGTTCGAGTGCGAGGTTGGCGATGACCTCGTTAGCGGCCATATTGGTGCTTGTGCCAGCACCTCCTTGAATCATGTCTATGGGGAATTGATCGTGATATTTGCCGGCAATCAGTTGGTCGCACGCCCATATTACAGCTTCGCCTTGCTCGGGGCTTATCATTCCCACTTCGACATTGGCTATGGCGGCGGCTTTCTTAGTCATTGCCAAACCTTTTATGAAACTGGGGTAGCCGCTTAGCAGGTGCCCGCTGATTTTGAAGTTTCCGATAGCCCTCAAGGTCTGTATGCCGTAATAGGCTTCAGCGGGAACTTCGTGAGAACCCAGTAGGTCGCTCTCTATTCTATATTGGGGATTGTCCATTATTTTAGATGATTGTATAGTGGTTTTATAATTAATAATATAAACTATATTATGGTTTTGTTTCCACGCTGCAAAAATACACAAAAATAATGAATCTTGCAAGAGGTGACGCTTGCGTACCAAAAATCCCACTGGATGAGTTTTTTCAAACCTCCAGTGGGATGTGAGTTGTTAATAAGGACCATGATGGTATATGCTGGGGAGAGGCAATCTTTAGTCACGCATAAGGCTCATCCATGTCGATCCTCAGGAGTTTGTACCATTCGTTTGTGCCCAAATATATGGGATTTTATAGGAAAGCTTGGAAAACTCCTTTAGAGTTGAATTCCAGTTTACTGCCGTCTGTGAGTTCCACCCGATAACGTTTGGCGGTGCGGGAAGCCCATACTATCTGACGTCCCTCGAAATATTTGTTTACATGCCACAAAAGGGCTTGAGGAAAGAGTATGTCTGGTACACCACCATAACTTTTAACCTCTATCCATTTGCCGTTGGCGTCAAATTTCATTGTCGAGCCATCCTCGACGGAGGCTTTGTATTCCACACGGCGACCTTCCTTATTGCGCCAGGCGTCAACAATCGGTGCTCCGTTCCATGCAGAGCGAATGGTTGTGCGAGCCTGTGCTGGCAACTGGCTGCTCTTGATTTGGGTTATTTGGGCTGATGCCGTTAAAGAAAGGGCGACAATCGCAATAAGAGTGATAAAAAGTTTTTTCATGATGAAGGATGAGCGTTTAAAGGTTTAAAAGTTTAAAGGTTCGCTTACTGGTGTTAAGGTCAAAGTTATAGTTTAACGATGTGATTACGGTTCGTATTTTTTCAGGCTGAAGGTCATCATTTACGGGTATCGAATTCGAGGCGTTCGGCGTGGCGTTCATCAGCCACTCCGCTGTTGGCGGTGTAGGCGATGGCGCCGTTGACGAAGGTCATCTCCACATGGCTGTGGAAGGTTTGTCCCTCGAGGGGCGACCAACCGCATTTGTAGAGCAGGCTGTTTTTTGTCACAGGGTTTTCAACGCCGGGCCTAACAAGGGTTAAGTCGGCCTTGTATCCTTCGCGTATAAAGCCACGATCTTTGATGCCGAAAAGAGTGGCTGGGTTGTGGCACATGAGACGTACGATAAGTGGCAGCCAATTGTCGCGGAATTCACGTTGTTCCACTTCGCTGTAGTTGTTGTTCATCAGTGGTTCGAGCATCATTGTCAGCGAGTGTTGAATGCTTGGTATGCCTCCCGGTGCGTCGAAGTAGTTTTTTTGTTTGCTTTCCAACGTGTGAGGGGCGTGGTCGGTGGCAATGGTGTCGATGAGGCCGTCGTACAGTGCAGCCCAAAGGGCTATGCGGTCCTCGTTACGTTTGATGGCAGGATTGCATTTTATGAGGTTGCCAAGTTCAGCATAGTCGCGGTCGTCGAACCACAGGTGGTTTGGCGTCACCTCGGCGGTGACGTGCTTTTGTTCGAGGGGCAGATTGCTCAGCAGGTCCAGTTCTGTAGCTGTGCTGATATGAGCTATATGTAAGCGTGTTTTGTATTTGCGTGCCCTCTCGATGGCTTTGTAGGTGCTGACATAGCAGGCCTCAGTGGTGCGTATTTGCGGATGCAGCGCCGCGGTTTCACGCTCTGTACCGGCACATTCCATCTTGAAATTACGCAGATTGGCTTGTATGATATCCTCTTCCTCGCAATGTGCCACTATCAGTTTGCGTGCTTTTGAGAAGAGAGTGTCGAGGGCCTGAGGATTGTTGACCAGCATGTCGCCAGTGCTGCTTCCGAGAAAGAGTTTTATGGCTGCGTATTTGGATATGTCGGCTTCGAGAATCTCGTTTATGTTGCTGTTTGTGGCGCCGAGCATGAATCCGTAGTTGGCGTGGCTTTTCTGTTTTGCCAGCTCCACTTTTTCCTCAAGCAGTTCCATAGAGGTTGTCTGGGGCTTGGTGTTGGGCATGTCGACGAAGGAAGTCACTCCGCCCGCCACGGCGGCGCGGCTTTCGGTCTCGATGTCGGCCTTTTCGGTCAGTCCAGGCTCTCGGAAATGGACGTGGGTGTCGATAACGCCAGGGAGTAACAAGAGTCCGTCGGCCTCTATTGAACGGGGAACGGAAAGTGGATGGTGGGAAGCATTCTCACAAGACTCAACTTTGACAATAGTGTCATCCTTTATGTACACGTTGCCGTTGAATATCGAGCCTTCGTTTATAATCGTGGCGTTCTTTATTTCAATAAGGCCGTTATTGTCCATTTTCAAAACTTGTTCTTTTCGCTCCAGCGGCGGCCGGCTTCGTAGGCTTCGGCGGAGGTGGTGTAAATGTTTTTGACCACAAATTGTCCTGTGTGGTCGATGCAGCCCCAGCGACCGTCCATTTTAGCGGGTGCGGCGCGGTTGTTCCATGTCTTGATAAAAAGTTTGGCATCCTCGAATGTGGGCTGCAACACCCATTGGCCTTTGAAGTTGACGTAGCCCCAATAGCCGGTCTCGGGGTTGCGGATGGGGTAGAGCCAATGACCGAGTTCCTGGTCGTTGTCCCATTCGTAGCCGGCTTGCCATGCCTCGCTGCTGAGGGTGAAAACGATTTGCGACAGCAAGTCGCCGTTGTTATCTATGCTTCCCCAACGTCCGTCGAGTTTGCATGTGGCGAACAATCCTGTGTCGTTGGTAAATCGGGTGGCGTCGTCATATATTGGGCTGATGACCCATTCGCCTTCATAGTCCACCCATCCGTACTTGCCTGTGGCGATATCGGTAACAGGGAGGCGCCAGTCTTTGATGTTGCGTCCATGCTCTTTCTGGCTAAGGGCGTATTCTGCATCCTCGCGGGTGTAGAATATACAGCGTGATATGGTGTTGCCGTTGCGGTCGATAGAGCCCCATCGGCCGTCGCGTTTCACCTGTGCGTAGATATAGTTGTGGTCGGGTCCGAAATAGTCGTAATCCTCATATTCAGCGTCGATTACCCAGCGGCCAAGGTAGTTGACATAGCCCCATTTGCGGGACTCTTTGTCCTGGGTTGGGTAGCGCCATGTGTCGTAGTGGCGACCGTGAATCCATTGCTTGCCTGCCAAATCGGCATGCTCCTGTGCCATGAATGTGGGGGCTATCACCATCACACCTTTACGGTCGATACAGCCCCAACGTCCGGCAGTTTTTACAGTGGAGAAACTCATGGGTTCCTCACCGTAGAACTGTGCCGCACCATCGTACATAGGCTCAAATTTCCAGTTGCCGTAGTAGTCAACAAATCCCCATTTGCCGTCGGCGGGATTCTGTGCTGGATAGAGCCATTTGCCTGGCTCGTCGCCTTTCTCCCATTCGCGTCCGGCGGTTTCCGCCTCTTGGCTGGTGATAAATATGTTGCGCACAATCATTTTTCCCCGGTCGTCAATACATCCCCAGAACCTGTCAAGCTTGACCACGGCGAAGCGTTTAAAATGGCCTTGGAATTCAAACGCGTATTGAAATTGAGGTGCTATCTGCCACCCGCCGTCGCTGTTGCGATAGCCATACAACTTAGTGCTTGATTGCATTTCAAGTTTTTGTGCTTCAGCGGATAATGAAAGGGTTATAGCCAATATCAGCAAACAGAATATACGTTTCATAGCAGTTTATTTCGAAATAATACAATTTGCAAAAATACACATTTTTTTCTTACTGAGAGAAAAAATGTTTTGGCAAGTTTTTTTTGCAAATTGTGTAATTTGTAGTATCTTTGCATTTTACAAGAAATGTTAAATAATTAAAAATTTTATTGATATGCAAAGAGATACGCAGATTTTTGACCTCATTCAGAAAGAGCGTGAGCGTCAAACCAAAGGCATCGAGCTGATTGCCTCCGAGAACTTTGTCAGCGACCAAGTGATGGAAGCTATGGGCAGCGTGATGACCAACAAATATGCCGAAGGCTATCCCGGTAAGCGCTATTATGGTGGCTGCCAGGTGGTTGACCAAAGCGAGACCATCGCCATCGAGCGTGCCAAGAAACTCTACGGAGCCTGCTGGGCCAACGTGCAGCCCCATAGTGGCGCACAGGCCAATATGGCAGTATTTCTGGCTTGCCTCAATTGTGGCGACACCTTCATGGGTATGGACCTCAACCATGGTGGTCACCTCTCGCACGGCAGCCCCGTAAACTTCAGTGGTATCAACTACAAGGTGGTTGGTTACCAGGTGAAGGAAGAGACTGGCACGGTCGACTATGAGGACATGGAGAAGAAAGCTCTCGAGTTCCGTCCAAAGCTTATCATTGGCGGCGGTAGTGCATACAGCCGTGACTGGGATTGGGCCAAGATGCGTGAGATAGCCGACCGTATCGGCGCCATCCTTATGGGCGACATCAGTCACCCCAGCGGCCTCATTGCCAAGGGCTACCTGAACAACGCCGTGAAGTATTGCCACATTGTTACCACCACCACCCACAAGACCCTCCGCGGACCCCGCGGCGGTATGATTCTCATGGGTGAGGATTTCGACAATCCTTGGGGCAAGACAACCCCGAAGGGTGAGATCAAGAAGATGAGCGCCCTGCTCGACAGCGCTGTGTTCCCCGGCACCCAGGGCGGTCCGC
>JAEEGL011121877.1_pt1 | contig 10820 bp, 7 predicted proteins | sample 9134231 | NCBI WGS metagenome assembly JAEEGL01 (sample SAMN16246548, study PRJNA631951) | gut metagenome | biome: gut microbiome; feature: rumen; material: fiber-attached | host: Bos | place: Iran: Karaj | collected 2018-10
GAAGTCGACTGATGAAAATCGTTATGAATTAAGAAAACGCTACTGGACATATGCATTACCAATTATTCAGCAGGCACACATTAAACGAGGCTCTTTTAGCAATGTAACTCCTGGAACGAGTAACTGGTGCTCAGGATACTTTGGAGTAGGGGGCTTTAGTATTTGCTGCGTTGCGAATATAAACGAAGCATGGGTTGCTCTTTGGTTGAGCAGTAGCGAAACCTCAAAAAACAAAAAGGCATTCGACATGCTGTATGCTCACAAAGATGAAATTGAACACGAGATTGATAATTATGATTTATCATGGGCTCGTGCAGATGAGAACAAAGCATCATGGATATCTTATACAATTAAAAATATTAGTATTACTAATGAAAATGATTGGCCGCGAATGGCAAAGTTTCATGCCGAGTGGAGCGCAAAGATTGCTGACGCAATGATAACTTATTTGGCAGGAATGAAGGCTGATGGTGTAATTAGCTCTGAGAAAGCTGAGCAGGATAAAGCGTTACTAAAGACATCAGCTTTGATTAAAGAATGGGCAGTATTACGTTCTGAAACAGAAATGATAAAAGTAGACCTTGCTCACTCTAATCGCACATATATAAGGTTTAGTACACCATTTATGGATGGTATCATTCCAGAAGTTCCTGGCACGAAAAGCGGGTGGAATACTGCTAGTCATTATTACTATGAATTCATTAATCGTACAGGAAAAAGCACTTATATTCAGTTGGCTTTTAGTTCAAAGGAATTGCCTGATGATCAAAAGAAAACAATCGAACAAATAAACAAGCTGTATCCATCTAAGTATGATAATTCTGATTGGCAGTGGAAGACACCCTTCAGAACAGCAACTTATATTTTTGACGACGTGGATGATAAAGATGCTGCCTTTGAGACGTTAGACAAATGTTTACATGAATTACGACACTTCGAAGAGAATCTAAAGCATAAACTGCAATAAGCAGTAAAAATCGACAATTAAACTGCTGATGAATAATCTACACCAGCAGTTTTTAAAAGCCTATTTGGACCATAAAAAGCATAAATTGATTGCATTAATGTTAGGGAAAGCTTCATATGTTTTGAACAGCCGCTGATGTATTAAGCTTGCTATTTGAACTTATACGCTTTGACACTGTAAAGGAAAAGCCTCGTAGAATGAGCCATTCCTTTACGGTGTCAGTTTTATGTGCTTTTTCTTTAGCGTCGAGATGCTAGTCTGTCTATGTGAGAATCAGTGTTCGCTGCGTATAAACTAAGGAGGATAATCCCATGAAGAAAATCGTGTGTCTGGCTTTGGTATTGATCATGGCGCTTTCCATGATGGGTATCGCATCCGCTGAGGGTGAAACACTGAAACTGACAGTGCTTGGCCGTCAGCGCAGCGGCATCACATTTGAAGAGACACAGACCCTGCATGCGTGGCAGGTGCTGTGCGACATGTTCAAGGCCAACAATCTGGAACTGGAGTACACTGTGGTCGAGCGTGACCAGATTGCGTCCGTTCTGAACGCGACACTGGCCGGCTCAGATATTCCGGATTTCTTCTACGCAAATCCGTTGTCTGATGCTGACTGCATCAACCTGATTGACCGCGGTATGATGCTCGATATCAATGAAGCTCTCAAGTATTCTAAAGGTCCTGCTGCAAAGGAATTCGGAGAAGGCGGACTGTATGAGATCAGCAGACAGATCCATACCTATACTGATGGTGGTATGTACTTCTTTGGCAACGTGTCCAAGCAGATCTCGATCGATACGGCATACGGCAGCCATGCAATCGTAGGCAATAACTGCACTATGTTGATTCGTCAGGATTGGCTGGATAGACTGAATCTGCCTATGCCGAAAACGCTTGAGGATGTAGTAAACGTTCTGGTTGCATTCCAGGAGAACGACATGAACGGCAACGGAATCAAGGATGAACGTATCGTTATCGACTGGGACAGCACATTCAATGGAGTTGCCGGCTGGTTCGGTTTGGCGCCTCAGGTATTCCAGTGCAACCGCTTGGAGAAGACTGCTGTTGTTCCTGAGCTGCAGGAAGGCTATGTTCCTTATGTGAAGTTCCTGCAGGAACTGGTGGACAAGGGACTGGCCTATCTGTCTGACGAAGTAAGCTACTATAACGGCGGAACTTCTGAAGGTGATCTTCTGAACACAATCATGCAGGATGACTGTGTAGCGATGTACTATGGCGTTGCTTTGGCGGATCATACCTTCCAGTCCGCTGAAGCTGTTTATACTGCAATGCCTCTGATACAGGCTGTTGAGGGAATCGAGCCTATTATGAACATCTCTCACGGCTACAAGGTATGGAGCCGCTGGGGCTTCTCTGCGAAAGCAGATCCCAAGGCAGTTGCTGCTTTCCTTGATACTATTTGTACGCAGGAGTATGCGAAGTGGGTTACCTTCGGCATTGAAGGCGAGACCTATGAAGTCGATCCGGATTCCGGACTGTATACCTTTACTGCTTCCAACAAGTATGAAGACATCATGTCTACCGGTAAGGCCCGCGGCTACATGCTGGTAATTGACTCCTTCCTGCCGGATGCTTCCCAGATTGGCTGGTATCAGCAGTACTATGGCCCGCTGAACTGGAAGTCCTATGATGAGTTCCTTAATTCCGAATACTGCACCAAGACACTGGCTTCACAGTATACTGAGAATCAGATGAAGAATTTGAAAATCTACTGTGAAGAAGCTCAGAAAGCATTGCTCTATAACTTCAACAATGACGTGGGCATGATTACTCCTATGAACACATTGGAGGAAGCTGAAGTCCTGGATATGTACGAAGCAGATGTCAAGACATATCTGAAGGAGATGACCGTAAACTTCCTGACCGGTGTTTATGACATTAACGACTATGAGTCCTGCGTCGAAGAACTGAACTCCATCGGTCTGCAGGATGTGCTGGCTGTCCGTCAGGCACAGTATGACCGTTATTTCGGGAAATAAGATGACAGTTCTGTAAGGTAGCGTATTGTTGCCTGCGCCCACCCTGCATCTGTGCGGGGTGGGCGTTGTCAAAGATTAACAGGATTTTTTTTGAAGGAATAGATTTATGCAGTGCTCGGCAAAGGAAGAACGAATGACACTTATAAAGGCGCTGCTTGTAATGCTGCTGTGGGGATCGCTGTTTCCGATGGTGAAGAAAGGATACAGCGTGTTTGAGATCGACACAGCGCAGACAGCGGACGTGCTCATGTTTGCGGGTGCTCGTTTTGTGTTATGCGGTGCGGTCATCATTCTGATAGCCCATTTCAGGCATGAAAGAGTTTGCACGGATATACAGCGGAGTATCGTGCCGATCTGTGTGATGGGCATATTTGCAATCGTACTGCATTACGCGTGTACATATATTGGGCTCACACTGACGGAAAGCTCGAAAACAGCGATCCTGAAGCAGTTGGGCGCTCTATTCTATATCTGTTTTTCGTTCCTTTTCATCCGAGAGGAAAAGTTCAGCATATATAAGATCATTGGTGCGCTGATTGGGTTCGCGGGCATTGTTATCATTAATGCTGGCGGAAACACCGGCAAACTAATGCTGGGGGATGGGCTCATTATCTGCGCTTCTGTCTGTACAGTCGTTTCCAATCTTGCAAGTAAAAAGGCCATGCGAATGAATCCGGCAATAATAACAACGGGTGTATCCCAGTTGACAGGCGGTATATTGCTCGTGATTATTGCGGCATGCATGGGAGGAAAGATCCCCGTGTTTAGAATCCAAGTGCTGCCTGTGTTTGGATATATCTGTTTTGCATCTATTATTGGCTACTGTATGTGGTTCAGCATCGTAAAGGATCACTCGCTGTCGAAACTGTTTATAATCAAGTTCTCGGAACCAGTGTTCGCGTGCATTTTCGGCGCACTGCTATTGCATGAAAACATTTGGCACTGGCAGTACCTTGCTGCGTTCATCCTGATCAGCACGGGAATTGTGGTTGCGCATCTGTCAAGAAAAGAAACCAAACCCGATGTGGACGGAAGATGAGACGGACGGAACGAGTCTAATAATACATAGTTTCTATTGGCTTCCATCTCTATCGCACCCTATCGTGTTTTTAAAACCATAAACAAGTTAAGACCAGTTCGGACGTTCAACTTGCATTGCTGATGAGTTTCCAATACAATTATTCTATAGAGGAGGTACTGCTTATTCAGTTCGTCGCGTTTCTCATGGTAATCTGATAAATGCTGACGGATATTTCCAGAATAATTCATCATGGAGATACTATCCAATAATTTGTGCAACAGAGAGTATTCGTGTAATTCCGTCTTATTCTGCCACACTGCATAAACGTATTCAATGTCATGATCATGCGCAATTCCTTTGAGACAATACCTGACTCACTGTGCGAAGCTGCGGAAATAGATGGTGCTGGGCATTTCAAAGTCCTGTTTGAGATCATTTTGCCCGTATCGAAGTCAATTCTGGCAGTAGTGATACTATACTACTTTATTCAACAGTGGAACTCATGGTTCCATACTGCTCTGTATATCAAGAACAGGGACATGTACCCGCTACAGCTGTGGCTCAGAGAGATCGTTATATCTTCCTCCACAGCGGCAGTGGACGCGGATAGTCCAGATGCAAACGTGGTAAATCTTGCAAAGGTACTGATCATGTATTGCGCCATCGTTATTTCTATCCTGCCAATGATCATTGTTTATCCGCTCGTTCAGAAGTACATGGTTAACGGCGTGATGGTTGGTACAGTAAAGGGATGAGGTTTTACAGGTCAACAAATAGCATTTAAAGCTGATAAGAAAATCGAAAAAGCAGGAAGAGGGCGAATTTCTCTCCTGCTTTTTTGAATAGACTGCCAAAGCAGCTTATTCTTCTGACCTCGGTATGACTTGACGTTTTCTGAATGAATCGGGAGTTTCGCCATAGGCGCCTTTGAACCGCTTTATGAAATGGGATACGCTTGCGTAACCGGTCTTGCTGCTGATATCGGCAATGGGCGTGTTGCTCTCGCGCAACAGCTGTGCCGCATGCTCCATGCGGAGCTGAGTTATGTATTCCTTGCATGTGTGACCGGTCTGCTCACGTATGATACTGTTTGTACGATTGATGCCTATGCCCAGTTCTTCCGCTGCTTTCTGTGCTGAGATATCGTAATCACAATAATGTTTCTTGAGATAGTCTATTACCATATGCGGAACGGACAGTGCGGTATGCTCATTCTGCTTGCGGATACTGTCGCAGATCATTTCGATTAGTTCACCCAGTGAACGCGATAGACTCTGACGGTCGTTCGCAACCAGTACTGCGCTCAACTGCTCATTGGAAAGCCGGTAATTCAGCTCTTCGCTTACCTGCTGCACAGCACGTTTTAGGTTAAAGACGTAGTAGCGGCGCAACAGTTCGGAATTTTCGTCGCTGCATACATCCAAATAGTATGAGACGTCCAGAATAGCGGCAGCCGAATCGCTGCGATATAGGTCCTTGCGTATGCGCTCCAAGATTGCTTTCAGATCTGCGGGAGCTTCGGGCGCATCGATCGTTTCGCTCTTTTCCATCTGTGCTTGCGCTGTCAGATATGAAGCGGAAATGCCGTTGATGTTATTTGTGGCCTGACCGTGACCGATTACAAAGCTGCAGGGTTGGTATTCCAGATACCCTGCGATCTTTTTTTCTGCCGCGCTCAGACAGTCTGGTTCATAATTGCAGATAATGCTCAGGATCTGTTTTTCAGGATTGCTCTCCGTTACATACAGCAAAGCGTTCTCTTCGGAGAACTCGTATATATTGCGGGCAATCAGCTCCATATCTGCAGGCGAGACATGCTTCAGGGGACGTACGGTCATTACAGAGAAAAGGGGATTGGGAAACAGGATCCCGGAAGCTGCTAGGTCTTCTGAGAGATGGTGTGTGGAAACATTGTTCAACAACATCAGAAGCAGGTAATTCCTGATCAGTGCCGTTTGGCTGGAGCTACGTTGACCGAGCTCTTCAGAGTCGGCCTGAAGATGGTGCATGATCCCATCCAACACGACCAGCTCATTGCTCTTCAGAGGCTTTGTGCCGCTGTACTTTTCAACAAGCTTGCGAATCGGGCGGTAACACGCGTATGCTAGAACGATGATGCCCACAATGAGAATCATTCCGACAATGAGCAGTACGGATATATTGTCAAATGATGTTATGAGCTCTTTTAGTGTGATCCGTGGACATGCGACTTTAAGCGAGAAACCGTTGGCATCAGATGCCATTATGTATTCAGAAACAGTCTTTGATTCCACGATAGGCTGTCCGTTGTAATACAGGCTGCAATCTTCAGCAGACAGATTGGCGGAAAGCTTTATGCGGTTCAATAGGGATGATTTCGGAACGATAAAGCAGATCGTGCCTGCCTCACAGTCTTTAAACGCGTCGGTCATAACAGGATATGCGACAAGGACACAGTTCTGCTCTACCTGCACGCGTCCCCGGCTTGATTGCGCACGTAGAAAATCCTCGGTCTCCTCGTTGTTTCGGATTCCGTTCCAGGCAAGATAGACATCAAGATCGGACTTCTGCCCGAAGCTTCTGAATACATCAGGGTACTCATTTTCAAACCAGTAGACCAGAATAAACTCGGATGCGGGCCCCAAGTATGAACGGTACTGCCTGAGCGCTTCCAGCATCTCAATTTCCGCAATCTTGTTTATCCTGTAACTGATGGGATGGAAGGATTTTTGAACGGTGAGTTCGAGGGACAGCTGATACATGATGTCCAGCTGATCCTTCAGATCAGCCATGGCCAGCTCGGCCTGTAGCTCGGCAGACGTGCGAGAATGGTCATTCAGGTTGCGCATATAAATACTGCTCAGAGCAAAACCGAGCAGGAGACATGCGATCAATACCATACACGAATAGATCAGAATATATTTTTTAAAAAGGCTGGTTCTTTTCAAAGCCACAGTGATTGTCTCCTTTGCATTGCTGTCATGAACACAGAACAATACACTTTATTATACCATAATTAGTCCATGGCATTACCGCGCCGTGCCGAATGCACTATTCCCGTGGAAAAAACGCAATGGGATTTTCATGGGGATGGCAAAAGAGCAATCGTGGAGTGATGGCTTGACGATTGAGTTCAGCAGCAGCGTGAGCCTATACTGAACTCACAAATGATGAAGCCACAGGAGGCCTCAACATGTCAACGTTATCAAAGCGTGTCCGATTCAAAAAGGCCATGTCAAGGCATTGGCAGTTGTATTTGCTTGTTTTTTTCCCTATGTTAACTGTCTTCCTTTTTCATTATATTCCGCTATGGGGACTGCAGATTGCGTTCAGAAAGTACCAGTCGAACAAGGGCATATGGGGAAGCCAGTGGGTCGGCTTGAAGTATTTCATCCAGTTTGTCAACTACCCGAATTTTTTCCAGATGATGTGGAATACATTGCGCGTGAGCCTGTATTCCCTGCTGACATTTCCTTTCCCGGTGATTCTTGCGATCCTGCTGAACGACATGAAGGACAATTTCTTCAAACGTGCCGCGCAGATGATTACCTACGCGCCGCATTTCATTTCAACTGTTGTTCTTTGCAGCATGACGCTGATGTTCCTGAACCGCGAGTCAGGCGCGTTCAACACGATCCTGACGCTGTTGGGCGGCAAGGCGCAGGACTGGATGGCAAGACCATACCTGTTTGCGCCGGTATATGTGATCACCGGCCTGTGGCAGAACCTGGGATGGAATTCCATCATTTATCTGGCTGCCATGTCGTCGCTCTCGCCCGAGCTTCTTGATGCAGCGCATGTGGACGGAGCCAACCGTTTTCACATTCTTTGGTATGTATATATTCCGCATCTCATGCCTACGATCATCGTCATGCTGCTGCTGCGTATGGGACAGTTGGTGTCCGTAGGTTTTGAGAAAGTGTTCCTTCTGCAGAACACGCTAAACCTTGATTACTCAACGGTCATCAGCACGTATGTCTACCAGATAGGCATGATCAAGGGACAGTATTCGTACAGTACAGCGATTGGCCTGTTTGAGAGCCTGCTGAACATCATACTGATCGTTTCCTTTAACACTATTTCCCGCAAGGTCTCTGAGACCAGTCTGTGGTAAGGGGGGATAGTTATGGCGAAAAACAAAAATCGCATTAGGATGGACCGCTCGAGCCGGATATATACGTTTATTATCTATGCGCTCGTTACGGTAACGACTCTGGTCGTGGCATATCCTCTCTATTTTGCCATTGTCGCCTCTTTCTCTGACCCGAACGCGGTGGCAATGGGAGATACCGTGTTCTGGTTCAAAGGGTTCACGCTTGAGCCGTATCAGGCGATTATCAAGGAGCCGATCCTCTTGAGCGGATACCGCAATTCGCTAATCTATATGGTATTCGGAACCGCGTACAACATGATGCTTACGATCCCTGCCGCGTATGTGTTGAGCAAAAAGAACCTTCCGGGCCGCAAGAGCATTATGTGGTATTTCCTCATTACCATGTATGTCGGCGGCGGCCTGATCCCGACCTATCTGTGGTATAAGCAGCTAGGATTGGTCAATAATCCGCTGGTGATGATCGTGGGACAGGGTGTCAGCGCCTATAACATGATTGTCGCGCGTCAGTTCTTCATGACATCGATCCCTGACTCCTTGTATGAAGCTGCGGAGATCGATGGAGCAAGTGAGATTAAGAGCTTCTTCCGCATCGCGCTGCCGCTGGCGAAGCCGATCATTGCCGTCATTACGCTGTATTATGCATTTGCGAAGTGGAACAGCTATTATGCGGCTTTGGTCTATCTGCGTCCGCAGAAGTACTGGCCGCTGCAACTGGCACTGCGCCAGATTCTGATCACAAATGAAAGTGCTTTCGCTGATATGAGTGATATCAGCAACACGGATGCTGATTTCATGCTGCGTAAGATGTACATGGTGCGCGCCATGAAATACGCGGTGATCATGGTGGCTTCCGTACCCATGCTGGTATTCTATCCGTTTGTGCAGAAATATTTCACAAAAGGCGTGATGATCGGATCAGTAAAAGAATGAACCTGTTCCTTACGGCCGGAGGCCGAAATAATAAATTCCTGAAAGGAGAATATCCCATGAAACACATTTCCCGTTTCCTGTCTCTGATGCTGGTGCTTCTGCTGCTCTGCGGTTCCGCGCTGGCTGAGATACCTACCTGGCTGCATGTTGATCAGCTGCCGCTGACCGATGAGCCCGTCAAACTCAAGATCGCATGCCTTGTTCATAACAATAGCACCGATCCGCTGAACTCCTGGACCTATGAGTATATCAAACAGGTCATGGGAGTCGATATTGATCTAGAATACTTCTATTCTGCCAGCCGCAACGAGACAATCGTAATGATGATGGCTGACGGTACTCTACCGGATATGATCATTGCCTGTAGCCTCAACGCAAACGAACTGACCAAGTACGGCACGGTGGAAGGAAAGTTGCTTGACCTGCGTCCCTACATTAATGAGGAGAACGCGCCTAACCTGACCGCCATCTATGCCGAGCATCCGGAATACCTGAACGAACTGGTCACGCCTGATGGAGCTCAGTATTCCATCGGCTACATCAATGAGAACAGCTTCGGCACTACCTGCTTCAACATGTTCTATAACTATGACTGGCTGGAAGCCTGCGGCCTGAGCGTTCCCACCACTCTGGATGAGTTCCTGGAGATGCTGCGCGCTTTCAAGAAGTACGGCGAGGAGCAGGGCATTGATGGCATTGCTCCCTTCGGCGGCAACAGCGGCGCTTTCAACTGCACCTATCTGATCCTGAACGCTTTGGGATATGATACTTCCATCAACTATCAGTGGCGCGGAAGCTGCGACACGAATATCTGCCTGCGCAATGGCAAGATCGTGATGCCCGCATATGACCGTGAAGTGCTGCCCTATTACCTGAACTATCTGCATACCATGTATGAAGAGAAACTGATGGAAGAAGACTACTACACGCTGGATATCGACACCTGCAAGGCTCATCTGGCAGCGAACCGCTATGGCGTCTTCAACATCATGCCTTCTATCTATACCAACATTGAGCAGGGCCGTTCCTGGTTCGGCATTATCCCCATGACCAGCGAATACAGCGATAAGGCTTTCTGGCCGAACTACAGCATGCAGACCATCGGCGCGTTCGTCGTCAGCGCGGACACCAAGTATCCTGAGCTGTGTGTTGCTTTCGCCGATCATTTCTATGATCCCGAGTACTGCCAGATGTTCTTGAACGGCTATACCGGTCCTTCTGTCAACCAGCCCGAACTTTTCCTCGGAAAAACGACCGGTTGGTACTATGATCCGATCAACGGCATAACCAATGATGATTATCTTGCCATCAAGGAGAAATATCAGTCTTACATCTTCTGGCGCTATGACAAGCTGTTCCTGTGGGGTCCTGGTCTGTTCGGCGTAACCCGCTCTGAAGGCCCTGGCGTCACGCATGATGAGAATGGAAACAAGTTCAGTGCCTATGAGGTAGAGGGCAAGGGCGAGACCATCATGGAGAAAGCCAAGATCCGTGAGAACACGACGATTGCTACTCAGCAGCAGGGCATTGCGCTGTACAACTGTCAGTCCAAGTATCTGATCGATGAGTACACTCCTACTGTATGCTATTTCGACGAAGAGACAACTGAGCGCATTGATGAGCTGAAGACCCTTGTGACGGAATATGCCACCAAGGAGCTTGCCAAGTTTGTTATCGGCACTCGTCCACTCTCTGAGCTCGATGATTATTTTGCCGAGATGGATAAGCTGGGTGCAGCCGAGTATGTGCAGTACTATGCTGACTACTATGCCTCCATGCATTAAGAATAACGTGCATATGTGAGGAGAC
>JAEEGL011251461.1_pt1 | contig 10820 bp, 11 predicted proteins | sample 9134231 | NCBI WGS metagenome assembly JAEEGL01 (sample SAMN16246548, study PRJNA631951) | gut metagenome | biome: gut microbiome; feature: rumen; material: fiber-attached | host: Bos | place: Iran: Karaj | collected 2018-10
CAGCACGCCACAACCCCACTTCCCGCCCGTTCTTACACTAAACCCCCACTCCCATCTTCACCTCCAGTCAAGATACTACCACAGAAGAGAGTTTCCCACATTTCGCGATTTTGTACAACTAAAAAAAAGACTGCCGGGAAAGGAGGAAACGGCAGTCTTTAAATTATGGAGGTATTTATTTAATAGTATTGCTTTGGTGTTCACTAATATAACCACAGGACCATAAATAAGTTACAAAAAAAAATTATATTTTTTTTCAATATATAAAAAAGAAAGCTTATTTCTCCTATTTTTTTTAAGTAAAAGATGTTATAATTTAACTTATGGCACAAAAGAAGAAAGTCAGATTGTCTGATATTGCAGAAAAACTGAATATAAGCACAGTTACAGTTTCAAAGGCTATTGCCGACAAAGATGGAGTTGGAAACCAGCTCAGACAAGAAATTAAAGAGCTCGCAGAAAAGATGGGATATCAGTTAAAAAAGAATCCATCTGAAGGCAGCAATATTTCTGCAGGAGGAACCGGAAACATAGGCATTCTTATTCCTTCCAGATTTTTCTCACCCAATGTTTCCTATTACTGGCATATTTTCAACATTCTTTCAACAGAGCTTTTAAGCCGTGGTTATTACAGTATAATGGAATTACTTTCTGATGAAGATGAAGCCTCAACTACTCTGCCCCGTATGCTTAAAGATAAAAAGATTGACGGTTTAATTATTCTTGGACAAACCAGTGACCAGTATCTGCAAAATCTTAACAAGGTTTATCAGAACTTTATTCTTTTTGATTTTTATTCTTCCCGTCTGGCCTTTGACAGTGTATCAAATGACAATTACTTCTGTTCTTACCTTATAACAGATTATGTAATTTCTCAGGGCCATAAAAAAATTAAGTTTGTAGGCAACTTTGGAGCAACAACCTCCATTTCAGACCGCTTTATGGGCTTTCAGAAAGCAATGCTTGAAAATCAACTGTCCTGTTCTGCCAGTGATATAATAAATGATAGAGATGAAAAAGGTTCATTTATAAAAATCAACCTTCCTTCTGAAAAAAACATGCCTACAGCCTTTATCTGCAATTGCGATGAAACTGCTGCAAATCTCATTTCTGTTCTGGAAGAAAACGGCTACAAGGTTCCTCAGGATATTTCTGTAACCGGTTTTGATAATTATCTTCCTCAGAAAAAAAACTCAGTAGAACTAACTACCATATACATTAAACCCGAAGATTCTACTAAGACCGCCGTTGAACTTATAATCAATAAAATCAATGGAAAGCCATATATAAAAGGCCGCCAGCTTGTAAGTGGCAGCCTTGTTATAAGAGATTCTGTAAAATCACTTTTGTAAACTATTGATAAAATTATAAATACGCTCTGCAGCTTTCTGATGAGTAAGTGGTCCTGGATGACCTCTGGAGCCTTTGTCTTTTTCAGTTTTTTCCAGAGCCTCCATACTTTCTAATTCAAGAGTATAAACTGCAGCATCACCGCTTTCTTTTTTATACTCATCAATACCCTTTTTAATATATGCCGGAATAATATCTAAAGAAATCATTCCCCAGGTCCATATGATTTTAGCTTTAGGGTTATAATTTCTGATTTGAGCAAGAAACCTTTTTGTGTCAGAAATAATCATTTTTCCGGCAAGCCCTTCAGCTCCTTTGCCATCATCATAAAATTTAAAACCAGTATTATCATTGGTTCCAAGATTTAAAACAACATAATCACATCCCTCTTCAAAATCATACTCATTGCAGGAGCCGTTATTCATCTGAGAAGAACCTCTCAAAAGACCGCAAACCTGATCATAATAAAAAGGAATACTTGAGGTAATATCGCCATCCCAGCCCCAGCTAAGCCCCCAGCCACACTGACTGATACATGACCAGTCTGCATTAAGCCTTCTGGCCGTCTGAGCAGCATAAGTTTTACTTCCACAAAACCACTGGGTAATCCAGTCCATTTCATCAGGCTTTCCTGCAAGCCCTTCTCCAGAAGTAATACTGTCTCCAATAAATTCTATTTTACAGCGCCTTGGCTGCAGTTCACAGAACTTACCTGCATCATTCAGAGAAAGAGACTCAATTTTTAATTCATGCTTTGTATCATCGGCCATCGGCTGAGTTTCTTTTATAATAGAAATTAAATTTTCTTTTTCCTGATTCAAATTACGGGCAATACAAATAAGAGTTGGCTTTCTTGGCGCAATAAAACGTGCAGTCTGATAGCCGTTTACTTCAACTGCCAGCCATATTTCATGAATATCATAATTACTGGAAATAAGAGCCCATACCTCTGTTGCCTTTACATTGATTTCCAAAGCGCTGCCAGCCCAGAAAAGACGTACCGCACCATCCTCACAAATACCACCATTAACGTTACGTCCCTGCAGGCGCATATTCTTAACTGCATTCATAGAATACTTTTTCATAAGCCCATTATAGCATAATATCACAGAAAAAATAAACGCCTTACATTTACTTAAATTAGCCTAATATATTTTACCTAAATTTACCTAATTTAATTGACAAATTCTTCAGTGAGTATTACATTAGATTCATAGATAATAATTGAAGCTTAAGCCTTTTTATGGCAAAGGCTTCTACAGGAGAATAATATGGCAAAAATCATCAGTGGCGGTAATTTACCAAACATTCCATGGCAGGACAAACCTGCAGACTGCTGGCTTCCAATCTGGCGTTATGACGCAAATCCAGTTATCGGAAGAAATCCATTCCCAGGCATGGGACGCATTTTCAATTCAGCTGTAATTCCATGGGAAGGAAAATTCAAAGGCGTTTTCCGTTCCGAAGATCCTACAGGAAATCCATTCCTTTATCTTGGTGATTCTGATGATGGTATTCACTGGGAATTCCAGCGTGAAAAAATTCATATGCATGACCCGGATGGAAAACCACATGATCCTTACTATGCTTATGACCCTCGCTGCGTAAAGGTTGATGATACATATTATATTATGTGGTGCGGCGATTTTGACGGCGCATCAATTGGAGTTGCATGTACAAAGGACTTTAAGGATTTCACACGACTCGAAAACCCATTCCTTCCATTTAATCGTAATGCAGTTCTCTTCCCTAAAAAGATCAATGGTAAATTTGCAATGCTCTCACGTCCTTCAGACTCAGGACACACACCATTTGGTGACATTCTCCTCTCATACTCTCCAGACATGAAGTACTGGGGTGAACACCGCCTCGTAATGCAGAAAGGCGGCGGAGCATGGTGGCAGGGACTCAAAATAGGTGCAGGTCCTGCTCCAATCGAAACAGATGAAGGCTGGCTCCTTTTCTTCCACGGTGTTGTTCATACCTGCAACGGATATGTATATTCTTTCTCAGCAGCAATCCTCGATCATGACACTCCTTCTATTGTAAAATACCGCTGCCAGAATTATATGCTTACGCCAGAGCTTCCTTACGAAACAACTGGCTTTGTAGATAACGTTTGCTTCCCTGTAGCAGCCCTCACCGACCAGGCAACAGGCCGCATCGCCATCTACTACGGCTGTGCTGATACAGTTGTTGGCCTCTGCTTTACAACAGTTGAAGATACAATCAAATACATCAAAGAGCACAACTATCTCAGCGATTTAGACAAAGACGAAGGCAGATTCTAGTTTAGCAAGGAGGGAGGAGCACCTCCCTCGCTTCAGTGTAACGCCCCCGCTTACCAGCAGGCTTTTTCACCAGTTACTTTTTCCCCAAGCCAGCTGGCGTTGTATTCAACAAAGCATTTTGTATATTTTACATCTTTATATTTCTTAGTCCCTTTCAAAATCGGGTAAACTACACTGCCCCAGCCAACAGAAATTACACCAACGATTGCATAAAAAGGTCCCAGCACAAGCGACTGGAAGGTATGGCCGTATTCATGGATTCTGGCCCCGTTCTGGTAATCAGTATCCTCATTAGTCGGAACAAAAATAAAAGGTCCAAGGCTCAAGCCAGCCCACTTATCTTTCCACTGAGTTTCAATGGCACATCGGTAAATGCGATGCGGTCGCGCAATATGAATCAGAAAAAACAAAAAGCCAATGGCAGTCTGTCCCAGCCCCCAGGTAAACTGAATTAAAAGGTATAAGAATCTTTTCATGCTTTCAGTATAAGCCAGCTTTTCTCCTGCCGCAATGTCTCAAAAGGTAAGTTGCATAAAATCGGGGGGTAAGTTGCGTTTTTTTCCTTCCAATTATAATAGAGAATTGTTCACCATTATATTACAAGCCGTGTTATAATTATGAATATGAAAAATTATGTTAATTGGGCGATTCTTGCCCCGGGCCGCATTGCCAATTCTATGGCAACTGCAATGAATGGAATAAAAGACGGAAAACTTAAGACTATAGACGGAAGTAAAATCCGCCTGTATGCAGTTGCAAGCCGTAATCTTGAACGCGCTAAAGATTTTGCTGCAAAATGGAATTTTGAAAAGGCCTACGGAAGCTACGAAGATCTTTATAATGATCCTGAAGTAGATGCGGTTTATATTGCAAATCCGCATGCCTTCCATCTGGATTCTGTAATCGGCTGTCTTAAGGGCGGTAAACACGTACTTTGCGAAAAGCCTGCAGGTTGTTCACGAGACCAGCTTGATAAAATGACTTCCCTTGCCCACGAGAAGGGGCTCTTTTTTATGGAAGCAATGTGGACTGCCTTTAATCCTACAATTGCAGAAATCAAAAAGGAAATTGCAGCAGGCACTATCGGCCAAATCCAGAATATAGATTCCCGCTTCTGTAACAGAAATCCTTATGATCCTGATGACAGAAATTACGACCCGAGACAGGCAGGCGGTGCCCTTCTCGACCTTGGTATTTACAATATCTACTTTGCCATGATGCTTGCAGACTTCTCCCCGATTACGGCCGAAAGCTCAGCAGTCCGCATGCTCAAAGGTGTTGACGCATGGAACAGCGTAAACCTCACCTTTGAAAACGGAATTGTTACCAGCTTCCAGAGTGCAATGGACGTGCCGGCTACAGTGCCAAGTCATGACGCTGTAATTTACGGAACAAAGGGTTATATCACAGTAGAAAACTTTTTCTGCACTCAGAAGGCCAATGTTTATGTTTACAAAAATATTCAGGGTGGCGATGCAGAGCTGGTCCGCGAAATCCGCCAGCCATTTGCTGTAAACGGTTATGAATATGAATGCGCTCATGTTACAGAATGCATTCTGGCAGGCAAGACAGAGTCTGATGTACACACCTTCGAAAAATCAGAAGCCCTGATAAATATGATGGACGCCCTGCGCCGTGACTGGAATTTTAAATATCCCTTTGAATCTTAGGAGTACTAAATGAACTACAAAATCACAGGAAAAGAAAAAGTTAAATTCAACAACAACGCCTTTTACTGCATCGGTACCGGACGCATGGGACTGGCACTGCAGAAGCAGTATTTCGAACAGCTTAAGCTGGTTCAGGAAAAAATCGGCTTTGAGCATATACGAGGCCACGGACTCTTCCACGACGACATGGCAATTTACCGCGAGTTCCAGCCCGGAGTTCCTGAGTTCGGGCCACACGCCTGGGAAGGCCGCGATGAAAAAAAGGTTCAGGTGGAATACAACTGGACTTATCTTGATATGGTCATGGATTCTTACCGCGAGCTGAATATCAAACCATTTATTGAACTTGGCTTTATGCCAAAGCAGCTTAAAAGCGGAGACAATTCAATTTTCTACTGGAAAGGCCACACTACACCACCTTATAACTATAACCGTTGGGCCGGCTTAATTCAGGCAACCCTGCGTCATCTGATGGACCGCTACGGTGCCGACGAGGTTGTTACCTGGCCGGTTGAAGTCTGGAACGAGCCAAATCTTTCAGGCTTCTGGAAAGATGCCGACATGAAGGAATACTTTAAGCTTTATGAAGTTTCGTCACGGGCCGTAAAAAAGGTTGATAAACGCTTTAAGGTTGGCGGACCTGCTGTCTGCGGCGGTACTGACAAGGAATGGATTAAGGCCTTCCTGGAATTTGTCCGCGACAAAAAGTGCCCCCTGGACTTTGTAAGCCGCCACCACTACACAACAGAAATGCCTGCCTGGGATGGACACTACGGCTATCCGAAATTACATCCAAAAGAAAAATGCTTTGACCAGCTCAAGGCTACCCGCCGCATCGTTGATTCCTTTAAGGAATTCAAGGGGATGGATATTAACGTAACTGAATATAATACCTCTTACATTCCCAATGCCCCTGTTCATGATATGAACCTCAATGCCGCCTACATTGCACTTATGCTTTCTACCTTCGGCGACAATCATCGTTCTTATTCCTACTGGACCTTTGGTGATATTTTTGAAGAAGCCGGAGTTCCATACACCCCATTCCACGGAGGCTTTGGACTTGTTGCAAACGGCCTGATTCCAAAGCCAACCTTCTGGACCTTTGCCTTTTACAAAAAACTGACAAAGGATTATGAAAAGTGCGTTTTAAAAACTCCTGACTGCGTAGTCGTAAAATGCTCAGACGGAAGCTTTAAAGGCGTTGCCTGGAATGTTGATACCCAAATGACAGGCAAACAATTAAAGCTTGACCTGGCCTTCCCGCTTGAAAACCAGAAGGAGCCGAATGTTCTTATTACACAAATGGTTGATGAAGAAGTCTGCAACCCGCTTAAGGCCTGGCATGACCTCGGAGAGCCTGCAAACCCGAGTCAGGATCAACTGGAACTTCTGCGCGCTGCTGCCCAGCCTTTTATTCAGACAAAGCGCTGCGGCAACAAGGTAAATCTCCTGCTCAAGGAAAACGCAGTCTGCTATTTTGAAATCAAAGCTGCTCCAATAAAAAGCGACCGCGGCTACACTTACGGACGTCTGGAGTAACCCATGGACTATACTTCTAACTCAGACAAAATCACAAGAGACTACTTCGACTCCCTCTTACTCGAGCCGCGTTATATCGACTCAGACCTGCCTTCAACAAAGCTGGAGCTCTACGGCCGCAGCTTCGACACACCTGTTATGACTGCCGCCCTCTCCCATCTGGGAAATACTACCGAAAACGGCATGGTTCTTTATGCCCAAGCAGCCGCAAAGGCAAACGCCGTTCACTGGGTCGGAATGGGAGAAGATAAAGAGCTCGAAGAAATCTGTGCTACAGGCGCCGCTACAATCAAAATCATAAAGCCACATGCAGATAACAAAGAAGTTTTCCGCAAAATAGAGCACGCCAGAAAGGCCGGCTGCTTTGCTCTGGGTATGGATATTGACCACGCCTTTAATGCAAACGGCGGCTACGACAATGTACTGGGACTTCCTATGAAGTCTAAATCCACAGAAGAGCTGGCAGACTTCGTAAAGGCTGCAGAAATTCCTTTTATTGTAAAGGGAGTTCTCAGCACAAAAGACGCAGAAAAATGCCTTAAGGCAGGCTGCAAGGGAATCCAGCTTTCACATCATCACGGAATTATGAGCTATGCTGTTCCGCCCCTTATGATGCTTCCGGAGATTCTTCAGGTAACCCGAGGCGAAATCCCGGTATTTGTAGACTGCGGAATTGAAAGCGGAATGGATGTATATAAGTGTCTGGCTCTTGGCGCAACTGCCGTAAGTGTTGGCCGTCACCTTATGCCGCTTTTGAAGGAAGGGGCAGATGCAACTGCAAACCGTATAAAAGAAATGACCGGAGAACTTGCTGCTACCATGGCCCGCACCGGAGTGCGCGACCTCAAAAGCTTTGACCCGACGGTTATTCACAAAAGGAGCTTTTAATGTATTTAGGCATTTCCTCTTGTCTGGCCCACACTTCCCCTGAGGACTGGGCTTCAAAACACAAGGCTCTCGGACTTAAAACAGTAAACTTCCCGGTAAACTGCACTGAAGGCGAAGAAAAAATCATGGCCTACAAAAAGGCCGCAGACAATGCAGGTCTTACAATTGCAGAGGTCGGAGTCTGGCGAAATACACTGGCAGCAGACCTGACCGAGCGTCAGCAATGGATAGATTACGCCGTAAATCAGCTTAAAATGGCAGACCGCATAGGAGCGCGCTGCTGTGTTAATGTTGTAGGAACTCCTTACGGCCCCCGCTGGGATGGCGGTTACCGCGAAAACTTTTCTCAAGAACTCTGGTCAATGGCCGTAAAAATGATTCAGGAAATAATTGACCGGGCCCAGCCTCAACATACAAAGTTCAGCATTGAATCTATGCCCTGGATGATTCCTTCAAGCCCCGACGAATACCTTCGCCTTATGGAAGATGTAAACCGTCCGGCTTTTGGTGCCCACCTGGACGTTGTGAATATGATAACTTCGCCGGAACGTTACTTTTTTAATGACCGCTTTCTTGAGGAATGCTTTTCAAAACTCAAAGGCCGCATCTGCAGCTGCCATCTTAAGGACATCAAATTAAAAGAAGAATACACCTTCCAGCTGCAGGAATGCGCCTGTGGAAAAGGAAATCTTGATATTGAACTTTACACAAAGCTTGCCACAGCCGAAGACCCGGCCATGCCAATGATTATCGAGCACCTGACCACCGACGAAGAATATCTTGAAAGTGTGGAATATATTCGAAAGCGTTTGTCATGCTGAATTTATTTCAGCATCTATTTTACAATGACAACCAGTACCCGTCCGCAACCGACACTCACCTCAGCAGTTTTTCCCGGGAGTACCTCATTGCTTATTCCCAGCTGAAAGTCTGCCGAAAGACTGGCATTCTCCAGCGGGTACTTTGCGTTTTTAATAGTCACACCGCTCACATCCCCCGCTACAGTCAGAACTGAAAAATAGGAACAGGTATCTTTAATAAACAAAGGCTCTTTACCAACAATCTGCATTAGAGAATAATCATCTGCCAGCAGGGCCTTCTTTCCAAGCCCGTCAAGATATAGAAGAATAGAAATATTTCCCAGGGCATGATCAAAGCGGCCTCCCATTGCGCCAAGCAAAAGAAAAGTATCATAGCCGCGCTCCATCGCCAGCTTTGCAGCATAGAGAGTATCGGTGTCATCTTTTTCGCGGGGAAGCTTTATGATTTCGGGGTGTCCGGCAGTTCCGGAATATTTAGATAAATCAGAAGAGTCGCAGGAATCAAAATCCCCGACAATAAGGTCCGGCTTTAGACCAAGCCCATCTGCATGTCTCAGACCACCATCACAGAAAATATAAAAATCTCCGGGCTTCAAAAAAGACTTAGCCCTCTCATAATCACCAATCTGACCTGCGGAAACAATAACGCAACGCTTCATAAAATCCCCGGCCTATTCTGCCCCGCCATTAATTATTTCCATCCAGCTGCGCTTGTCTCTTTTAGAAGAATCAAGACCAAAGAGCTCTATAAACTTTTCAAGAGCAGCGCGAACATCGTCAGCATTATCGCTTCCATCAGTTACTTCAACTTCGATATACTTAAGTCCGTTCACCATTTCAAGCTCAAGATGAAAATCACAGCCTGGTAAAACTACCGATCGGCAGTATACTCCGTAAGAGTCCTTATTCTTTTCAAAAAACTGATGATAACCGGAAAACAAAAGAAGGTCTCGTACAACCTCAGGCTTTTCAACAAAGGTCTCATCCTCGCGGTTGAGCTCAATTCCCTTTTCAATAGTTTTACGCTTTATACAGAAAAAAGACCTTTCCTCATTTTCACTTCTGATTCTAATAACCTGAGGCTCGCCCGCCGCCTTACTTTCGGCACGGGTCTTATAACGAGAATAATATTCATCAGACTTCAGGATTCGTTCCGGCTTACCGCAAACTTCAAGTCCGGTCAGCCCTTCGTTTCCTGAAATCACAGAGAAAATCTTATCATATTCCGCATCCGTCAGCGGAAGCTTAATTTCAATCTCGCGTCCCATTTATTCCTTCTGACCGGACTCATAAATTGCCTTCAAATCCGCAAAGAACTCAGGATATCTTTTTTCAATCAGCACCGGCACTCCGCGGGTATCAAGGAAGCAGTGGGTACTCTTACCAAGAAAAACCACCTCTCCCTGGCACTTAAATTCATAAGAAAAAGTGAGCTTGGCAGCCGAAAGCTTTTCAATGCCTACCATAATTTCAATAGTCTCAGGGAATGTAGTAGACTTCTTAAAAACGCCTTCAACCGACATAACAGGACTCGCCATTCCCTCTTCTTCCAGCTTAATAAAAGACCAGCCCAGCTGATCCAGAAAGTCCACGCGGGCCTCTTCCATAAAGCGGATATAATTAGAATGATGAGTAATTCCCATCTTGTCAGTTTCATAATAATTGATTTTGTGAATATAAGGTTTAATAGTTTTCATGCCTTTATTGTCGACAAAATTAACAAAAATGTCAACGTAGGAAATGGATTGCCACGTCATTGCGAGGAGCGTAGCGACGTGGCAATCCATTTCGTACTTTCTAACTACTAATTATATAGGTTTATTTTTCAAAAACTGTTGTTTTTAACCTATTTTTTTACTATATTATAACCATGTTATTAGACGTTCAAAACTTAAACGCAGGTCTTGAGGACGGCAAACAGATTCTCAACGACCTCAATATAAAAATCGATCAGGGCGAAACACACGTTCTGATGGGACCAAATGGTGCCGGAAAATCTTCACTTGGAAACGCCCTTATGGGAAATCCTGTTTACAAGATTACCGGCGGTAAAATCCTTTTCAAAGGCGAAGACATCACCGATTTCTCAGCCGACAAGCGTGCAAAAGCCGGAATGTTTATGTCTTTCCAGAGCCCGCTCGAAGTTCCAGGCATCAGCCTCGAAACCTTTATCCGCTCTGCAATTCAGCAGAAAACAGGAGAGCGTGTAAAGCTTTTCCATTTCCAGAAAGAACTGCAGCGCTGCATGGAGCTTCTGG
>JAEEGL012644964.1_pt1 | contig 10820 bp, 6 predicted proteins | sample 9134231 | NCBI WGS metagenome assembly JAEEGL01 (sample SAMN16246548, study PRJNA631951) | gut metagenome | biome: gut microbiome; feature: rumen; material: fiber-attached | host: Bos | place: Iran: Karaj | collected 2018-10
AACTTGCGGAAGAAGCCGCCAGGAAAGTCGAACCGCAGAAAGAGGAAATCTCCTATGACGATTTCACCCGGATGGATATCCGGACGGCGACCGTCCTCGAAGCGGAGCGGGTTCCGAAGACGGACAAACTGCTCAAGCTGACGATCGATACCGGTATCGATACCCGGACGATCGTTTCCGGCATCGCCGAGTATTATGCACCCGAGGATATGGTCGGGAAACAGATCTGCATCCTGGCGAACCTAGCCCCGCGCAAAATCCGGGGCATCGAGTCGAAGGGGATGATCCTGATGGCCAAGCAGGGGGATGGCAAGATGCGTTTCATCACCCCGCAGGAGGTCCTTGCAAACGGAGCTGTAATCAATTAATCATCAAGCATATGGGTCGTAGATTATTCTTCCTCGTGGCGGTATCGCTCCTGCTTTTCCTCTCTTGTGGGAAGAAACAGGGCGTAATCCGGACTCCGGTCCCGGCAAGGGCTGCGGGCCAGACGGACATGTTGCAATTCGCTGCCGAACCGATTGCGGATGTCGGGGTCGGCGTGGTCGGTCTCGGGATGCGTGGCAGCTGGGCCGTAAAACGTTTAGCCAAGATTCCCGGCTGCCATATCGCCGCGGTTTGCGACGTGTTGACAGACAGGGCCGTCCAGAGCCTTTCTTTCCTCGAGGAAAAAGGCCTTTCTGCGAAAGGATATTCCGGAGAGGAGAAGTCCTATGAGGAGCTCTGTGCGGATCCGGACGTCGACCTGGTCTATGTCTGCACCGACTGGGCCCATCATTTCCCGGTCGCCATGTGCGCGATGGAGCATGGCAAGCACGTCGCGATCGAAGTTCCTTCGGCGCTGACCCTCGAAGAGTGCTGGGCGCTCGTGGACAAGTCCGAGCAGACCCGCCGGCATTGCATGATCCTCGAGAACTGCTGCTATGATTTCTTCGAGCTGAAGATGCTTGCACTGGCCCAGGCCGGGGTCTTCGGCGAGATTATCCATGCAGAAGGCGCCTACAACCATAACCTGGACGAGTTTTGGGACCAGTATGCGGCCAACTGGCGGCTCCTGGAGAACAGCAAGCTCCGGGGCGACCTGTATGCGACCCACGGCTTCGGCCCGGTCTGCCAGGTCCTGAACATCCACCGCGGAGACCGGCTCAAGACCCTGGTTTCCATGGATACAGACTCCTTCAACGGGAAAAAGCACATGGCTGACCGGGGGCTTGATCCCAAGGATTTCGCCAGCGGGGACGTGACCATGTCGATGATCCGGACGGAGAAGGGGAAGAGCATCCTGCTCGAGCACGATGTCATGACCCCGCGCCCGTATAGCCGGATGTACCAGCTGGTCGGAACGGAAGGATACGCCGGGAAATATCCGGTCCAACAGGTCCTTCTCCGTCCTGATTCGGCTCCCAAGGAAGTGCCCTCGCTCGATAATCTCAATGTCCACCGTCCCATGACTCCGGCCCAGCTGGATTCCCTGGTCCGTCGGTTCCCGAACCCTCTGCTTGAAGAAGGGATTACCGAACTTGCGAAGAAGGTCGGCGGCCACGGCGGCATGGACTTCATCATGGACTACCGCCTTGTGTACTGTCTGAACCACGGTTTGCCGCTGGACATCGACGTGTACGATCTGGCGGAATGGTCCTGCATCGGTGCCCTGGACCGGATCTCCCTCGAGCACGACGGGGCGCCGGTCGCCTTCCCGGATTTCACGCGGGGAGCCTGGAACAAGCTGGATGGATTCCGCTACGCTTTCGCGGAATAGCGATACCGCCTATTTGTAGATCAGGCGGCAGGTGCGGCCCTCCGGGAAGATCCGGCGGGCCGCTTCCCGTATATCTTCCGCTGTAACGTTTTCGATCGCGCGGCGGTTTTCTTCCGTGGAGGGGATCCGGCCGAAGGAAAGAAGGCTCTTTCCCATGGACAGGCACTGGGTCTCTCCGCTCTCGGAGCCGATGGCAAGCTGGCCGAGCAACTGTTTCTTGGCTTCCTTGAGCTTCCGGGGTCCCAGGAGATCCGTCCGGAGTTTCCGGAGGATCCGTTCCGTCTCGGCGAGACAGCGTTCGAGATTCGGGCGGTCGCAGCCGAAGGTGATGGCCATGATCCCCGTGTCGGCATACTGGGTATAGCTGCATTCCACGCCGTAGACCCAACCGTTCTTTTCGCGAAGTACCTGACCGAGGAGGGAATTCGAGGCAGGTCCGCCGAGAAGGTTTGCGAGAAGGATAGCCGCCAGCCGCTTTTCCCCGTCATAGAGCGAAGGGGCGAGACCGCCGATCACGGCGTTTGTCTCGTGGTTCCGTTTTTCGACGGCGCGGTCGAAGAAAGGTTCCGGAACGGGAACGGGCGTCCTTTCCGCCCCGGGTTCTCCGGAAATACCCGGGAACCATCGTTCCGTGCACCTGCGGATCTCCTTTTCCACCTTTTCCTCCCCGAGCGGGGAGACGACGGTCAGGACCATCGCCGAGGGGATGAAACGCTCCCGGACAAAGGCCTTGAGGTCGCCGGGAGTTATTTTCTTGACGGACTTGAGGGTTCCGAGGATCGGAGTTCCCAGGGGATGGCCCGCGAACAGGGCTTCCTCGAAACGGTCGTATATATCGTCGGAGGGGGAGTCCTTGTAGGAAATGATTTCTTCCAGGACGACACCCCGTTCCGTCTCGATTTCCTCATCCGGGAAGGTCGGGACGGTCGCGAGTTCGAGCAGGAGGTCCATGGCTTTCCGGAGATCCTCCTTGAGGACCGTAGCGTGGATGACGATCTCTTCCTTGGTCGTATAGGCGTTCAGTTCTCCGCCCAGCCGGTCCAGGCAGCTGTTGATCCGGGCGGCCGACTTCTTTTCAGTTCCCCGGAAGACCGTATGTTCCGCGAAATGGGCGATGCCGGAGGGGTACCCTGCCTCATCGCGCGTGCCGCAGCGGATGCTGAGGGCACAATAAGCCGCCGCCCGACCTCCCTGGCGGACGGCGTAACGGACGCCTTCCCGTGTCTGTCCCGTGATCATTTGCGTCCCCTTCCGAGCGTCTTGATATCAGAGGGCAGGAATCCTGCCGTTTCGGTGCGGGACACCTTCTGCTTCCGGTAATAATATAAGGAATGCGTATCGGCCTCGATCAGCATCAGGTATCCGACGGAGCCGTTCTCCGGCGTCTCCGGGAAAACCGTATAGCTGACGAGGGTGTTGAAGGTCCCGTCCAGGAGGTTCTTGTCGGCTTCGTCGGAGGGGAGGATCATCATGTCCGCGTCCATGTTCTTTTCCCGGAAAGGCTCGTTGACGGCCGGAGCGATGTCGCCCTCGGCGAAGCAGATCCGCTTGATCTTTCCGTCTTTCCGGTAATTGGCGTTGTACCGGGTCAGGCTCGTATAGCCGTTGACTTCCTTTTCCATCGCCTCCCGGGTATAATCCTGCACGATATCGACGAACGCGGGCATGAACACCAGTTCCCGTCCGGTGACGCCGGCCGTGTTCCCGACCGGGATGGAAATGACCAGCATGAGGTCGTTCAGCTCGGCAGCCCCGCCCTTGTAGAGGGAGAGGAACCGGATGCCGGCCCCGTCACCTTCTCCGTCCTTCCCTTCGGAGACGACCAGGAAATAGTGGTCGGCGGATTTCATGAGTTTCTTGAAATCGGCCGCGGTGCAGAATTCGAAGGGGGAGAGGGTCCACCGGTCCATGACCGATTGCCGGAACGCTCCGTCGGACATTTCGTTGCCGCTGAGGACGACCTTGGTGATTTTGTCCGTGAAGTCGGAGAGCCTGTATTTGCGGGTCATGATATGCCCCTGGCCGGAAGCGGTACCGGTCAGAAGGATGAAAAAGGAAAGTATAAACAGATATTTTTTCATATTTTCAGCCATTCATATTATCCAAAGATAGGAATAATATTACAATATTTGTGCAATTTTTCCGGAATCCGTTTGCAAATCAGAGGATGTTTTATAATTTTGCGATAATAACACTGATGAACTGGTTTTCGTCAGCGTTTTTTGATTATACCAAATATCAATATTTATGCGTTCAAAATTACTAACCTTGATCCTCTGTGTCGCTGCGATCCTCCTCGGAGGGGTATCCTATGCACAGACGAAGACGGTGAAGGGCCATGTCATCGCATCCGATGACAACCAGCCCGTAGCAGGCGCTTTCGTCATGGCTGAAGGCTACCAGAAAGTCGGAACGACCACAGACCTCGACGGTAACTTTGTCCTTGACAAAGTACCCGCCGGAGCCAAGAACATCGTTGTATCATTCATGGGGTACGAAGAAGTCAAAGTGCCCGTGAAGGATTTCGTGAACGTGGTCTTGAATCCGGATTCAGAAATGTTGGAACAGGCGGTCGTCACCGGTATGACCCAGGTCGACCGGCGAATCTTCTCCGGTTCCGCCGTGAAACTCGACGCTGACGATACGAAGATCAGCGGTATGGCGGATATCTCCCGTTCCCTGGAAGGCCGCGTCGCCGGTGTTTCCGTCCAGAACGTTTCCGGTACGTTCGGTACCGCCCCGAAGATCCGCGTCCGCGGTGCGACCTCCATCTACGGTTCCTCGAAACCGCTGTGGGTCGTCGACGGCGTCATCATGGAAGACATTGTCGACATCGATGCGGAAGACCTCAGCTCGGGTGATGCCAACACGCTGATCTCCTCGGCCATCGCCGGTCTGAACTCCGACGATATCGAGAGCTTCGACATCCTCAAGGACGGTTCCGCTACCTCTATTTATGGCGCGCGCGCCATGGCGGGCGTCATCGTCGTTACGACCAAGAAGGGGCGCACCGGTCACAGCTCGATCAGCTATACCGGTGAATACACCGTCCGCCGGAAGCCGAGTTATGCAACCTTCAATATCATGAATTCCCAGGACCAGATGGGTATCTACCAGGAACTGGAGCAGAAGGGATGGCTGAACTACGCGTCGACAGCGAACGCTTCCGCGAGCGGTGTCTACGGAAAGATGTACGAACTCCTCGGCACCTATGATCCGGTCTCCGGCCAGTTCGCGATCGCGAATACGAATGAGGCCAAGGCCGAATATCTCCGCGCCGCCGAGTACCGCAACACCGACTGGTTCGACATCCTCTTCAAGTACAACGTCCAGCACAACCACTCCATCTCCATGAGCGGCGGTACCGACAAGGGCAACTACTACGCCTCGATGTCGGTCATGGACGACCAGGGATGGACCGACCAGAGCTCCGTCCGGCGCTATACGGCGAATATCAATTCCACGTACAAGCTCCTCCCGAACCTCTCCCTCAACATGATCGCCAACGCTTCCTACCGGCAGCAGCGCGCTCCGGGAACCCTCGGAAGTACGGTGAACGTCGTCAGCGGTGAAGTCACCCGTGCCTTCGATATCAACCCGTATTCCTATGCGTTGAATACCTCCAGGACTCTCGATCCGGACGTGTTCTATACCCGTAACTACGCCCCCTTCAACATCCTCTACGAGTTGGAGAACAACTACATGGACCTGGATGTGACGAACCTGCGCTTCCAGGGCGAACTGAAATGGAAGGTCTTCCGCGACCTCGAAGTAGCCGCCCTCGTCGCCTCCAAGTATTCGGGCAGCTCCCGCGAGCATTACATCCTCGACGAGTCCAACCAGGCCCAGGCCTACCGCGCCGACTATACGACGACGATCCGGGACAACAACTCTTATATGTATACGGATCCCGACGTCCGTTACGCCCTTCCGGAGTCCGTCCTTCCGAACGGCGGTATCTTCCAGAAGACCGACAACAAGATGAACGGCTGGGACTTCCGTCTTTCCGCGAGCTACAACCATACCTTCGCATCCATCCATCAGGTCAGCGCCTACGGCGGTATGGAGGTCAACTCCAACGACCGCCACGGGACCTGGTTCCGCGGCTGGGGCATGCAGTACAGCATGGGTGAAGTCCCGAGTTGGTACTACAAGGTTTTCAAGAAAGATGCGGAAAACGGGGCGGACTATTACACCCTGGACAATACGCACGAGCGCCGGGCGGCCTTCTTCGGAACGGTCAACTATTCCTATAAAGGCAAATACAGCGTCAACGGAACCATGCGTTACGAGGGATCCAACCGTCTAGGCCATTCCCGGACCGCCCGCTGGCTTCCGACCTGGAACGTGTCCGGCCGCTGGAACGTCTCCGACGAGCCCTGGATGCGTCCGCTCCAGCCAACCCTCAGCCACGCCGCCCTCAAGGCTTCCTATTCCCTGACCGCGGAAAGCGGCCCGTCCTGGGTCACCAACTCAAACGCCGTCTACAGAGCCGGAAACATCTGGCGTCCTGCGGCCGGTGACATGGAAACGGCCATCGACATCTCCCGTCTCGCAAACCCGGACCTGACCTTTGAAAAGAAGCACGAGCTCAACCTCGGTATCGAACTCGGTTTCCTCGACAACCGGATCAACTTCGTGGCGGACTGGTACAAGCGTAACAACTTCGACCTCATCGGTATCACGAATACGATGGGTATCGGCGGTGAAGTTACCAAATACGGTAATGTCGCGGCGATGAAATCCGGCGGTTACGAACTTTCCCTCACGACCCAGAATGTCCGGTCGAAGGACTTCAAGTGGACCACGAACTTCATCTGGTCGCACTCCCACAACATGATTACCAAGCTGAATACCGGTTCCACCAAGCGTGTGATCGATCTCGTCAAGGGCAGCGGTTTCACCCAGGAAGGCTTTACCAACCACTCCATCTTCTCGATCCCGTTCGCTGGCCTGAACGAGGAAGGTATCCCGACCTTCTATGGTCCGGACGGAAAGGTGACGACCACCGGCATCAACTTCCAGCTTTCCGATCCGGAGCAGCTCAAGTACCTCCAGTATGAGGGTACCGCCGATCCGACCGGCGTCGGTTCCATCGGCAACACCTTCGAGTGGAAGGGCCTTAGACTGAATGTGTTCATCACCGGTTCCTTCGGAAACGTCATCCGTCTCGACCAGGTTTTCCGCTCCAGCTATTCGGACCTTACCTCCATGCCGAGGGAATTCAAGAACCGCTGGACGGTCCCGGGCGACGAGAATGTCACGACGATTCCGGTCATCGCATCCCGCATGCAGTCCTACAACTACAGCAACCTCAGCTATGCGTACAACGCATACAATTTCTCTACCGAACGTATCGCCAAAGGAGACTTCATCCGTCTCAAGGAAGTATCCCTTTCCTATGACCTTCCGAAGAACTTCGTGAAGAAGATGAAGATGAACAACCTCTCTCTCAAGTTGCAGGCGACCAACCTCTGCCTGCTCTACGCCGACAAGAAACTGAACGGTCAGGATCCGGAATTCTTCAATTCCGGCGGTGTCGCCGTCCCTGTCCCGAGACAGTTTACCCTTACCCTGAAGATAGGTCTTTAATATTTGCGAGTTATGAAAATGAAAAGATATATTTACGCTCTTGCGTGTGCAGCGATCTGCCTGTCTTCCTGCGACAAATATCTCGATACCATGCCGGACAACCGTACCGAAATCGATACGGAAGAAAAGGTGACGGCCCTTCTGAGGTCCGCCTATTCTACCCACTGGTATGTCACCGTTACCGAATACATGTCCGACCAGCTGGACAACAATGCGGCTGTCGTTTCCGGCTCCCCCGGCGATTTCTTCCACGAACTTTGGAACTGGAAAGATGTTACGATGTCGAACAACTCGGATCCGGAAGCTATCTGGTCCGACGGCTGGAGCGTGATCGCCTGCGCCAACCAGGCGCTTGAAGCCATCGAGGCGATGGGCGGACCGACCGTCAGTTCCCGGATCGCCGAGGCCTACGGCGAAGCCCTGATCTGCCGTGCCTATGCCCACTTCATCCTTGTCAACGTCTTCTGTTTCCACTACGATCCCCAGCACAGTGCGACCGACCTCGGCATCCCGTATATGGAAACGCCGGAGAAGGGCCTGAATCCCGAATATGTGCGCGGAACCGTGGCGGATGTCTACGCGAAGATCGATGCGGATATCCAGGAAGGCATCAAGTATGTCGGGGATAATTACGATGTTCCGAAATGGCATTTCACCCGCCAGGCTGCCAATGCCTTCGCGGCGAAGTTCTATCTCTATTATGAGAAATGGGATCTCGCGCTGAAATATGCCGATGACTGTCTCGGATCCGCTCCGAAAAGCCTGCTCCGCGATTATGCGTATCTTCAGGCCAATGCTTCCAGCATTTCTGAAGGAAGGACGCTGTACAACAGCTCGGACAACAAATGCAACCTGCTGATGACCTCTGCCTACAGCAATCTGGGATATACCCTGTATAGGAACACATCCGGGTCCTCCAAGTATTATGGCTACACGAACGAGATCGCCACGACCGAAGACCTGATTGCCCCGCTTCCCTGGAAGCGTACCGGCGTGACCATGTCCGACATCGTTTTCCGCCCCCGCCGGTATAACAGCGGTTCGCTCAGCTATGTCCTTCTCTGGAAGGTGTTCTACCAGTTCCAGACTACGAACCAGGTGACCGGAACCGGATATTACCGCGGAATTTTCCCCGCCCTTACGACTGATGAAACCCTGCTGATCCGGGCGGAGGCCAAGATTCTGCTGAAGCAGTACGCTTCAGCCTGTGAGGACCTGAATCTCTGGGCCAATAACTTCTATACCATCCCTGAAGGGATGTCGGAGATCAAACTGACCCCCGAGAGCATCCAGGAATTCGAAAACGGCATGAACTATTATCTCTGGGACAAGCCGACCCAGAAGAAGCACCTGCACCCGGCTTTCGCCATCGATGCAGAAGGCTCCGTCCAGGAGAGCATGCTCCAGCTGCTTCTCCGTTTCCGCCGCGCCGAAAGGTGGGGCAACGGTGACCGCTGGTTCGATATCAAGCGCTATGGCATTACGATCTACCGCCGTTACGTCGACTCCAACGGCAATGTCGACCGAATCGAGGATACGATGGAGTACCGCGACCCGCGCCAGGCCATCCAGGTCCCCCAGAAATGTATTGATGCCGGTCTTCAGCCGAATCCCCGTAACTAAATGAAGGAGGAACGAATATGAAAAAATATATAGTATTAGCACTGGTTTCCGCCCTGTTTGCCGTGACTCTTTCTTCCTGCCGGAAGGATGAGCCCCTCGACAAGGACAGTATCATCGTGATGGACAATTATGTCCAGAATGATTTCGACAAATGGCTGGAAGCGAATTTCGTCAATCCTTATAACATTAATTTCAAGTATCGTTATCAGATCGACGAGTCGAACCGCTCCTATTATACGATCCCTGCATCTTATGAGAATGCCGTCATCATGGCCCATCTCGTCAAGTATCTCTGCATCGATTCCTATGATGAGGTGGCAGGCGTGAATTTCACCCGCCAGTACTTCCCGAAGATGTTCTTCGTCATCGGGGAATGGGAGTACAACAACAACGGAACGATGATCCTCGGTACCGCCGAAGGCGGAAAGAAGATCCTCCTGACCGGTGTCAACTGGATTCCCAAGGTTCTGGCCGGAACGTTCAATCCGAATTATGATACGGCCCGTGGCCTGAATCACTACTACATCAAGACCATCCACCATGAGTTCACGCATATCCTGAACCAGACCAAGGACTTCCCGGTCGAGTTCAGTCAGATCACGCCGAACGATTACGTCGCCAGCGACTGGAGCAACTCCCCGTACAATACGGGCTATCTGGAGCGTGGATTCATCTCCTCCTATGCCCAGCATTCCGACCGTGAGGATTTCGCCGAGATGATGTCCATCTACGTAACCAACCCTCAGGAGTACTGGGATGGGTTGTTGGTAGAGGCCGGAGCCGCAGGCGCCACCCTCATCAAGGCGAAACTAGATCTGGTCAAGTCTTATATGAAGGTTACTTTCGACATCGACCTGGATCAGCTCCGGGCGACGATCCTGCGGCGTCAGGAGGATGTCAAAGCCGGACAGGTCGACCTTACCTCTCTTGCAATCAATTAAGGAAAAAGCATTATGAAAAAGATACTTACATACCTTTTGATCTCGGTTTTCGCCTCGATGTCGCTGGTCTCCTGCCTTTACCAGGAAGAAGATCTCTTCGAGAAGTCTTCTTCCGTAAGAATGGCAGAAACGCTGGTCGATATCCAGAAAGTCCTGACAGGTTCCAGCCAGGGTTGGGTCATGTACTATTATCCCAACGGTGGCGCCGGTTACAATGCCGGGGCGCAGGGAATCGGCGGTTTCGTCATGACGATGACCTTCACGGACACCAAAGTGACCGTTTGGAACGAGGTCCTCGGCAGCGCTTCCTGCACGTCCCTCTATAAGATGGCCAGTGATGACGGCCCTGTCATCGCGTTCGATGACTTCAATTACAATCTGCATTATTTCGCCACTCCTTCCGGGAGCAGCAAGAACCTGTACGGGGAGACCGGCAACTACCAGGCGTACAAGGGAGATTTCGAGTTCCTCGTACTCAAACATACGCCGGAGGAAGTCATCCTGAAGGGCAAACGTTCGCTGAACTACTATAAGATGTACCCGCTCACGGTCTCTCCCGAGCAGTATGCCACGCAGAGTGCCGAGACGAGCGAACTGGTATTCATGAGTTCCTTCGACGGATCGTTCAAGGGCCAGCCGGCTCATATCAAGCTGGATCTCAATGCCCGCCAGGCCACGATTACCCTCAACGGAGATGCGGACAACGCCAAGACGGTTGCGTACAACTTCACCCCGGAAGGACTCCGTTTCTACAAGGACCTGACGATGGGGGACTATACCTTCTCCTCCTTCAAGTTCGACAGGGACAAGGCGACGCTGACTTCCACGGAGTATCCGGACATGGTCCTGCAGGGATCGCTTCCGGAAGGCTGGCGTTCCTACTCTTCCTTCCTCGGGAACTGGAC
>JAEEGL012934208.1_pt1 | contig 10820 bp, 9 predicted proteins | sample 9134231 | NCBI WGS metagenome assembly JAEEGL01 (sample SAMN16246548, study PRJNA631951) | gut metagenome | biome: gut microbiome; feature: rumen; material: fiber-attached | host: Bos | place: Iran: Karaj | collected 2018-10
CTCGCTAGGGGCAGGGTTCTCCCTGCCGCTCCTGCATCTGATGCTCTGGGGGCCGGCCCTGCTGCTTTTGATTCGGGGGCTCTGCCGCCGGAAGCGTTAGTGGCGATCGCCGCACAAAAAAAGCGGCCCGGGCGCGATATACGCTTCCGGGCCGTTTTTCCGTCCATATTCTTTTCCGCGTTTTCTCCTCAGCACTACCGGGCTCAGAAGGAAAGCGGCTGCAGCGGCAAAGCCTGCACAAAGCTTTCCGCAAAATCCGGATGCTCCTCCAAAGACAGATGCCTGGCTCCTGCCGCCAGCGCAGCGGCCTCGGCCGCAAGCTCCGGCCGGCAAAGGCAAAGACAAGCCCCGGCCAAGGCGCTGTTGCCCAAAAAACGGCAGCGCTCCGCCGGCAAGTCCGGCAAAAGGCCGATCTCCACCGCCGCCTGCGGCGCCAGACCGCTGCCGAAAGCGCCAGCCAGCAGCAGCTCCGAGAGCCGGCTGCTCTCCAGCCCCACTTCGACCAGAAGCAGTTTCGTCCCGGCTGCCACCGCCGCCTTAGCCAGCTGCAGCTTGCGCAGGTCCTGCTGCGTGAGGAAGACATCTTCCGTCAAGGACAGGCGGTTTCCCGACACCGCTCGGGAGAACCTGCCGGAGGGCAGGATCAGGCCCAGCTGGCGCCCGGCTGCCGCCGCGGAGATGAGCCCGCTGCCGCAGACGCCCCGGGCCGGGCCGCCGCCCAGCACTTCCCCCGCCAGGCGGCCGTCCTCTGCCCAGACGCGGCAAAGCGCGCCTGCACGGGCACGCATGCCGCAGCGGATGTCCATGCCCTCAAAGGCCGGCCCCGCCGCCGTCGAGCAGCAGTACAGTTCATGTTCATTAAAAAGCGCCAACTCGCCGTTGGTGCCGGCGTCCAGCAGCAAACGCCAGCCGGAGCACTTTTCCTGCCGGGCCAGCAGCACGCCGGCCAGCAGATCGCCGCCGACAAAGCCGGCGATATGCGGCAGCAGCTCCAGCGGGCAGGAAAGACCCAGCCCTTCCTCCGGCGCCAGACGCTGCCAGCCGGAATAGGCCGGCAGAAAGGGCGCCTGCATCAGGCCGTGCAAGTCCGCCCCCAGCAAAAGATGGGCCATCAGCGTGTTTCCGGCAAGCGTTGCCCGGCGGACGTCCGCAAGGCGACCGCCGCAGGCGGAAAGCGCCAGTTCCGCCGCTTCCCGCAGGGAAGCCTTGGCCAGGGCGGCCAAATGCGCCGCGCCCGTTTCCTCCTGCTGGCAATAGGAAAGGCGGCTCATCAGGTCCGCGCCGTAATCCCGCTGACGGTTCGGACAGCGGGCCAGCGCCAAAAGACGGCCGCCGGCAAGATCCAGCACCGCCGCCGCCACCATGGTGCTGCCCAGGTCCAGCGCCAGGCCCAGGCCCGGCTCAGCTGCCGGCAGCTCCGGCAGCCGGAGGGAATCCGGCGGCAGCAGCTCCGCGCCCTCCGCTTCCTCCGCCGGCAGCTGCAGCGTCGTATTCTCGGAAAAGGCATGCCGGCAGGCCAGACGCCAGCCTTCCGCCAGCTCCGCCGCCGTAAAGTATTCTTCTTCCTCCGGCAGCGCGGGCGGCGCCGGCAAAATGCGCAGGCGGCAGTGCCCGCAGGCGCCCCTGCCGCCGCAATAAGCCGGCAGCACGCTCCCCTGCCGCCGCAGGACATCCAGATAGCTTTCCCCGTTCATGGCAAAGCGCCTCCCGCTAACGCAGGGATTTCAGCAGGCAGACCGCCTGTGCCGCGATGCCCTCGCCGGCGCCTTCCCAGCCCAGCTGCTCCGTGGTCGTCGCCTTGATGTTCACCTGGTCCGGATAAAGCGCCAGCGCCGCCGCGATGCGTTTTTCCATCTCCGGGATGTAGGACGCCAGCATGGGCCGCTGGGCGATGACGACTGAATCGATGTTTTCCACGCCCAGGTTTTTTTCCCGGGCCACCAGGATGCCCACCTGCCGCAGGATATGCATGCTGTCCGCATCCTTCCACTGCGGGTCGGAATCCGGGAAATGGCGGCCGATATCGCCCAGGTGCGCTGCGCCCAGCATCGCATCCGCGATCGCATGGGCCAGCACGTCCGCGTCGCCGTGCCCCAAAAGCCCTTTCTCATAAGGGATCTCCACCCCGCCCAGGACGAGCCGGCGGCCCTCCACCAGGCGGTGAACGTCATAACCGATACCGCAACGCATGCTAACGCCTCCGTTTCCATATCGCCCGTGCCGCATCCAGATCGGCGGGCGTCGTGATCTTGATGTTATCCTCGCTGCCGGGCACGATGCGCACCCGGCCGCCGAACAGCTCCACCAGAGAGCTGTCGTCCGTCACCTGCACGCCCTCCGCCAGCCCTCTTTCGTAGGCGGCGCAAAGGACGTCTTTTTTGAAGACCTGCGGTGTCTGCGCAGCCCAAAGGCGGCTGCGGGAAAGCGTCTTGTCCACCAGAAGGTCGTTGAACGCCAGCTTGACGGTGCTTTTTACCAAAGTGGCCAATATCGCCCCGTCCAGGTCCTCGCTGGCCGCCATTTCGATCACCCGCAAAAGATCCTCCTGCTCCAGGAGCGGCCGCGCCCCGTCGTGCACGAGCACCAGGTCGCAATCCGCCGGCAGCGCCGCCAAAGCGTTCGCCACGGAATACTGCCTTTCCGCGCCGCCGGCCAGCACGCCGGAGAGCTTATCGATCCGCTGCTGCTCCGCCAAGCGCGCATAGCGCTCCTCTTCTCCCGCCGGCGCCACCAGCAGGATGTCCCGGATGGCCTCGCAGGCCTGAAAGACCGCCAGCGTCACCGCCAGGACCGGCTTGCCCAGCAGCGGCAGCAGCAGCTTGCTTTTCTCCGTGCCCATGCGGCTGCTTTTGCCCGCCGCCAGCACGATGGCCGTCACATTCATACACAGGACCGCCTTTCTAAGACTCCGCCAGTTTGGCGAAGATCATTTTCCCGGCCGCCGTCTGCAGCGCAGAGGTCACCTGCACCGTCGCTTCCTGCCCCAGCAGGGAACGGCCGTTTTCCACCACCACCATGGTACCGTCGTCCAGATAAGCCACGCCCTGGCCCGGTTCCTTGCCGGATTTCACCAGCTGCACGCGCAGCGTCTCGCCCGGCAGAAGCAGCACCTTCATCACATCCGCCAGCTCGTTCATGTTCAGACAGCGCACGCCGCAGACCTTTGCCATCTGCGAAAGGTTGTAGTCTGTGCTCACCACCACGCCGCCCCGCTCCGTCGCCAGGCGCAGGAGCTTGTCGTCCACTTCCGGCAGGTCCGGATAATCCTGATCCGTCACTTCCAGCCGCAGCTGCTCGTCCGCCGAGATGCGGGAGAGCATATCCAGGCCGCGGCGGCCGCGGGCGCGCTTCAGCGAATCGTCCGAATCAGCGATGTGCCGCAGCTCCGTCAACACGAATTCCGGCACCAGCAGCGTGCCTTCAACAAAGCCTGCCAGGCAGGCGTCGATGATGCGTCCGTCGATGATGGCGCTGGTATCGAGTATCTTGCAGGGTGCACCTTTGCCCGCGCCCTTGCGCACATGGAAAAGCTGCGCCAGCTCCTCCCGCTTGCGATAAAAGAGCTCCAGGCCGACATAGGCAAAGACCAGTGCGGAAACGATCCAAAGATAGGGCCCGACGACCCAGATGTTGCGCAAAGCCAGACCGAGCAAATTTCCGACAATGAGACCAAGAATCAGACCGCCGACCGAGATCAGCAGATCCCAGATCGGTATTTTATAAAAATAAGCGACCATTCGGTTGGCAATGCGATTCAGCGCGGTAAAGAACCAGGGGAAGAAAAGCATCCCCAGCACGCCGAAGAGCAAAATGGCCAGCACGGCAAAGGCCCACCAGAGGCTGGGGGTCATCTCCAGCTTCACGAGCGGCGCCAGCCAGCACCAGAAGAAATATCCACCCACTGCCAGCAGCGCGGAAAGCAGCCAGCAGAAGGCCAAAAACAGTTTTCGCTTCATCTTCTCACCTCCTTTCTTTTTTTATTATAGCACAGGCCGCAGGAAAAGAAAACGCCGCCTTTCCGCGATATGGCGACAGAGCAGACAAAAAAAGAACGCGGGGCACGCCCCGCGTTTCTGCTTCGTTTTTCGGGTCCCGGCCCGCGCCTAACCCAGATGCAGCTGGCCGGCGATCAGCTCCGTCGCCGCCGCCTCGTCCAGATCCCTGGCCAGCATCAGTTCGCCGGTCAATATCTGCCGGGCATGCTCCAGCAGCTTGCGCTCCCCGGCGGAAAGCCCCTTTTGGTCGTCCCGCCAGACCAGGTCGCGCACCACTGTGGCCACCTCGCAGAGATCGCCGCTCTTCAGCTTATCCAGGTTTGCCCGATAGCGCCGGTTCCAGCCGAGCAGAGAATCCGCCGCCTCCGCCCGCAGCACAGCCAGCACACTTTCCACCTGCGTTTCATCTGCGATCCGGCGGATGCCGCACTGCTCCGCCTTTTCCACCGGCAGGAGCACCCGCATTTCGTTCAGGCAGATGCGCAGCACAAAGTAACGATGCGGCTCACCCAGGATCTCTTTTTCCTCCACGGCTTCCACAACGCCCGCGCCATGCATCGGATAGACGATCTTGTCTCCGACTTGCAGCATATTGCCCCTCCACCACGCATTTTCTGGCATCATTGTAACAAAGAGCGCTTGTCCGTGTCAAATAAAATTTATTATATTATCACCGACGGGAGAGGCTGTCAATATGCTTTTTTCAAAAAATGCCAAAGATATCCGATTTTTTTGCCTGACAAGGGCGCGGGCGGAGCAAAGCCTCACGCATTTTGTTCCAGCAGGTGCGTCACCAGCTGATAAAACGCTTCCGGCAGATACACATCGTTTCCGTGCTCCACCATCTCCGTGCCGACAGAGCCGTAAGGCATGTCTTCATACATGCTGACCACCACGCCATTGCCAAAATCAACAAAGATGCTGTTGATCCCCTCATACGCCACCTCGACCACAGAATAATCCTCCGTGCTTCGTATGGCGTTCACCAGCGCTGCAATGCTTTCTTCGTCCGTCACAAGCAGCGGCTCATCCGGCGTTCGGTTAAAAAACCCGTCTGAAACGATGCGAACCTCGTCGATATGATTCCACTGTATCCTGCTGTCTGTAAGAATCGCAGGAAAAACCGTCTCCTCTGCATCCGCATTTGCCGGGCGCTGGCCGCCGCAGGCCGTCAAAAACAGAAGCAGCAAGATCATACACAAACACGCATGGATCATCCCTGTGTTTTTTCTCACAAATCCACCCTCCTGAAAGCAAGTTGTGTCTTGTTTTTCACTCAGCAAAAAAGACCAAGCTTTCTGCCATCCCCCCAAAGAACAGCACGCCGACACACGCACGTTTTTCATCAATTTCACATTCCCCGCCGGCAAGTTTCCGAGAGAAGGCCCTTCTGCAGGAGAACCTGCTCCAAAACGTTCCGCTGCCTAGAGCAGGCCCAGCTCCGCCATGGCGCTCTGCAGGTCCTTCACCCTTGCCCCGCCGTCCGCCGCACCGGCCGCCGGCTGCAGCACACGGGCAAAGCCGAATTTCTCACATTCCCGCAGGCGCCGGCCCGCGTTGCTGACGGAGCGGACCTCGCCGGCCAGGCCCAGCTCGCCGAAGACCACCGTGTCCGCCGCCACCGGGATATCGCGCAGGCAGGAGACGATGGCCGCCGCCACCGCCAGATCCAGCGCCGGATCGTCCGTGCGCAGGCCGCCCGCCACATTCACGTAGATGTCCTGCGCGCCCAGGCGCAGGCCCAGGCGTTTTTCCAGCACGCTGACGATGATGAGCAGGCGGTTATAATCCAGGCCGGCCGCCAGGCGGCGCGGGTTGCCGAAGACGGTGTGGGAAAGCAGCGCCTGCACCTCCAGGAGCACCGGCCGCGTGCCCTGCATGGAGCAGGAGACCACGGAGCCGCTGGCCCCCTCCGGCCGCTGGGCCAGAAAAAGGCGGGAAGGATCCGCCAGAGAGAGCAGGCCTTCCTCCGCCATCTCGAAAACGCCGATCTCGTTGGTGGAACCAAAGCGGTTCTTCACCGCCCGCAGCAGGCGAAAAGCACTGTGGCGGTCGCCTTCGAAATAGAGCACCGTGTCCACCATATGCTCCAGGACGCGCGGACCGGCCAGCGCGCCTTCCTTGGTCACATGCCCCACCAGGGCCGTGGCCACGTTCTCCCGCTTGGCATGCTCCAAAAGCAGGGCCGTGCAGTGCCGCACCTGCGCCACGCTGCCCGGCGCGCTGGAAAGCTCGTCGGAATAAACGGACTGGATGGAATCCAGGATGACGAAGCGGTATTCCCGTTCTGAGAGGGCGGAAAGGATGCGCGAGATGTCTGTTTCCGCCAGGAGATAGAGATCGTCCGCCAGGGCGGAGAGCCGCTCCGCCCGCATGCGGATCTGACGGGCAGACTCCTCGCCGGAGATATAGAGCACCGGACCGAAGCGCTGGCAGATGGCTTTTGCCGCCTGCATAAGGATGGTCGATTTGCCGATGCCGGGCTCGCCGCCCAGCAAAAGCAGGGCGCCGGGCACGATGCCGCCGCCCAGGACGCCGTCCAGCTCGTCGATGCCGGTGGCAAAACGTTCTTCCGCCCGGCCCTCCACCGCCGTGATGGGCTGCGCCTTTGCCGCCGGGCCGCGCTGCCGCCGCGCGTGCGGTTTTTCCTCTTCCCGCGGCTGCTCCACCATGCTGTTCCAGGCGCCGCAGGCCGGGCAGTGCCCCTGCCAGCCGATGCTTTCATTGCCACACTGTGTGCAGACGAATACGCTTCTTTTCTTCATCTTCATCACCCGTTTATCAGTTCGCCGGGGAAAAGCAAAACCCTTTCCGCCACAGAGGCAGGCGGCTGCCTTGACCAAACAGCAAAAGCCGCTATACTGAGATCAGGAGATCTTCCCACAAAGGAGGCTGTGCCGATGAAAAAGCTCAGCTTTGAAAAGCAGGTGAGCCTGGGCGTCCTCTTTCTGCTGGCCATGTTCATCCTTTCTGTCATCTTCAAGCAGGGCATCTTCTCCAATATCGCCTGGATCGTCTACGGCCTTGCCTTTCTCATCAACCCGGTCTATCCGCAGCAGGCAGCGCATAGCAAACACACCAAGACCTGGGCGCGGATAGGCGGCGCGCTTTGCCTGCTGGTCGGCGTCCTCACGCGCTTCGGCGTCTGAGGGGAGACAGCGTTCCCGGGGAAAACGGCATTCCCTGTGGGAAAGGACACGCCTTGCCCCATTTGAACAAAAAGACTCCCGCCCCCAACCGGAGCAAACAAAAGAGGCGCAGGCTTTAGCTTGCGCCTCTCTTTTGTCTCAGCAGCGCGCTCATCCTTCGTCTTTTGCGTCATCCTGCGGCGCATCTTTCGCTGCTTCGTTTTCTTTTTCCGCCGCTTCTTCTTTCACTTCTTCTTTCTGCGCTTCCTGCGCTTCCGCTTTGACGAAGGCGATCTCGCCGTCACGGAGCACAGCCTGCACATGGTCGCCGGCGGCAAATTCACGCCGCAGCAGCGCTTCCGAAAGCGGGTCTTCCAGACGCCGCACCATCACCCGGCGCAGCGGACGCGCCCCGTATTCCGGGTCGAAGCCCGCCTGGCAGAGCTCGGCGAGCACTTCGTCCGAAACGGAGAGGGAGAGCCCTTCTTCCTGCAGGCGTTTGTCGATATCCGCCACCATCAGGCCGGCGATGCTGCGGATCTCTTTTTCCGCCAGCGGATGGAAGACGATGATCTCGTCGATGCGGTTGAGGAATTCCGGCCGGAAGACGTTCTTCAGTTCCGCCAGCATGTGCGATTTCATCGCTTCATAGTCGGCGGCGCCTTCGTCCTTCACCGTTTCAAAGCCCATCGTCCGTTCCTTGCCGATGCCGCGCGCCCCCACGTTGGAGGTCATGATGAGGATGGTGTTGCGGAAATCCACCGTCCGCCCCTGCCCATCGGTGAGGCAGCCGTCTTCCAGCACCTGCAAGAGCACGTTGAACACATCCGGGTGCGCTTTTTCGATCTCGTCCAGGAGGACCACGGAATAGGGACGGCGGCGGACGGCTTCCGTCAGCTGGCCGCCTTCGTCATAACCGACGTATCCGGGAGGCGCCCCCATCAGGCGGGAAACGGTGTGTTTTTCCATGTATTCGCTCATGTCCAGGCGCAGCATGGCGTCTTCCGTGCCGAACATGTCTTCCGCCAGGGTCTTGGCCAGCTCCGTTTTGCCGACGCCGGTGGGCCCCAGGAAGAGGAAGGAACCGATGGGCCGGCGGCTGTTTTTCAGGCCGGCACGGGCCCGGCGCACCGCACGCGCCACGCCGGAAACGGCTTCGTCCTGTCCCACGACACGTTTGTGCAGCGATTCTTCCAGGCGCAGCAGGCGATCCATTTCTTCTTCCTGCAGACGGGAGACCGGCACACCGCTCCATTTGGAGAGCACCTGAGCGATCTCTTCCCGGCCGACGCACTGCCGTTTGTCGGACTGCTCATGATCCCAGCTGGCCCGTTCGGCAGAGAGTTTGCCCTGCAGTTCTTTTTCGCGGTCGCGCAGCTTGGCTGCCCGTTCATAGTCCTGCGCCGTGATGGCTTCTTCCTTTTCTTTGCCCACTTTTTCCAGCTCGTTCTGCAGCTCCTGCAGGTTGGGCGGGGCGGTCTTGGCCGCCAGGCGCAGCATGGCTGCCGCTTCGTCGATGAGGTCGATGGCCTTGTCCGGCAGGAAGCGATCGGAGATGTAGCGCATGGAGAGCTTCACGGCCGCTTCAATGGCCTCGTCGCTGATCTTCACTTTATGGAAGGCTTCGTATTTATCGCGCAGGCCGCGCAGGATGGCGATGCTGTCCGCTTCGTCCGGCTCGTTGACCATCACCGGCTGGAAACGGCGTTCCAGCGCCGCGTCTTTTTCGATGTGCTTGCGGTATTCGTCCAGGGTGGTGGCGCCGATGCACTGCAGCTCGCCGCGGGAGAGCGCCGGCTTCAGGATATTGGCGGCGTCCATGGCCCCTTCGGCAGAGCCCGCGCCGATCAGCGTGTGGATCTCGTCGATGAAGAGGATGATCTCACCGCTGCTGCGGATCTCGTCCAGCACTTTTTTCAGGCGTTCTTCAAATTCGCCGCGGTATTTGGAGCCGGCCACCACGCTGGAAAGGTCCAGCGTGACCACGCGTTTGCCCAGCAGCGTTTCCGGCACGCTGCCTTTGGCCACCAGCTGGGCCAGGCCTTCCACGATGGCGGTCTTGCCCACGCCCGGTTCGCCGATCAGCACCGGATTGTTCTTGCTGCGGCGGGAGAGGATCTGCAGCACGCGCTCGATCTCCTTGTCCCGGCCGATCACGGGGTCCAGCTTATCCTGTTTGGCCAGTGCCGTCAGGTCGCGGCCGAATTCGTCCAATGTGGGCGTTTTGCCGCCGGCAGCGGACGCGCTCGGTTTTTCACAGCCCGGGCAGGAGCAGCCTTCTTCCGCCGGCTCGCCCGGCGTTTCGGTGGCGGTGTCGCCCAGCTGCACGGCCTGCCGCACGATGGCCCGCAGATTATAAAGGTTCACACCCCGGCTGCGCAGCCAGCGGGCGGCGATGCATTCCTGTTCCGCCGCCAGGCCCAGGAGCAGGTGCTCCGTGCCGATATAGCCGGCGCCCATGGCCGCCGCTTCCATGGCGGCGTGCTGCAGCACGCTCTTGCTGTTCGGGGAGAGCGGCGGGTCGTCCGTCTGGGCGCCGCCGTTGCTGATGATCTGCTGCAGGCTTTCCACATGCAGCCCCAGGGCGGAGAGGATGCGGGCGCCGATGCCGCCGCCTTCCTGGAAAACGCCCCAGAGGATATGCTCGGAGCCGATGACGTCCGAATGGGCGCCGACGGCCACGTATTTGGCCAATTCCATCACTTTTCTTGCTCTTTCGGTCAATTTGTCATTCATGTTCTTCACCTCCATTAAACGAGAACAGGCTGTCCCGGATGAGGCTGGCGCGTTCCCAGTCCCTCTGCTCCGGAGAAAGTGTCTTGCCGCAGGCCAGCTGCAGATTGCAGGGCTGCAGTGCTACCATCAGTTCGTTGATCTGCGCCGCCCGGAATTCCGGGAAAACGCCCAGCTCCATGCCCAGGCGCAGTCGGGAGAGCAGCTCCATGGCTTCTTCCGTAGAAATGGCGCGGGCATTGCCCAAAAGGCCAAAGGCGCGCCAGAGCTGATCGTAAAGCTTCATCGAGGCTTTTTCCTGCAGGACGCGCCGCGCCTGCCTTTCCTGCTCCAGAAGCTGCATAAGTACGTTTTTCAGGCGGTTCACGATCTCCTGCTCCGAAAGGCCCAGCGTCACCTGGTTGGAGAGCTGGAAGAGATCGCCCTGCGCCTTGCTGCCTTCGCCGTAGAGCCCGCGCATGGTCAGTCCCAGCTTGGGCAGGTCGGCAAAGAGCCGTTCAATGCGCTTTGTGCGCACCAGGCCCGGCAGGTGCAGCATCACCGAGGCGCGCAGCCCCGTCCCCACGTTGCTGGGGCAGGCCGTGAGATAGCCGAAGTTCGCGTCATGGGCAAAATCCAGCTTCGCCTCCAGCATATCGTCCACCTTGAAAGCCATCGCCAGCGCATCTTCCAGACGCAGCGCCGGCAGCAGGCATTGGATACGCAGGTGGTCTTCTTCGTTCACCATCACGCTCAGCGCCTGGTCTTTGCGCAGCAGCAGCGCGCGCGGCCCTTCGCGGGCCTGCTCCGGGCTGATGAGATGCTTTTCCACCAGCGCCTGCCGTTCCGCCGGCGAGAGCTCGCTAAGCGCGATCCATTCGTAATCCGGCGCTGTGCAGGCGGCCTTCACATCCGCCAAGAGCTTCTCCGCCCCCGCCGCATCCAGGCGGGCCGGGAAAGGCCGGCCGGCAAGGTTGCGGGCCAG
>JAEEGL013694417.1_pt1 | contig 10820 bp, 7 predicted proteins | sample 9134231 | NCBI WGS metagenome assembly JAEEGL01 (sample SAMN16246548, study PRJNA631951) | gut metagenome | biome: gut microbiome; feature: rumen; material: fiber-attached | host: Bos | place: Iran: Karaj | collected 2018-10
GAGAAGGTTCCCGTCCGCGTCGTAGATATTGCCTCTCGCGCCGGGCGTCCGCACGGTGCGCTCGATGCTCTCGATGAAGTCCGCGTTGTACTTGTCTCCGTTGATGATCTGCAGGTCGACGAGCTTCGCGGTCAGGATCACGAACAGAGCCGTGAGCGCGATACCCACGGCAAAAAGACGGCTCTGGACGAGCTTGATGAAAGCGGCTTTGAGTAATTCCAGATATTCCTTAAACAAGTTCTTTTTCCTTCTTCCGGAAGCGGATCCCCGCCGCCCTCTCCTCGAAGCGCCTGGTCAGCTTCAGCAGGATGCGGTAGATCAGGAGCGTGACCAGGAGCGAGAACAGAAGCTCCGGCAGGATGATGTGCATGAAGTAAAAGCCGAAATCGATCCTTCCGCGCACGAGGAAGCGCACGACGTAGATATAAAGGTGATAGCACAGCTCGTTCCCGATGCAGAATACGAGCGGCAGCGTGATGGCGTCGTCGTAGTAATACCTTGTAAAGATGCCGTTCACGTAGCCCATGACGATAAAAAACAGCGTGTAGAAGCCGAAGGTGCCCGAATAGAAGAAATCCATGAGGAGGCCGGCGAAGGCGCCGCAGAACATGCCCGTGCTGCTCCCGTAGATGAAGCCGAACGAGAAGGTCAGGACGAGAAGAAGGTTCGGCACCGACGAAAAGACCGGTATCAGCGGAAAGATACAGGTCTGGATGGTAAAGGCAAGCAGTATGACTGCGGAGAACATGACCACATGCCGGATGACGGTCTTTATCTTCATCCGTTTACTCTCCCGTCACCTTCGCCGAGATCTCGGCGTCGGTCTTGAGGCTCGTGATGATGAGCACCTCCTGCAGATTGTCGAAATCGGCGGCCGGGATCAAAAGGCCGCTCTTCGTCAGGTGCTGGGAATTCACTTCGATGTCCGAAGCGTAGCCGATGAGGATGCCCGGCAGGAACCTGGTCGAAATGTTCGAGGTCACGATGGCGTCGCCGTTCGAAATATTCGCGTACTTGTCGATATTGGAGATCCGGAGCATGCCGTCCTCGTACAGGGTCAGGTCGCCGCTCACGATGCAGATATCCGCGCTGTACTGCGACATGGCGGAGACATGGGATTCGTCGTCGATGATAGAGCGCACCGTCGCGTAATGCTCGCCGACGTCGGTCACGATGCCGCACAGGCCGCTCCCGCTCAGGACGTTCATATCTTTTTTTATGCCGTCCGCCGCGCCCTTGTCGATACGGAAGATCTGGAACCACTTCTCGGAGTCCTTCGCGATGACGCGCGCCGCCACCTTCGGGTACTGCATGTAGTTCTGGTCGAGCGAATACAGCTCTCGGAGCCGCCGGAGCTCGAGCGTATCGGAGGTCAGGCGGTTGTTCTCTTCCTCGAGCAAAGCGATGCGCTCCCGGAGGTTCCGGTTCTCCCGGTAGGCGATGTCGAGGTTCCGAAGCTCGATGACCCAGTTGTAGGCGGAGGTCCATGTATAATTCAGGCCCTTCTGCACGGGTACGAGAACGGAGCCCACGACGTTCCGCACGGGATCGATGAGCCGGTCGTTGATCGAGCTCAGAACGATCATGACTGTGCAGAGCACCGACAATATGATGAGGATGTATTTCGAACCCCGGTTATCCAATCAGATAAGGCCCCTTTCGGCAAAGCTCAGGTAGTCGTTGTCCCCGATGATGATAAAGTCCGCGAGCGGGATGCCCATCAGCCGGCCGCTCTTTAACAGAAGGCGGGCAAAGGAAATATCCTCCTCGCTCGGCTCCGTGTTCCCGCTCGGATGGTTGTGCACGACGACGACGGACGCCGCGCGCTTCTTCACGGCCTCCGCGAAGATCTCGCGCGGGGTGACGGCGGAGCTTCCGAGCGTTCCCTTCGAAACGGCCGTGCTCCCGATGAAGGCGGCCTTCATGTCGAGGAACATGATCCGCACCTCCTCGTGTCCGAGATGCCGCAGGGTCTCCATGTAGTAGCCCGCGAGGCTCGAGGAATCGCGGATATCGGCCCTGCGGAAGCGCTTCCTGCTGCTTAGGCGGCGGGAAAGCTCCGCCGCGCAGAGAAGCTGCACGGCCTTCGCCTTTCCGATGCCGCTGAGCGAAACAAGCTCCTCGAAGCTGAGCTCCGTCAGGTTCAGTAGCCCGTTTTCGGGGCCTCCGATCCCAAGGACCTCCTCCGCGAGCTCCAGGGCGGATTTTTCCCTGTTCCCGGTCCTAAGAAGGACGGCAACGAGCTCCGTGTCGCTCAGGGCCTCCGGCCCCAGCATCTCGCAGCGCTCATACGGCCGGCTGTCCGCCGGCAGATCTTTCATTTTCCGGTACATAGTCCTCCTCTTCAGGACGAGGGACCATGCGCGCACCCTGTTAATTTTACCACAAAACGGGATGTCTTTGCCGGATTTTCTTAAAATTAAAAGAATTGAAAGGTTTGGATCAGAGCTTTAAAAGGCCGTCGTCCAGGAGCTGCTGGAGGCTCAGGAGCGTGCCGAGGCGCGCGTGCTGGTAGGTCAGGCCTCCCTGGAAAAACACCGCGTAGGGCTCGCGCAGCGGCCCGTCCGCGGAAAGCTCGATGGAGGATCCCTGGATGAAGCATCCCGCCGCCATGATGATATCGCTCTCGTAGCCCGGCATCGGGGCGGGCTCCGGCGCCGCCATATGGTCCACGCAGGCCGCGCGCTGCACGCCTTTGCAGAACGAGATGACGCGCCCGCGGTCTCCGAGCACCACCGCCTGGATGATGTCGCTCCGCTCTTCGCTCCCGCCCGGCGTGACCTTAAAGCCGAGCTTTTCGTAGACGCTTCCCGCGAGCATGGCGCCCTTCAGCGCCGCCGCGGAAACGGAGGGCGCGAGGAACAGCCCCTGGAAAAGCAGACGGTTGTTTCCGAGCGAAGGACCCTGCTCCTTGAAAAGGCCAGGAGCGGAAAGCCTTGCGGCGGCGTTTTCGACGCACTCCGCCGTTCCGGCGATATAGCCTCCGACCGGGGCGATGCCGCCGCCCGGGTTCTTGATGAGCGAACCGACCACCATGTCCGCGCCGTAAGAAGAAGGCTCCTCATCGCAGACGAATTCGCCGTAGCAGTTGTCCACCATGACGAGGACGTCGGGCCTGCGCTCCTTGATAAAGCGGATCAGCTCCCCGATCTCCTTTACGGAAAAGGAATGCCGGAGCGAATAGCCGCGGCTCCTCTGCACGGCGCAGAGCCGGATGCTCCTGTCCCCGAGCTTTTTCTCAATGTCATCCCAGTCGAAGCCCTCGTCCGGCAGAAGCTCCGAATGCACATGGCGGACGCCGTACTCGGCGAGGGATCCGCGCATGGGCCGGATCCCGATGACCGGCTGCAGGGTATCATAGGGAAGGCCCGCCGGCATGTAGAGCGTGTCTCCCGGCCGGAGGTTTCCCGAAAGCGCCACCGTGAGCGCGTGCGTGCCGCAGATGATCTGGCTCCTTACGAGGGCGTCCTCCGTCCCGAATACGCGGGCGTAGACGGCCTCGAGCCTGTCGCGCCCGGAATCGTTGTGACCGTAGCCGGTGCTCCCGTACATATCGTAGTCCGCCACGTTCTCCTCCTGCATGGCGCGGACCACGCGGAGCTGGTTCAGGGCCGCGGTATCGTCAGCCTTAAGAAAGCGCGGAAGGAGTTCCTTTTCCGTCTCCCTGACCAGCGAGAGCACCTCGTCCGAGATGCCGAAAGCCTTATAGATATCGTTCGATCTCATGAACTGCGTCTTCCTTTCCGACATGGATCCAGACCGCGTTCTTTTCGCGGCGGAACCAGGTGAGCTGCCTCTTAGCGTAGCGCCTGGAATTGCGCTTGATGAGCCTCACCGCCTCTTCGAAGGGGATCTCCCCGTCGAGAAAGGCGAGGAGCTCCTTATAGCCGATCCCCTGCATGCTGGTAGCGTCCCTTGCGACTCCAGCTTCCCGGAGCGCCCGCACTTCTTCGAGAAGGCCTTCTTCCAGCATCCGGTCCACCCTTCCGTCGATCCTGCGGTACAGGGCTTCCCGCTCGTCGTAAAGCACGAAAAAGCGAAGTCCCGGCACCGGTATCTCCCGCTTTTCCGTCTCCCTCCGGTTATGCGCCGAGATGGGTTCCCCATGGAGCCCGAGGTATTCGAGGGCCCTGAGGACGCGCTTTACGTTCTGCTCCGGGATCGCCGCAGCGGATTCCGGATCCTTATCCGCAAGCAGCGCGTGCAGGGCGCCGGCCCCCTTTTCCCTTAAGAGCTCCTCATACGGTTCCCGGACTTTTGTCACATCGCCCTCCGGTTCCCCGGAAAACTCGGTCCCGTAGATGAGAGCCTGGATGTAGAAGCCGGTGCCGCCGCAGAGGATGGGGAGCTTTCCGCGCTCCCGGATGTCCCGGATGCAGGCCTCCGCCCGGGTCTGGAACGCGGCCGCGCTGAAGGGCTCCTTCGGGTCCGCGATGTCCAGCATGTGGTGGGGGATCCCCTGCATCTCTTCTTTCGTCGCTTTTGCCGAACCGATATCGAGACCGCGGTAGACCTGCATGCTGTCGCAGGAAACGACCTCGCCTGAAAAGCGCTTTGCCGTCTCGACCGCGGCGCGCGTCTTGCCGACGGCCGTCGGCCCCGCGATCACGACAAGGCGGTCATCCCCGCTCATCATACGATCCTCCGGAACAGCTTTTCGATCTCCGCCCTGCTCCAACGAATGACCGTCGGCCTGCCGTGCGGGCAGTGATAGGGGTTCTCGAGCGTCAGCATCTCGCGGAAAAGATGCTCCATCTCCCCGGCGCTGATCCTTTGTCCGCCCTTGACCGAAGCCTTGCAGGACATGGTCGCGATCGCCCGCTTCAGGGTCCCGGAATCGGCGCCCTGCTTCTCGAAGGAAAGGCTCTCGATCATTTCCGTGAGCAGGTCTTTGTCCGCGATGCCGCAGACCGTCTGCGGGACCGCGCGCACGAGGAAATCGCGGCCGCCCATGTGCTCGATCTCATAGCCGAGCTCCGTAAAGACGGAAAGGTTCTGAAGGAGGAGCTCCGTCCGGACCGGCGAAAGCGTGAGGCGCACCGGCATGAGAAGGTTCTGGGACGCCGGAACGCCCTCCGAGAGTTCCTTCATGAACCGTTCGTAATTTACCTTTTCGTGCGCCGCGTGCTGGTCGACGAGGAACAGAGAGCCCTCGTATTCGAAGATCCAGTAGGTATCGAAGACCTGTCCGACGAGCCGCGGGGACGAAAGGGAGCCGCCCTGGAAAAAGGCCGGCGCCTCCTCCTTTCGGGCTCCGAGCGCCTCGAGCAGCGTGAGCTGTTCCTTTCTGAGGATATCTCCCTTCTTCGTTTCGAACGGCTCCGCGTGGGCAGCAAACCCGGAGGAAGGGACAAAGGCCGGGCCGGTCTCCGATCTCTGTTCCGATCTCTGTTCCGAAACGCCGGAGGCTTCCGTATACGGTCTCTCCTTCGCATAGACGTACGGAACATGCGCCGTGCTTTTTTCCTCCGTTTCCTTCCCGGTGAAGGGCTGAAGGACTTCGGAGGCCGTAAGGGCCGTTTTTACCGCGGCCTGGACGGCCTCATAGACCGCCTTCTCGTCCCCGAAGCGCACCTCGGTCTTCCGGGGATGGACGTTGACGTCGACCTCGGAAGGTTCGAGGTCGAGGAACAGGAAGCATCCGGGGAAGCGGTGCTGCATGAGCCTTCCGGAAAAGCCTTCCTCCAGCGCCCCGGCAAGAAGCTTTGACTGGATAGAGCGGCGGTTCACGAAGAAGTATTCGCGGTCCCTGCGCGCGAAATTCAGGTAGGCCGCGGTCACGAAGCCGGAAATGCGGACCCCACCAGTTGTATAATCCAGCGGCAGCAGCGCGTTCTCGGTCTCCTTTCCCCAGACGGTGTAGACGACGTCGCGGAGCTTCCCGCTTCCCACGGTGGACAGGAGCTGCCTTCCGTCCGCGCGGAGGCTCATGGCGATCTCCGGATGCGCGAGCGCCGCCTTTTCCATGAAGTCGAGGCAGAGCGCCTCTTCCGTCCTCCGGCTCTTAAGAAATTTCCTCCGCGCGGGAACATTGTAGAAAAGGCTCCTGACGACGACCGAGGTCCCCTCCGGAGCCCCGACCTCGCTGAGGGAGATCTCGCGTCCCCCGTCGATGACGTAGCGCGTTCCGAGCAGCGACCCGCGGGTCCTGGTGATCAATTCGACCTGGGAAACGCCGGAGATCGAAGCGAGGGCCTCCCCGCGGAAGCCCATCGTGCGGATGCTTAGGAGGTCCTCCGCCGACTCGAGTTTGGAGGTCGCGTGCCGCAGAAAGGCGCGCGGAACGTCCTCCGGCGCGATCCCGCAGCCGTCGTCGGTCACGCGGATGAGCTGCGTCCCGCCTTCACGGAGCTCCACGCTGACGTGCTTCGCGCCCGCGTCGACCGCGTTGTCCACAAGCTCCCGGACCACGCTCTCGGGCCGCTCCACGACCTCGCCGGCCGCGATCTTATCGATGGTCTCCTTTGTCAGAATATGGATCATATCAGTTCTTCCCGAGCTTTTCCTTCGCCCCGTTCAGCCACAGCAGCGCTTCGATGGGGCTCATGTGCATCACGTCCATGCGGGCGAGTTCATCGAGAACGGCGCTGCGCTCCTTCTCGCCCTGCTTCTCCTGTTTTTTCGGCCTTTCCTTCGGCGCGCCGATGCCCTTCGCGGCCTTCGCGATATCGGAGCGCACCAGCTCCTCCGAGATCTCCATCGCCCGGTCCGTGACCTCCTTCGGCACGCCGGCGAGCTTCGCCACCGCGATGCCGTAGGACTTGTCCGCGCCGCCCGGAACGATCTTCCGAAGGAAGATCAGATCGTCCTCGTTCTCCTTTACGGCGATGCAGTAATTGTGCACGCCGCCGATCTTTCCCTCGAGCTCCGTGAGCTCGTGGTAGTGCGTCGCGAAGATGGTCTTGCCGCCGTTCTTAAAGGTCCCCGCGATATATTCCACGACCGCCCAGGCGATCGAGAGCCCGTCGAAGGTGGAGGTGCCGCGGCCGATCTCATCCAGGATGATGAGGCTCCGCTCCGTGGCGCCGCGCAGGATCCCCGCTACCTCGTTCATTTCGATCATGAAGGTCGACTGTCCGGAGGCCAGGTCGTCCGAAGCGCCGACGCGGGTGAAGATGCGGTCGCAGATCGCGATATCCGCCTGCGAAGCCGGCACGAAGCTGCCGATCTGCGCCATGAGGACGATCAGCGCGACCTGGCGCATGTAGGTCGACTTGCCGGCCATATTGGGTCCGGTGATGATCGCGATGCGGTCCTCTTCGTTGTCGAGGAGCGTATCGTTCGCGACGAAGCTTCCCTCCCCGAGCATCCGCTCCACGACCGGGTGCCTGCCGTCCCGGATGCGGATCACGCCCTTTTCGTTGATCTTCGGGCGTACGTAATTGTTCTTCTGCGCGGTCTGCGAGAAGGAACAGAGGACGTCTAAAAGCGCGAGGACGCGCGCGCTCTGCTGGATGCGTCCCGCGTTTTCGGCGGTCTTTCTGCGGATATCGCTGAAGATCTCGTATTCGAGGCTCCTGAGCTTTTCGTCCGCCGTCAGCAGGTCGTCCGCCATCTTCTGGAGCTCCGGCGTGATGAAGCGCTCGCAGGTCGTCAGGGTCTGCTTGCGGATATAGTTGTCCGGCACCTGGCGGAGGAAGGCGTTCGTGATCTCGATCGAATAGCCGAAGATCTTGTTGAATTTCACCTTGAGCGTGCGGATGCCCGTCCTTTCGCGCTCGGACTGCTCGAACGCGACGATCAGGTCCTTCCCGCCGGCGCTCAAATTCCGCAGGCGGTCGACCTCGGCGTTATATCCGGGAAGGATGATGCCTCCGTCCCGCGGGGAGACCGGGGCGTCCTCCGAGATGGCCGACCCGATCATGCTCTCAAGGTCGGAAAGCTCGTCGAGCTGACCGCAGAGCTCCACAAGGAGGGGGCTCTCGAAGCTCCTCAGCACGGTCTTTACGGCCGGCAGCATCGCGATCGAGCTGCGGAAGGCCAGAAGGTCGTGCGTATCCGCCCGTTCCGTGCTCATGCGGGAGATCAGGCGCTCGAGATCGTAGACCGGCCCTAAGTATTCCGCTATCTCCTCCCGGTCGATGAAGCGGCCCGAGAGCTCCTCCACGGCGTCCTGGCGCTTCAGGATCTGCTCCCGGTCCGTAAGCGGCTCTACGATGAGGTTCCGAAGGAGCCGTCCTCCCATCGCCGTGCGCGTTTTATCGAGCACCCACAGAAGGCTTCCCTTCTTTTCCTTGTCGCGGAGCGTCTCGAGGAGCTCGAGGTTCCTTATGGCCGTGTGGTCGAGGACCATCCGGCCGCCCTGTTCCCGCACGGAGAGCTTCGTGATATAGCTCACCGTGGAGAACTGCGTGTCGTAGATATAGCGGAGGACCGCTCCCGCCGCGATCGCGCCCGCGAAGCATCCGCCGAGTCCAAGCTCTTCGCCGGACTTCCCGAAGTGCTCCTCAAGGAGTCCCACGGCGTCCTTTTCGACGAAATAATGGCGCGGCAGCGCCGAGAGCACCGTGCTTCCCCCGTTCTTCACGCGGTTCGTATCCGCTCCGGATACGAGGAATTCGTCGTTCACGACGATCTCCGGCGGCTGCAGGCGGCTCAGCTCGTCGTAGAGGGCCGGCAGGCTCCCGAACTGGGTGAGCAGGAACTCGCCGGTGCCGATGTCGGCCGCGGCGAGCCCGTATTCCCCGCAGATATAGGCGATGCAGACGAGGTAGTTGTTTTTCACGGAATCGGCGGCGTCGGTCTCCGTCAGGGTTCCCGGCGTCACGATGCGTATGACCTCGCGCTTTACGAGGCCCTTCGCCAGCTTCGGATCCTCCATCTGCTCGGCGACCGCCACCTTGTAGCCCTTCCTGACGAGCCGCGTGATATAGCTTTCCGCCGCGTGGAACGGGACGCCGCACATCGGCGCCCTTTCCTCCATGCCGCAGTCCTTCCCCGTCAGGACGAGCTCAAGCTCCCTCGAAACGGTCTTCGCGTCGTCGAAGAACATCTCGTAGAAGTCGCCCAGACGGTAAAAAAGAAGGCAGTCGGGGTGCAGCTTCTTGGTTTCCAGATAGTGCTCCATCATCGGAGACATTTTTGCGGTTTCTTTTTCCGTCATGTTCTACCGATCCCTCTCGTCAGGTTTCCGTAAAAAGCTCTCCCGTAAAATAAAATCCGTGCGCGCTCACAAGTCGGACCGGGAGGATGCTCCCGATCAGCGAGGCGTCTCCGGGCACGTGCACCACGGCGTTCGATTCCAGACGCCCGGTCAGAAGCCCGGGATCCTTTGCGTCCGTTTCCTCAAAGAGCACCGGCATCACTCTCCCCTCGAGCGCCCGGAAGCGCTTTGCGGCGATCTCGCCCTGGAGGGCGAGGAGCCGTTCGAAGCGCGCGTTCGTGACCTCCTTCGGCACAGGATCCTTCATGGAGGCCGCCGGCGTCCCCTCGCGCGGGGAATAGATGAAGCTGAAGACCTGGTCGTACTGCGCCTTTTGCACGACGTCCAGCGTCGCCTCGAAATCTTCTTCGGTCTCGCCCGGGAATCCGACCATGATGTCGGTGCTGAGCGAGATATCCGGCACCGCTTCGCGGAGCTTTTCGACGAGACCCAGGTAATACGCCCTGCCGTAATGCCGGTTCATGCGCTTTAGGAGCGCGTCCGAACCGCTCTGCAGCGGCAGATGGAACTGGTGCATGATATGCTTTCCTTCCGCAAGGACGCGGATCAGCTCGTCGGAAAGATCCTTCGGATGCGAGGTCATGAAGCGGATGCGCCCGATCCCGGTCTCGTCCGCGGCCTCGTCGATCCTCCTGAGGAGCTCCGGGAAGCCGACCGGCTCCCGGAGCGTTTTTCCGTAGGAATTCACGTTCTGGCCGAGCAGCATGATCTCCTTCACGCCGTCCCTTCCAAGGGCGCGCACTTCCCTCAGGATATCCTCCGGCTCCCTGCTCTTTTCCCGGCCCCTCACGTAGGGCACGATGCAGTAGGAGCAGAAATTGTCGCAGCCGAACATGATGTTGACGCCCTGACGGAAGTGGTATTTCCGCTTCTGCGGGAGCTCCTCCACGATGGCGCCGCTCTTTTTCAGCACCGATACGACGGGCCTTCTTAAGATCTTTTCGTACTGCCGGAGGTTCTTCTGCGTGCCGAAGCGCAGCAGCCGGTCCGCGGCGGCCGCGTCGGCGCCCGAGTCGGCAAGGACCTCGTCAGACGTGTAAAAGTCGCGGAACACGCCGTTCCTCTTCAGAAACAGCAGGAACAGAAGCTCCGCGAGCGCGTAGACGTTGTGGGTCCCGAAGATGATGTCCACATAGGGGTAGGCGCGGCGGATCTTCTCGATCTCCGCCTCCTCCTGCATCATGCACCCGCAGAGGACGATGATGCGGTCCGGATCCTCCTTCCTTCCCGCCTTCAGGCGGCCGAGGCGCCCGTAGAGATGCTCGTTCGCGTTTTCACGCACCGTGCAGGTGTTGAAGACGACGACGTCCGCTTCCGCTTCGGAATCGGTCTCGCGGTAGCCCGCCTGCTCCAGGATGCCCGTGAGCTTTTCGGAGTCGCGCGCGTTCATCTGGCATCCGAAGGTCGTGACGCAGCAGCTTAAGTCCTCACGGTCGAAGGCCGTGCGGTACGCGGCGAGCTTTTCGCAGAAGTACTGCTGGCGCGCGGGCTCCGCAAGAGGCGCCGCGTCGAAGGACTTCGCGAGGTACTGCCTCCCGAAGAACGGGAGGAGGGCGGAAAAACGCTCCGCTTTCAGGACGTACCGATCTTCCGGAACGCTGCCGTAGCCGTAGGAGGCCCAGATAAAGTCCGCGCCGGCGGCAAGGCTCGCGTCCGC
>JAEEGL016684952.1_pt1 | contig 10820 bp, 6 predicted proteins | sample 9134231 | NCBI WGS metagenome assembly JAEEGL01 (sample SAMN16246548, study PRJNA631951) | gut metagenome | biome: gut microbiome; feature: rumen; material: fiber-attached | host: Bos | place: Iran: Karaj | collected 2018-10
CAGTATAAAAGAATAATACGGTCCGAAATAGAATCCGTTGACATCAAACAGATCACCTCTGAAGATCCTTCGGAAATCTCCTTCGATATTCAGCTGTTTTCTTGCAAAACGGTTCCTGTTCAGAGACAGCCCGATAAAATCTTCGACATAGTTGCCTGTGGGTTCAAACTCCTTAAGATCATCGGAATATCCGTTTTTACCTATGCAGACCCGCATTTTCATAAGCTTCGCACGCATCGCTTCCGCGCTGTAGGCCGAAAGCCAGTCCGCCTCATAGATCACAGTCCTTGCGGCTTCTTTTATATCGGCAATATAGCTTCTTAACTCTTCTGCCGCATCTTCCGGATAATACCTGCTCATATATTCCGCAGCAAGTACATCACATGCAAATGTCTGAACTAAATTGCTTATGTCTTTCTCACGGTCATAATCGGGAATATCATAGAGTGAACTGTGACCTGAAACAGCGTAAAATACCCGCATCGCATAAATAAGCAGATAATCCTTAAGCATACCGGCGTTTTCGGGAACATAAAGTTTATTGAGGAGCTCGCAGAATTTTTCCCCGGCCATTACATTTTCCTCAGATCCCAGCGAGTTCAGTTTTCTTAAGATATCAAAAACAGGAATATTCACACCTGCTTCATCAAGCTGTTCCACTGAAAAATAATAATTTACGGATTTCGGGCTCATCGGAAATTCCCTGATGATCCCGGCGATCTTCAATGAATTATCCCCGATCTCTTTGATCCTTTGTTCCGAAAATCCAAGTTCCCCGGCAAATGACAAAAAAGCTTCCTGTTCCGGTTTTTTCTCTTCATTCTCAGAAGTAACCACCATACTGCGTATGATGTCAGAAAGGTCTATCGGGCTGAAATACTGTATATTGTTGCCGTTTTCATCACCGTTGATCTCAAAACGCAGGAGCATATTAAAAAGAGAGTACTCTTCTTTTGAATACAACTCGTACAGATCTTCCAGTGTCCCGGCCTTTTCAACAGGGGCAAGATAATCCCTGATCGTGCCAATCCCGGCCGCGATATCGTTATGATCCCTTATCTCCCGATAGACGGTTACAGCCTTCTTCAGGCCGTCATCATCGGAAAGACCCGAAATATCCGTATTATTAAGGATATCAAGTACTCTTTCGCTTACAAGCTCACGTACTTTGTCAGAAGTATAAACCCTTTCCCTGTCAGCTTCTTTCTGTTCAAGCTTCCATTCTCTGTTAACATATTCGTCAAAATCAGATATGGGTTTGCCGTTATCACTGATCTTAGGCTTAAGAGCCACAGTTTCCGGCAAAGGACCTTCATTCCCGTTGCCTGCCGGACCATCAGCACCTGATATGTTTTCGCTGTCAGCATCCCCAACTGTTGCAGAGCCATTTCCCTGATCATCCGAAACAGCGGATGTGATCTCCGGGGATGGATCCGTTCCCGAAGTCCTGCACCCCGTAAGATCGAATAATAATGAAATACATATTGCGATCACTGCGATACGTGATCTTATATGCCTGCTTTCCATGCTCATTCTTCCATCCTTTTTGATCTTCATTTTTTATTTGCCGAATATGCTAAATATCTCACAGCTTCAGCAGTTCTCTCAGATCATCAAAGCTTCCGTGCCAAATATCGGAGATATCCACATCCTTTTTATTGACAAGACAGTCAGTGATAAGAAATACCTGCATTCCTGTCTTTCGGGCCGCCAGATCCTCTTCGGCATCATTTCCTACCATCAGGCATTCAGCCGGATCAAGCCCGAAGCGGTCAGCCACCTCGGTAAAATACGCGGGGTTCGGCTTGCAGCTGTACGAATTTTCATAGGTCGTATAACCCTCGAAATCATTTACCGAAAGACCGGCCCACGAAGTCCTCTTCACAGTTGCCACATCGGGAAATATCGGATTGGTAGCCAGAATGACTCTGTAACCGGCCTTTTTGATATCATCGAGCAAAACCGGTACTTTATCGTTATAACCGCAGAACTGCTTTGCCCCGTCGAATTCATTGGCATAGAATTCTTCGCACCGCCTTCTTAATTCAGGTGTCCTCTCCAGATACATCTCCTGCATATATTCCCAGAAAGCGTCCATATTGGGCCTTGTACCGTCATTTAAGACCATGCGTTTTATGCCGGCCCAAATATGCCCGATGAACTCTTTTCCGTCAATATCAAGCGGGGCAAGCTTCGCGACCAGAAGCTTAAAATAGCCTGTTGTGAACACATCCATATCCATAGGCAGCAATGTGCCGTCCAGGTCAAACAAAATATTTTTTATCATCTTCCTACATCCTCAGCAAAAGCTCTCGTTCAATGACTTTTCCGTTCCTGATATAGCTTCTCGGAACACGTTTGCTCACCGCACAGGTCAGTTCGTACGGGATCGTACCCGCGATCGCGGAAAGCTCCTCGATCGGATTATGCGGTCCGAAGACCTCGATCTCGCTTCCCACGCCGACGCCCTGCATATCGGTCACATCGATCATGCACATGTCCATGCATATCTTGCCGAGCTGGCGGGCAGGGCCGGCGGTAGTCATAAGGGAGCATTTATTGGACAGACTCCTGAAAAAACCGTCGGCATATCCGTAAGGCAGTACTCCGACACGCGTTGTCCTGTCTGTCTTAAATATCCCGCCGTAGCTAATCGCCGTACCCGCAGGATATGTCTTGATGGTGCTTATCACGGTCTTTAATGTCATGACTGGTTTAAGTCCCAGTTCTTTTGCAAATTCACCGTAACCGTACAGCAGAAGTCCCGGTCTTACCATATCAAGAAATGTTTCGGGATAGCGTGCCACCGCGCCTGTATTGGCACAGTGTCTGATACTTATCTTCCTGCCGGTCTTCTTCTCCACCGCCTCTATTACCGAAGTGAACAGTTCGAACTGATGGCGGGTATATTTCTCACATTCCTCTCCGGGCTCGTCCGAAACGGCAAAATGAGTGAAAATACCTTCGGTTTCAAGTCCCGGCATATTGACCGCCTCCGAAATGCCTTCTACTCCGTTAATGAAAAAATCTCCTTCACACAGGTACCCCAGACGGGACATTCCCGTATCCACCTTGATATGGATCTTCAGGGTTTTTCCGAGTCTGACCGCCTCGTCCGAATATTCGACAGCCTTTGCCTTGCAGGTCACTGCCTGTGTGATATCATATTCTATCAGTCTTCCGACCTGTTCCTTCGGCGTATGTCCAAGTATCAGTATCGGCATCTTTATCCCGTTCAGACGCAGCTCCATCGCTTCGTCGTTACTGCTGACCGCAAGATAATCTGCCCCCTCCGCTTCAAGCGTTTTTGCGACCATCACCGAACCGTGGCCGTACGCGTCAGCTTTGACCACGCCGAGGAATTTCACACCGCTGCCGATCCTTTCTCTTAAGCGGTGATAATTATGTACCAATGCGTCAAGGTCGATCTCCGACCAGGTACGCCGTAATGTAGATTCCATGTCTTAATATCCTTTCGGGCGCTTCTTTCTTTCCCGCTCCCGGCAGACTGTCCGAAAACCTTTCCGAACCGGCTCCCTCTTTTTTTCTGCCTGCCGTCTTTGTGACAAACGTTTGAAGATATCTGCAAAAAGCAGGAATTAATCTGACTTATGAGCGCAGCTTCACCCACTATTTTAGTTTATTACAGGATTAATCGCAAGTATTTTTAAATAAGTTGTAACGGCCGCCCGGACAGAAATTATGTGTTCATGTTTATTTAATCTTTAATACTGTAACCGGCAATTTTTTTACGGTTATATTTCGCTTTAGCAAATATTATCAGATGGCATTATAAATCGTGATGAAGCTTCTTGACTTTTTTCTCACATGATTTTATAATTATTTTATAAATATTCAACTACTTTTGGAGGTGTTTTTATGAAAAGCTCACAAAACAAAGGCTTTCATCTTTCACTTGGTCAGAAGATCATAAGTTGTGTGCTCATTGCACAGCTGATAGTCCTTGTAGTTCTTACTATGTTCGTTATCAGGACAGTATCAGCCAATACCCGAAAGGATACCGAAGACAGTATTCGCACCATCATTGATGAAAGAAGCCAGATCATCAGGAATTATATAAAGCAGACAGAAAAGACACTGCTCGGCTTCAGCCGCGCGGACGAGATCCTTCAGGTCATCAAGAATCCCACTGACCCGGCTGCCTTTGAACTTGCCCAGAGATATACCGAAGCCTATTCGGGCGACGTCGACAATCTCGACGGTCTTTATGCCAGCGAATGGGACAGTCACGTACTTACCCATACCAATCCCAATGTCGTAGGCATCTATACACGTAAGGATGACCCGTTAAAGTCCCTCCAGAATTCACTTACCGCCGCAGGAGATTCTGTATACAATACAGGCATCATTATTTCCCCGGCAAGCGGAAAACAGGTTGTTTCACTTTATAAAACGGTTTTCGATCATGACGGTTCGATCGCGGGTTTTGTCGGCGGCGCCGTTTACACCAAAAGCCTTGTGGAGACGCTTGATTCATTAAATCTGAGCGGAATGGAAAACGCCAGCTACTGCATGATCAACGCCAACACCCGTTCATTCATATTCAATCACGATGAAGAGAAGGTTGCCGCGCCCGTCGAAGAACAGTATTATCTTGATCTTTGCGACAAATACGCAGGCAGCAAGGCAGACGCAACAGACATTATCGAATATGTCGAGGAAGGTAATAAATACGTTGCCGGTGTTTATTACATGGCTGAATACGGATGGCTCTTCCTTCTTTCCGACTCCGAATCCGAAATATTCGGCTCTGTATTCGCCATCCGCAATAAGATGATCATCTTCAGCCTTATAGCCCAGGTTTTCCTGTGCGTCCTCTCCTATATCGTCATTCAGTGGCTGATCAGACCCATGAAGGTCATTAACAGAAGTCTTGACGATCTTGGCAAGCTTGATATCACTGAGAAAAAGGAAGTCGATGCCTTTACCTCCAGAGGTGATGAGATCGGCAGTATGTCATCGTCCACAAGCAGCCTTGTAACGGCCCTCAGGGATATAACGGGAACACTCCACGACTGCAGCGAAACGCTCGACCAGAAGGCACGCGAGCTTGAAGATTCGGCTGTACAGCTTGTCGAAAACGTAACGGATAATGTTGCCACTACCGAAGAGCTCTCGGCACAGCTTGAAAGCACCAACCAGGTTGTATCGAATGTCAACGGCGAGATCGACAAGATCGGTGATGTTGTAAACGGAATACGTGAATATATCAATACCTCCGTTGAAGCAAGTTCAGACGTCATCCACAGCGCAGGCGATATGAAGAACAAGGCTTCTTCGGCTTATACCAACAGCCAGGATACCCTTGTACAGATCAGGACCTCTGTTGACGAGGCGATCTCGAAGCTCAGCGGACTGAGCCGTATCAACGACCTGGCTTCAGAGATCCTCAATATCTCGAGCCAGACCAATCTTCTTTCCCTCAACGCCTCTATCGAGGCCGCAAGAGCAGGCGAAGCCGGACGCGGATTTGCGGTTGTTGCCGGCGAGATAGGAAAGCTTGCCGATGATTCGCAGAATACAGCTTCAACGATCCAGGCGATCTGTAATGAAGCCAACGGAAGTATCAAAACTGTTAATGACTGCTTTGAGAACATTATCAATTTCATCGCTACCGATGTATCGGATCAGTTTAAGGAATTTGCCGAGAAATCCTCCGTTTACAGTGATGATGTTGCAATGATCCAGGAACGTCTCGGCAGTATCAGGTCAAGCGTAGGCGACCTTGAAGCTTCGGTGCGCGATATCGCCGACAGCGTAAAGGATGTATCGGTCATCACTTCCGACAACCGTACCGCTATCGGCACGATCGTCGACAAGAACGAAAGCACCTCCAATATTGCCACCGAAATGCAGCATGAAGCCGAGCGCAACAGAGAACTTGCCACCAGGCTTGACTCGCTCCTGAAGCAGTTCAGAAAATAACGGCTTATGCCGGACGGACTGTTGACAGAACATAATATCCTGTGTGAAAATGAGGCTGTAGCAATGAAAATGCGACAGCCTCTTTAATTTACCGATAAGGAGAATATTACATGCGTACAATCACCGGAAACACCATAAGTTTTGATGCTCCCGCCGCCGACTGGAACGAAGCCCTGCCGATAGGCAACGGCACCTTAGGCGCCATGGTCTATTCCACCCCGTATACGGAGCTGCTCCAGCTTAACGAAGACAGTGTCTGGTTCGGCGGCCCGATCGACCGGAACAACCCCTCCGCTTTGGAAAATCTGCCGAAGATCAGGCAGCTGATACTTGAAGGTAAGATATCCGCCGCACAGGAACTGTGTGCTCTCGCTCTTTCGGGATGTCCCGATATGCAGCGCCACTATGAGGCACTTGGCAATCTTTATATCCATTTTTCCGGTACTTCGCGTGAATTCACCGATTATACCAGGACTCTCGATATTGCCAACGCAGTCGTAAAGACCGAATTTACGCGTGAAGGCGTTCACTACACAAGAGAATGTTTTTCAAGCTTCCCGGATAATGTCATAGCTCTCAGGATAACTTCCGACAAGCCGCATTCCGTATCGTTCCATACCCAGACAGGCCGCGGCAATATCGCATGGGATCTGTCTCCGTGTGAGACCCAGGTATTAAGAAATCCCGGCTACAATTCGTTCTCAGACGAATGTTTTAACCTTGATAACGGTGTGACCATGATGTCGGGGCTCCCCGGAGGAGAAGACGCAGTAAGGTATGCCTGCGGAATCCTCGTCACCCAGGAAGGAGGAACCCTGACTTCGATCGGCAACAACCAGGTTGTAAAAGACGCCGATTCCGCAGTTATCTATATAACGGCCCGCACCACATTCCGCATTCCCGATCCGCAGCTTGATACGGTCATGATCCTGACAAAAGCCCAGAATAAAGGCTGGGACGATATCCTGAAAGATCATATAAGCGATCACAGGAACCTGTATGATCGTGTTGAGCTCGAACTTTCGGGCGATCAGACTGTTCCTTTCCTGTTTAATTACGGCCGTTATCTTCTGATAGCCTCAAGCCGTCCCGGTTCACTTCCCGCCAACCTTCAGGGTATCTGGTGCAAAGATTTTAATCCTGCCTGGGGAAGCAAATTTACGATCAATATCAATGCACAGATGAATTACTGGCCTGTTGAAACCTGTAATCTTCCGGAGTGTCATCTGCCCCTGTTCGATCTTCTGAAGCGCATGCTGCCGAACGGCAGAAAGACCGCAAAGGTGATGTACGGCTGCCGCGGTTTTGTCGCGCATCACAATACCGATATCTGGGGTGATACGGCGCCCCAGGACGTATGTCTGAGCTCGACCTACTGGGAAATGGGAGCTGCATGGCTTTGTCTGCATATCTGGGAGCATTACGCATTTACGAAGGATATCGCTTTTCTTAAAAAGAATTTTCCGATCATGTGCGAAGCCGCGCGTTTCCTTCTTGATTTCATGATCGAAGACAACGGATATCTGGTCAACTGCCCCACTCTTTCCCCTGAGAATGAATACCGCCTTCCAAGCGGCGAGAAGGGGGTTATCTGCAAAGGTGCGTCCATGGACAGCCAGATCACCCATGAACTGTTTACCGACTGTTTAAAGGCGTTTTTGGAGCTTACAGGGGCTGATGAAAATACAATTTTCGATCATTACGGCAAAGAAACCGGAAAGAAGATCCTCGATCTGACGGTCGAAATAAAAGCCGCCATTAAAAAACTGCCTCCGATAGCCGTAGGCAGATACGGTCAGATCATGGAATGGGCCGGGGATTACGAGGAGACCGATCCGGGACACAGACACATCTCGCATCTGTTCGCGCTCCATCCCGGAAGCATGATCGCGCCCGATACCACGCCCGACCTTGCAAAAGCGGCGCGTACGACGATCGAACGCAGGCTCAGTGGCGGAGGAGGACACACCGGCTGGAGCAGGGCCTGGATCATCAATATGTGGTCAAGACTGCACGACGGTGATGAAGCGCTTAAAAATGTAAAAGCGCTGATCGAAAGATCAACGCTTCCAAATATGTTCGACAACCATCCGCCTTTCCAGATCGACGGCAACTTCGGCGCCACGGCCGGAATTGCGGAAATGCTCCTTCAAAGCCACACGGGTACGATCCGCCTGCTGCCCGCCCTGCCCGGCGAATGGACGGACGGAGCTGTAAGAGGCCTTCGTGCAAGAGGCGGGATAACCGCTGATATCGAATGGAAAGACGGTCTGCTTAAAAAAGCATGCTTTAAGGCCGATACCGACTGCACCGTCAGTGTTGCTTACCGTGACAGGACCGAAGATATCTGCCTTAAAGCCCATGAACCTTATATATTTACATGATCTATTTTTTATCCAGTCTGTGATAATGCCCTTCCCGGATATGCTTTCCGTCATTGGCCAGTTCAAGGCACGGAAGCGTTCCGGGACCGGCATGTCTGTCAAACCGCAATATCGTGATGCCGGTGAATTCTATATGGAACAGCGCGCAGGCATATGAAAACGGGATATTAAGGATATGAGCCATCGCGGCACAGGATGATCCGCCATGTGAAAACAGCGCGACAGGCCTGTGCTTTTCTTCTTCTACGGTATGTCTGTAATATGCGCCTTCACGTATATAACCGTAACCTGCCAGCCATTCATCGATCCCCTTTGAAACGCTGTCAACACATTCCAGGACGCTGTTGGTCTTAAAATAAGGTGTTTCGCGCCAGTCGGGGCTGTTTAAGTCAATGCCGCGTCTTGCCATCTCGTCCACGATATCCCACGGATGTCCGCCCGCATAAAGCTCTGTACCGTCCGTACTCCCCCAGTGGACTTCTCTCATGAAATCAAGCGTCCGGACAGGAAGACCAAGCACTTTGGAGGCCGCTTCGGCTGTCTGAAGCGCCCGGCCCAAAGGAGACGACCATATCTGTTCTATCCCTTCTTCTTCAAGTCTGTGCGCCGCAAGCTCCGCCTGAACCCTGCCTGTTTCGGTCAGGCAGTCATTCCGGTAATCGGGTTCACCGTGTCTTACAAAAACAATCCTCATCTGTCGTCACGCTTTCTTTCTGTCCTCAAGCTCCTGTACTATCTGCGCAAATCTTTCCTCATCGAGCTTATAGAACTTTTTGTAAAGGAAATATGAGAGGATGAGCAGGATAAAAGGTACTATTGTCATAAACAGCAGCATTCCGTTGGCCTGCCCCTTGTCTACCATCGCTATGACCTTGTCGATCTCGGCATTTTTGACCTCTGTTGAAATAAGCTTCTGATTGGCATCCTGTTCGAAACCTGCGATCTTGTTTGTATAGTCGGTCACATGGAAGATCAGGTAACAAAGAGATGTGATCACAACAACTACCGCACTTGCCAGCTTTGTGATAAACGGACGTATCGAGGTGATGATACCCTCGCCTCTCTTGCCCTTGATCAGCTCATTGTACTCAACCGTATTGAAAATGGAGATCATCATGATCAGGTAGAAGCCGTACAGTCCGAATGCCGAGAGCATATAGCCGATCGTCAGAGCCCAGAAACCGACCATATTTGAAGGCATTGCGATTCCCGAGATCACCATCAGTAAATAACCTGCTGAAGCGATAATGCACAGGATCTTCATGAATTCCTTGCGTTTCAGCTTTCTTGATATTGCAGGATAGAACACCATCAGAAATGCCGTCGCCGCTACGCCTACGGTTGAAAACAGCGAATAAAGTCCGCCCTCATATCCGTATCTGAAATAAACATAATTGGCTCCGATACCGCCGATAACGACCGAATTGGCAACCTGCTGGAGCAGGAAGATCAGGACCATCCATCTTAACTGGTCATTTCCGAAGATCGTATCCACGATCAGTTTAAAGGATATCCTGTCCGCGGGCTTTTCCATATCATCACGGTTTTCCCTTACACCGAGCAGTGTAAACAGGATGAACAAAGGACACAGTATCGCGATGATCAGCGCTATCACACCATATGCGGTAGACGCATTTCCGCCTATCTGCAGCGAACCTGCCGTAAACATGGGTATCATCATTCCCGCAAGAGTTCCGCCTATACCGGCAAAAAGCGTGGTACGGGAAGTGAACTGGTTTCTGGAATCGCTTGTTCTTGAAAGCGCGGGAACCATGCCCCAGTAGGAAATATCGTTCATCGTGTAGGTGATGCTGTAGAGGAAGTAGATGATCCCGAAGAATACAACAAATGACCATCCGTGGAGCTTTGAATTAAAAGCAAGATAAAGAACGATCGATGTCGATAATACGCCGACAAGAAGCCAGGGCTTGAATTTGCCCCATTTTGTACGGGTCCTCTCAATGATGTTGCCCATGATCGGATCGTTGAACGCATCAAAAATACGGGCGGCCACCATGATCGCCGTGATCGCAACGATCTGGCTGTCGGTAAGCTCCTTGGTATACAGGACGTAAAGATAGATAAAGCTCGTAAACATGTTGTATACCATGTCCCTGCCGACAGTTCCGAGCGGATAGAACCACAGGTTTTTCCGCTTTATTTCCGGAGCCTCCACATCAATGTGTTCCACACTGATCTTTCTGTTTGCATCTGCCATGTTTTTTCACTCCTTATGTAGTTTTTTATTTAACTTAAAAATATACATGAACTTTCCGGCCGCGATCGACTAAAAACTGTTTTTAAAAGACGTGAAAAAGTGTATAATCAAAATAACGGATAAATACAGAATGTACGGGCAGGCCATGTACCATGCGCCCTGCTCCATGCCAGGAGGTCATATATGAGTATTACAAAGCTTGCGCTTCGTATAGCGGCACCCATACCCAAAGTCGACGGTTTTGAACGATATCTGTTTGTCGGACCGCACCC
>JAEEGL017366974.1_pt1 | contig 10820 bp, 8 predicted proteins | sample 9134231 | NCBI WGS metagenome assembly JAEEGL01 (sample SAMN16246548, study PRJNA631951) | gut metagenome | biome: gut microbiome; feature: rumen; material: fiber-attached | host: Bos | place: Iran: Karaj | collected 2018-10
GGCACCCCCCCCCTGGCTCTTGCCCGCCGGGGCTACGAGCGGATCTCCGTGGACGCCTCTGCGGAGATGCTCAGCGTGTTCCAGCAAAAGCTCTGTGAGCTCCCCGCCGGGGCCGTGGCGCCCATGCTCCTCTGCCAGCGGGCGGAGGAGCTGGATCTCTACGACACGGTGGACGGGGCAGTCTGCTGTCTGGACAGCTTCAACTATCTCTCCCCGGAGATCCTGCCGGAGACGCTGCGGCGGCTGCGGCTGTTCATCTCCCCGGGCGGGCGGCTGTGCTTCGACTTTCTGGCCCCGGAGCACATGCGCTCTCTGGACGGGGAGTGCTTCGTGGACGAAGACGAGGACACTCTGTGCCTTTGGCGGGCCTCGGTGGAGGAGGATACCCTCCGCTACGGCATGGATCTTTTCCGCCGCCAGGGGCGGCTGTGGCGCCGGGAGCAGGAGGAGCACGCGGAGTATATCCACGAGCCCGAGACTCTGATCCGCCTGCTGGAGCGCTCCGGCTTCGGGGAGATCCGGCTCCATACCGACGGGCCCCAGCACGATCAGGGGCGGCTGTTCCTCACCGCGGAAAGGATGGAATAAAATGGACTCGCCCGTTATTTCCATCATCGTCCCCGTGTACCACGTGGAAAAATACCTGCGGCGCTGCCTCGACAGCATCCTTGGCCAGACCTTCCGGGATTTTGAGCTGATCCTCGTCAACGACGGGGGCAACGAAGAGGAGACCGGGATCTGCGAGGAGTACGCCGCCCGGGATCCCCGGATCCGTTACGTCCGGCAGGAGAACCGGGGGTTGAGCGCCGCCAGAAATCTGGGGCTCTCCCTCGCCTCGGGAAAGTGGCTCATGTTCGCGGACAGCGACGACTGGGTCCACCCGGAATTCTGCGCCGCCGCGCTGGATATGGTGGAGGGCACCGACGCCGCCATGGGGATCTTCGATCTGGTCTGCACAAGGGGCGACGAAACCACCGGGTATGTGGACCGCTCCCGGATCGAAGAGGGGATCCACGACTCCCTGACGATCCTGCGGCTGAGACTGTCCGGCAAGATCCCCGGGTTCGTCTGGAACAAGATCTATCTCCGTTCCCTGTGGGACGGCATCCGCTTTCCCGTTGGAGAAAACTGGGAGGACGAGGCGGTCATCCACATTCTCATCGACCGGGCCGGGAAGATCGCGATCTCTCACCGGGCGCTCTACTACAAGATGGGCCGGAGCGACTGCATCACTTCCCTTGCCTACGCCTCGGGAGAATCCGCCAAATGGTATTTTCTCCAGAGATCCAAGCGGTACGTCTATATCCGGGAGCATCATCCGGAGCTGCTGGACATCGAGGGGCCCATCGTTTCCAAGGCGGCCGTTTATTATATCATGTACTGTCTGCGGCCTCCGGAGGACAGCGCGGAGTTTTACCGGGTACGCAGCTGGATCATGGAGAACCGCGCCTCTTCCCGGGGCGCCGGTGCAAAGCATCGCGCCGCTCTGTGGATGATCCGGCGCATGCCGCGGACGTTCATGTCCCTTTGCCGCCGGTATCTGCGCCGGTCCGGCGACAGGGAAAACGGAAATCCATTCATTTCCAGAAAAGAAGGAGCTTGCCATGGGCGAGATCATACGAGCCGTCACGGCTGACGGCGCAGCGAAAATATCCGTGATCACCGCGCCCGACGCGGTGGAGCGGGCCAGACAGATCCACTCCCTCCGCCCCGTGGGGACGGCAGCCCTGGGCCGGACGCTGTGCGGCGCCGCCCTGCTGGGGGAGATGCTCAAGGAGGACGACGCCACCCTCACCATACGCATCCGGGGCGGCGGCCCCATCGGCAGCGTGGTGGCCGTGTCCGACAGCGGCGGCAACGTCCGGGGCTGCGTGCAGAATCCCGCCGTGGACCTGCCCCTCCGGCAGCGGGACGGCAAGCTGGACGTGAGCGGCGCCATCGGTACAGACGGCCTCCTCACCGTGAGCCGGGACATCGGCCTGCGGGAGCCATACGTGGGCTCCACGGCCCTGGTCAGCGGCGAGGTGGCGGAGGATCTGGCCGCCTATCTCACCGAGAGCGACCAGCTGGGCTCCGCCTGCGGGCTGGGCGTGCTGGTGGACACCGACGAGAGCGTGAAGGCCGCCGGGGGGTTCATCGTGCAGCTGATGCCCTTCGCCCCGGAGGAGGTCACCGCCGCCCTGGAGGAGAATATCTTCCTCATGGACCAACTCACCACCATTCTGGCCGAGGACGGCCCGGAGGCGGTGATCGGCCAGGTGCTCAAGGGCATGGACCCCCATATCACGGAGCGGACGAGGATGGAATACCGCTGCTACTGCAGCCGGGAGCGGGTGCTCCGTGCGGTGACCAGCCTGTCGGAGGAGGACCTGCGGGAGCTCCGGGCCGACGGCAAGGAGGTGGAGGTGCGCTGCCAGTTCTGCGACGCGGTGTACACCTTCCCTCCGGAGGAGGTCGCCTCCTGGACCCGTCGGGAAGAGGATCGAAAATAAAAATACCTATATAAGGAAAGGACGAAAACACTATGGCATACCATCGCCTGCCGGAGGCCCCGCTGCGCGCGTTCTGCGAGAGCGTCATGGGCAAGTACGGCTTCAACGAAAAGCAGAGCCGGGATATCACCGACGTGATCCTCACCGCGGATCTCCAGGGGCTGGAGTCCCACGGGGTGCAGCGCCTGATCCGGTATCACCGGGGCGTGAAGAGCGGCACCATCCGCCCGGACGTGACCCCCGAGGTCGTCTACGAGACCCCCCTGTCCGTGGTGCTGGACGCCCACAGCGCCATGGGCCAGATCGCCGCCGTGGACGCCATGGAGCGGGCCATCGCCAAGGCGAAGGAGCACGGCTTCGGCGCCGCCGTGGTGCGCAACTCCAACCACTTCGGCGTGGGAGGCTACTACACCATGATGGCCGAGCGGGAGGGCATGCTGGGCATGTGCTTCACCAACACCGAGGCCATCAGCGTCCCCACCTTCGGCCGCCAGGCCATGCTGGGCACCAACCCCATCGCCTTCGCCATGCCCGCCGACCCCATCCCCATGCTCTACGACGTGGCCACCACCGTGGTGCCCCGGGGCAAGCTGGAGGTGTACGCCAAGCAGGGCAAGCCCATGCCCCTGGGCTGGGCCGTGGACGAGAACGGCCGGGACACCGACGACGCCAAGCGGGTCATCGACAACATCAAGACCAAGGCCGGCGGCGGCATCCTGCCTCTGGGCGGCTCCAGTCCCGGCAGCGGCTCCCATAAGGGCTACGGTCTGGAGCTGATCGTGGAGATCCTCTCCTCCATTCTGGCGGGGGGACGCACCGCCAACCATGTGGCCTCCAACGGCCTGGGCGACACCTCACAGAGCTTCTTCGCCCTGGATCCAGGAAAGCTGTTCGGCGATCAGGGCGCCATGCGGGAGGATCTCTCCACCCTGCTCCGGGAGCTTCGGGAGAGCCCCAAGGCGGAGGGCCGGGACCGGATCTACACCCCCGGCGAGATGGAGGTGTATTCCCGGGAGGACAAGCTGAAGAACGGCGTGCCCGTGAACGACTCCACCCTGGAGGAGCTGCGGACCGTGGGCGCCGAGCTCGGTCTGGACTTTGACGCCATGGTCCCGGTGATCGGGTAAAAAACAGCGACGGCCCCCGGATTTGTGTTGACAAGTTCCGGGGGCCATGCTAAAATAACCGGGCTGTGAACAGCGCGCTAGTGTAGCTCAGTCGGTAGAGCAGCTGATTCGTAATCAGCAGGTCGCCGGTTCGAGTCCGGCTACTAGCTCCAGAAAAGGGGAGATCCGAACAGGATCTCCCCTTTTCCCCGTCGATGATCGGAAGAAAAAACGGATGCTTCAGAAAAGCATCCGTTTTTGCATAAAGGAGCATCCCGAGGGGAGACCGCTCCCCGGGCCCCGCGGAGGAGCCGCGGGGAGCGGCGTCGTTCCTTCGGTCCGATCCGTCTGTGCCTGTACCGCCCGGGGGGTCAGCGTCCATCCGCGGGCAGGTACTCGTTGAAGTTGCCCCGGGGGGTGTAGGTGGTGTGGAGCAGGTGGTGGGACATCTCGCCGCAGGGCCGGCCCAGATACTCGGCGTAGACCTTCTGGATGTCCGGGTTCTCGTGGGACATCCGCAGCTCCTTGCCCTCGTCCTCGGTGTAGAGGGCCTTGGCCCGGAGCGTCCGGTAATCCTCCCGCTCGGTCCGGGGCTGTCCGCCGCCGGCGATGCAGCCGCCGGGGCAGCCCATGATCTCGATGAAGTGATAGGGAGAGGTCCCGTCGCTGACCTCCTTCATCAGGATGTCCGCCCCCTCCAGGCCGCTGGTGACGGCGATCTTCACCTCCACGCCCTCAAAGGCGCTGTAGGCGGGCAGCACGTTCTCCAGCTTGATGGAGGCGGTCTTGATCTTCTCGAAGCCCACGATGGGCGTCACATGCAGCCCGTCGAAGGGCAGCTTCCGGCCGGTGACCAGGAAGTACACGGTCCGCAGGGCCGCCTCCATCACGCCGCCGGTGACGCCGAAGATGACGCCCGCGCCGGTGGACAGACCCAGAGGCGCGTCAAAATCGTCGTCCTCCAGATTGGCGAAGTCGATGCCGGCCACCTTGATCATGCGGACCAGCTCCCGGGTGGTGATGACCGCGTCCACGTTGGGATGGCCGCCGTTCTGCATCTCGGGCCGCTCGATCTCGTACTTCTTGGCGGTGCAGGGCATTACGGACACCACGAAGATGTCCTTCGGGTCGATGCCCTCCTTCTCGGCGTAGTAGCTCTTGATCAGGGCGCCCTGCATGGTGTGGGGCGACTTGCAGGTGGACAGATGGGCCAGCTCTTTGGGCCAGGCGTGCTCACAGTGCTTGATCCAGCCGGGGGAGCAGCTGGTGATCATGGGCAGCGTCACTTCCTCGCCGTTGGCCGCGGCGGTCAGCCGCTCCAGCAGCTCGGTCCCCTCCTCCATGATGGTCAGGTCCGCGGCAAAGTCGGTGTCAAAGACCTTGTCAAAGCCCATGAGCCGGAGGGCGGAGACCATCTTGCCGGTGACGGAGGTCCCCATGGGGATGCCGAAGGGCTCGCCCAGGGCGGCCCGGACGGCGGGGGCCGTCTGCACCACCACGTGGACGTTGGGGTTCTCCAGCGCCTGCCACACCGTCTCCATGGAGGAGGTGGCGATCAGGGCGCCGGTGGGGCACACCTTGGTGCACTGCCCGCACATGGAGCAGTTGGTGGAGCCCAGGGGCAGACCCAGGGCGGAGCCGATGTAGCTGTTGAAGCCCCGGTTCTGAGCGCTGATGGCGCCCACCTTCTGGATGTCCCGGCAGGTGGTCACGCAGCGGCGGCAGAGGATGCACTTGGTGGAATCCCGGGTGATGGCCGGGGTGCGGTCGATGTTCTTCTCCCGCTGCTGGCCGGTGAGCCGGGTCTCCAGGATATCCAGGGTGAAGCCCAGCTCCTGGAGCTCGCAGGTGCGGTTCCGGGCGCAGCTCATGCATTCCTTCGGATGGTCGGAGATCAGCAGGTCGTAGATCACCCGGCGGGCCTCCCGGACCCGGGGGCTGTTGGTGTGGACCACCATGCCGTCCCTGGCTTTTACCACGCAGGAGGCCTGGAGATTGCGGGCGCCCTCCACCTCCACCACGCAGACCCGGCAGGAGCCGATGGCGTGGATGTCCTTGTATTTGCAGAGGCTGGGGATCTTGATGCCGCCCAGCTCCGCCGCCTGCATGATGGTGGAGCCGTCGGGGGCCTGGATCTTTCTCCCGTTAATGGTCAGTTCGATCATATCTCTCGCCTCCTTACTTAATCATGATGGCGCCGAACTTGCAGTTGGAGATGCAGGTTCCGCAGCGGGTACACTTCTCGGAATCGATGACGTGGGGCTCCTTCACGCTGCCGGTGATGGCGCTGACCGGGCACTGGCGGGCGCAGAGGGTGCAGCCGCGGCACTTGTCGGGGTCGATGACGTAGGTGATCATGTCCCGGCAGACGTGGGCCGGGCAGGTCTTGTGGATCACGTGGGCCTCGTACTCGTCCCGGAAATACTTCAGGGTGGTGAGCAGCGGGTTGGGCGCGGTCTGGCCCAGGCCGCACATGGCGGTGTCCTTGATGGTGAGGGCCATTTTTTCCAGCCGGTCCAGATCGGAGACCTCGCCCCGGCCGGAGACGATGCGCTGCAAGATCTCCAGCAGACGCTTGGTGCCGACGCGGCAGGGCACGCAGTGGCCGCAGCTCTCGTCCTGCACGAAGTCCATGAAGTACCGGGCGGTGTCCACCATGCAGGTGTTCTCGTCCATGACGATCATGCCGCCGGAGCCCATGATGGCGCCCATGGCGGACAGGCTCTCATAGTCCACGGAGACGTCCAGGTGGTCCTTGGTGAGGCAGCCGCCGGAGGGGCCGCCGGTCTGGACGGCCTTGAAGGACTTTCCGTCCTTGATGCCGCCGCCGATGGTGAAGACGATGTCGCCCATGCGGATGCCCATGGGCACCTCCACGATGCCGGAGTACTTGATGTCGCCGGCCAGGGCGAAGACCTTGGTGCCCTTGGAGCGGCCCACTCCGTAGGAGGCGAACCACTCGGCGCCCCGGACGATGATGGCGGGGACGTTGGCCAGGGTCTCCACGTTGTTGATGATGGTGGGGCAGCCGAACAGGCCCTTCTGGAAGGGGAACGGGGGCTTCTGCCGGGGCTCGCCCCGCTTGCCCTCGATGGAGTTCAGCAGGGCCGTCTCCTCGCCGCAGACGAAGGCGCCCGCGCCGATGCGGATCTCGATGTCGAAGCTGAAGCCGGAGCCCAGGATGTTCTCGCCCAGAAGCCCGAAGGCCCGGGCCGTCTCGATGGCCTCGCTGAGCCGCTCCACGGCGATGGGGTACTCCGCCCGGACGTACACGTAGCCCTTGTCGGCGCCGATGGTGTAGCCGCCCAGGAGCATGCCCTCGATGACGGAGTGGGGATCGCCCTCCAGGATGGAGCGGTCCATGTACGCGCCGGGGTCGCCCTCGTCCGCGTTGCAGACGATGTACTTCTGCTCCCCGGGCTGGTTGTAGCCGGATTCCCACTTCACGCCGGTGGGGAAGCCCGCGCCGCCCCGGCCCCGGAGACCGGAGGCCTTCAGCTCCTCGTACACGCCGGTGCGGCCCAGCTCGTTGACCGCCTTGGCGAAGCCGAAGTAGCCGTCCCGGGAGATGTACTCCTCGATGGAGTCGTAGTCGATGGCGCCGCAGTTGCGCAGGGCGATCTTGATCTGATCGTGGAAGAAGGGGATGTCCTTCATGTAGGGGATGTGCTCGCCGGTCTTCTCATCCAGGAAGGTGTAGTCCAGGATGATGTTGCCGCCGATCAGGTGCTTGTCCACCACCTGGACGATCCTCTCGGGGGTCATGTTGCAGTAGAACACGCCCTCCGGCTCCACCACCACCGTGGGTCCCAGGGCGCACAGGCCGATGCAGCCGGATTCCACGATCCGCACCTCGTCCCGGAGGCCCCGGACGGAGTACTGCTTTTTCAGGGCGGACAGCACGTCGGCGCAGTGGGCGGACACGCAGCCGGTGCCGCCGCAGACGATCACGGTGTGCCGGTATTTCTCGGTTTCCGCCAGGAAAGCGTCTTTAATGGCCTGGAGATCTTCCAGGCTGTTCAGTCTGGGAGCGTATTTTGCCATTACGCATTCGCCTCCTCTGCCTTGTAATAGGAAGCCAGGATCTGGGGGATCTCATCCGGGTTCACGTTGGCATACACCTTGTCGTCGATGGAGATGGCGGGGGCCAGACCGCAGGCGCCGATGCACCGGGCGATCTCGAAGGTGAACATCCCGTCGGCCGTGGTGTGACCCACCTTGCAGCCCAGGATCTCCTCCAGCCGGTCCACCACCCGGACGCCGCCGCGGACGTAGCAGGCCGTGCCGAGGCAGATGCGGATGTTGTGCTTGCCGTGGGGCTCCGTGGAAAAGAACGAGTAGAAGGTGACCACGCCGGAGACCGTGGGCAGCGGGATGTCCAGGGCCTCGGACACGATCTTCTGCACCTCCAGCGGCAGGTAGCCGTAGGCGCTCTGTACCGCGTGGAGCGCCTGGATCAGGCTGCCCTCCTTGCCGCGGTAGCTCTCCGCGATGCGGCGTACGCGCTGAAGCGTGGGATCTTCCGCGACGGAACAGGACGTGCTGCATTCGCTCATATGCTTTCCTCCTTGCAGTTTTTTTGACCTTTTTTCAAAAGCGGTTGCATTCTTGCTGATCCTATTATAAACTGTAATTGGGTTCATAATAAAGCCCCAGTTCAATCGAATTCCATAGAACCAGATGGCAAGGTGGTATGTTACATGCTCACGTACGATCTGTCCAAACGGGGCGCCGCGCCCCTGTATCTTTACCTCTATGAGAGCATCCGTCAGGACATTCTGGCCGGGCGGCTCTCCCCGGGAGAAAAGCTCCCCTCCAAGCGCTCTCTGGCGGATCATCTGAACGTGGGCGTCATCACCGTGGCCAACGCCTACGCCCAGCTGGAGACGGAGGGGTTCGTGGAGGCCGAGCCGAAGCGCGGCTTTTTTGTTCGGGACATCTCCGATCTCCAGACGAAAAAACAGAACCCCGTCTTTGTCCCCGAGGAGCCGGAGAAGGAATATTTCGCCGATTTCAAGGCCAACCGCAGCGGCGTGTGCCACTTTCCCACCTCCACCTGGAGCCGCTATATGCGGGAGGCCCTGGCCATGCCGGAGCTGCTGAAGACGGTCCCCTACAAGGGGCTGCTGATCCTTCGGACCGCCATCGCGGAGTATCTGGCGGAGAACCGGGGCCTGTTCGTCTCCCCCTACCAGATCATCATCGGCGCCGGGACCGAGTACCTCTACAGCCGGCTGCTGCAGCTGTTCGGCCGGGGCCGCACCTTCGCCGTGGAGGACCCGGGCTATCAGAAGTTCGCCAAGATCTCCGACGGGAGCGGCGCCCTGTGGCGGGCCGTGCCCATCGATGAAAACGGCCTGAACGTGGAGCAGCTGGAGTTTTCCGAGGCGGACGTGGTCCACGTCTCCCCCGCCAACCACTTCCCCACCGGCATCATCATGCCCGTCTCCCGGCGGCACGAGCTGCTGGAGTGGGCCAACCGCGCCCGGAAACGGTATATCATCGAGGACGATTACGACTGCGAGTTCCGGTACAGCGGCAAGAACATCCTCCCCCTGTACGCCGAGGACACGGGGAACAAGGTGGTCTATATCAACACCTTTTCCAAGAGCATGATCCCCTCCCTGCGGATCAGCTACATGGTCCTGCCGCCGGAGCTGCTGGACCGGTACGAGCAGACCATGAGCTTCTACTCCTGCACCGTGTCCAGCTTTGAGCAGTACGCCCTGGCCCGCTTCATCTCCGAGGGACACTTTGAGCGCCACATCAACCACCTGAAGAACTACTACCGGAAAAAGCGCTCTCAAACGCTGGAGGCCATCGCCGCCTCTCCCCTGGCGGGCTTCTCCCGGGTGATCGAGCGGCACGCCGGGACCCACTTTCTCCTGGAGGTGTCCACCGCCCTCACCGGCACGGAGATCCGCCGGAGGGCGCTGGAAAACGGCATCTCCCTCTCCCTGGTCTCCGACTACAGCTACACCATCCCCGAGGAGGACTGCCGCACGCTGGTCATCAATTACGCCGGGGTGCCGATCTACCGGATGAGCGAGGCGGTGGACCGGCTGGCCCGGCTGTTCCCGGAGTGCGCGGAATAGGGCCAATACTCACCGCCGCGATAGGACCAGCCGACGGGAAATCCCGCCGGCATACCGCAAAGGACCCCCTGTATCCACGAAGAATACAGGGGGTCCTTTTTATTCTTTTCCGCCGGCGTTCACGCGCGGTCGCACAGTACGATGAAGCGGAGGGTCCCGTCGTAGGCGCAGGTATACAGTCCCAGCGCATAGCCGTTGTTCCTGGCCTCGGAGACCTGTCCCACCTGGAGCAGCTCACCGTGGGAGACAACGTATCGATACACTCTTCCGTTCACATCGGTAAAGGTGACCGTGTCGCCGGGCCGCAGGGAATCGATCCGCCCGAAAAAGTCGTTTGTGTTGTGCGCGGCGATCACCATATCCCCGGTGGCGGGGGATCCGAACTGGCAGATCGGCCCGAGATTCAAGCGGTCGTAGTTCCCCGAGGACATGACCGGCAGCTCGATCCCCAGGGCCGGGATCGAGATCACGCCCACATAGCTGATCTCGCTGAGCGTGACCGTGGGCATTTCCGCCGCTTCCGGGGTCGGCTCTGCCGTCGGGTCAAAATCCGTATCCGGCCAGTCCTCCGGGTTTTCCCACAGCGGATTGTCGGCGGGATCCGCCTGCCCGGACGGGGCTTCCTGTTCCGTCATTGGGACGGGGGCCGTTTCCTGCTCCTCCCGGACCGCCGAGCGCTGGTCGATGACGGTCTGGATCTCCGTGAGGGTCTCCGCGGCGGCCCGGCTCCAGCGTCGGGCCTCCAGCCTGTTGTGCAGGAAAAGGAGCAGCGCTGACAGAATCAGCACGGCTCCGATCCCTATGAGCACATATGCCTTTGCCTCCTTGCCCCGGCGGGAACGGCGTCTTCCCGACGTTCCCGCCGGTCTCGGCGCGGAATACTTTCCATGGTGTTTCGGATTATGATTTCCCATACCTGCGTTTTCTGAAAAGCATCCACAGGCCGTATCCCGCCAGAAGCAGGCCCAGCCCCCCCAGCACGGGGATGGGCCACGTCAACTGGTCAGTGGGCAGCAGCCGGTCGTGGGTCCGGGTGTTCGTCACGTTGAACCCGTTGACCTTCGCCACATATCCGGCGATCGGGTTCTCCGTGATGGTGTACTGGATCTCCTTGCCGTTCTCGTACC
>JAEEGL010041569.1_pt1 | contig 10819 bp, 2 predicted proteins | sample 9134231 | NCBI WGS metagenome assembly JAEEGL01 (sample SAMN16246548, study PRJNA631951) | gut metagenome | biome: gut microbiome; feature: rumen; material: fiber-attached | host: Bos | place: Iran: Karaj | collected 2018-10
ACAGTATCGCCGATGGCGGTAAAGTCCATACGGAAATCGCAGCCTACGTTGCCCACAACGGCACGGCCGCAGTGAACGCCGACACCGAAGCCCACGCTTCGTCCGTATTTTTCCAATAAGACTTTTTCAAGTTCTTCGCCGCCTTTTACGATATCCATGGCGGCGCAGACAGCCCGGAATTCATAATCGTCCAGATCAAAGGGGGAGTTGAAAACTGCCATGGTGGCGTCTCCCACAAACTTATCTAAGGTGCCGCCGTTATCGAAGATGGATTTGGTGGTCAGGGCCAGATACTCATTTAAGATCTCTACAACCCGTTCCGGTTCAAGGGCTTCGGACATGGTGGTAAAGCCGCGGATGTCCACGAACAGCACGGCAATATCTCGGTTCTCGCCGCCGAGACGGATCTCGAAGTCGCCTTTTTTGGCGATCTCTTCTACCACTTCAGGAGCTACATATTTCTTAAAAGCATTCAGTACCTTTCGTTTTCGCGACAGTTCCTCCACATAATGCATGACAAGGGAATAGATGTAGAAGAGCACTGCGACCATGGGCAGGTAGAACATGGGAAAAGCATGGCCTTTTTCGTTGAGCATCATGTTGATGCCTGCCTGGGCTGCAATGGTGACCGTCATGATCAAAAGAGAGAGCCAGGGAGAAAGCCACCGGAAACAAAATTGCAGCAGCATGGCGATCACTGCCGTGATCAGGGCGTAGATCCAGGGATTTCCGTTGATGGAAAAGCGTCCGTCTAAATAGGACTGCAGGATGTTGGCATGGATCTCGACTCCGTACATTTGCCGGCTGCCGCCGTTGGGAACGCGGAAGTTATCCTGCATGCCCGGAGCATAGGCGCCGACTAAGACAATGCTGCCGGCGAAGGTTCTGGTATCGATCTTGCCGCTGAGCACATCGGAGAGTGAGAGCATTTCAAAATCCCCGGGTTTTCCGGAGAAGTTGATCAGGGTTCTGCCGGATTTATCTGTGGGGATCTGTGAAGGCGAAAAGCCGGCATGCTGTGCATAGGTTTCGTAGATCAGACGGGAAAATGCTTCGCAGGTTTCACCCTGGAAGGATTCATTGGAAACGATACGTCTGACAATACCGTCGGAGTCTTCCGCAACATTGCTGTAACCGACACCGGCGGCAGCGTCTGCAAGCGCACTGTAAGGCCTGGAAATATCCGTAACGGGAGCGTAGATCACACCATTTGCATCCCGCTGCTTTTTCTGGCTGTAAATGAGCTGCTCGACGATCACAACGTTGCCGCTGTCAGCGGCTGCTTTGGCAAATGCCTCATCACCTTCGTCCACATTTCCGGAAAAGACGATATCGAAAGCGATCACGGCGGGGCGCGTCTGGTCCGATGTGTTCAGCAGGGAGATCAGATCCGCATACCGGCTGCGCGACCAGGTCTGGATCGGCCCGTATTCGTCCAGTGTTTTTTCATCAACGCCGATGATCTTGATATTGTTGTTGATACCCCTGGGAATCTGATAAAGCTTGTCCCGGAAGAGATGATCCAGATCCCCGGTTAAGTTTACGATGGTGAAAAGAAATACCAGCAGCCCGGCTGCCAGTATTTCAATAACATAGATCCATTTCTTGTTTTTCATGTGATTTCTTATCCCTCAAACTGATTTTTGTTGTTTTATATCGATATTTGTATGACGTATTTTTTCTTTTCGTTTCGCACTGTCGGATGCATTTACTGGTTTCATCTTACTGCTTCGTAAACGAATAGTCCCCGTCTGACCTTACATATACCGCCATGCCTCCGTTATAGACGGTGTCATCGCCGCTGACCTTCCAGGAACCCGTATCGAGCTTGTAGGGTTTGCCCTTTTTCAGCTTCAGCTTTTTGCCGGTGGGAATGACTCCTTTTTCCTGCCAGATGCTTTCGAGGATAAAGGTGGTCTCAAATTTGTTGCCGGCCTTATCATAGGCGGTCACCTTAAAGGTCTGGCTTTCATCTTCAGGTTCAAAGCGCTGCGTTGTCGCATGGCCGTCAAAGTTCACGGATTCATCATCGATCTGTACATCATAAAGATGGTCGTCAAAGATGATCAGTTTCAGCTTATCGGCTTTGATGGTTTTTCCGTTTTTGACCTTGACAGCTTCGCCGTCCTGATCGGTAGCTTCTTTGATGAAGGGCGGTTTTTTGTCGATCTTCAGGTTCTCCTTCACGCTGATCGCGGCTGTGTAAGCGCCGTCGGAGCTTCTCTTCAGATATACTTTGGAAAGGTCTTCATCCCAGAGAAGGAGGGCGGCATAGGTGCCGGATTCCTCATCGCGCGTGATCTGATACCCTTCCGGGGCCTTTAAGTAGACATCGGTAATGTAATAGCTGTTGTTCCCCTTCGTGCCCGAAAGCTCATAGGAAGGAGACGGGGCAGGAAGGTAACTGATGGTGTACGAAGCCTCGACGCTGACAGCTTCATAGGTAGCTGTCGCGGGAAGGGTAGCCCGTACCATATAACTGCCCGGACTGTTGGGGCGTACCACCGTATAGGCCGGTTTCTTGGCATTCAGATTTTTATAGGCAAAGGTCACGGTCTCTTTGCTGTCAGAGGTTGTGGAAAAGACCGGTTCATAATCCGTGCCGGCATATACGTCGCTGATGGAAAGGGTGGAATTTGCGCTCAGTTTTCCAATGGTAAAGGTCGTCTGAACCGAAACAGCGGCGTAGGTTTCCGAAGCAGGGATAATGGCTTTCGCTATATAGCTGCCGGGCTTTTGGGGTTTTTCAGCGGCAAAAGATGCTGAAGTATCCGCGGCGTCCTTATAAAGGATGGAAGCACTGCTTTTTGCGTCGGAATCCGTGGTCAGGACGGGCTCATATTCCGCGCCGGGCAAAGAGTCCGGTACGCTGAGAGAGGCCGTCGGCGTCTTTTTGTTGATGGTAAAGCTGCCCGTGCACTGTGCGGCTTCAAAGACATCCGATTCGGGTATGGAGGCCCTGACAATATAGCTGCCGGCTGCCGTGGGCTGCGCAGAGGAATAAGCGCTGTCCGGATCGCCTTCCTTTTTGTACGTAAAGACTGCTTCGGACGCTTTGTCGGAGTCAGTGGAAAGCGTGGGAGAATAACTCGTCCCGATGACCGTATCCGGAGCCGCAACGGAGGCTGTTGGTGTTTTCTTTTTAATGGTAAAGGTTCCCGTGCAGGTCTGCGCTTCATAATTTGCCGTTTCGGGAATCTCCGCTTTGACAGTGTAAGTGCCGGCTGCCGAAGGTTTGGACGAAGAATAGGCGCTGTCCGGATCTGTGCTTTTTTTGTAGGTAAAGACCGCTGAAGCCTTGCCGTCGGAATCCGTGGTCAGGACCGGCTCGTAACTGGTTCCGACATAAGTATCAGCTACCTTGACGGAAGCGGTTCCAAAGGCCTTGGAATGAATGGTAAACTCACAGGTGCAGCTGATAGCTTCATAGGTTTCTGTCTGGGGAACAGAGGCCTTAACGGTATAAGTGCCGACAGCTGTAGGTTTCGTCCCTGCATATGCAGAGTCATCATCCGTGCTCTTTTTATACAGATAGGTTGCAGATGCTTTTCCGTCAGAGTCGGTTGTCAGGACGGGATCGTAACTTTGTCCGATGACTGTGTCCGGTACCAGCACAGTAGCAGTGGCTGTGCGCCTTGTAATGGAAAAGGTCGACGTGCAGGTGATCTCGTCATAATCATCTGTTTGCGGGATGACCGCTTTGACGGTATAACTGCCTGCAGCAGTCGGTTTTGTATTGGAATAAGCGGTGTCGGGATCTGCGCTCTTTTTGTAAAGATAGTTAGCGGATGCTTTTCCGTCAGATACCGTGGTCAGGACAGGTTCATAATCAGTGCCGACTGTGATGTCGTTGATCTTTACGCTTGCAGTCACAGTATTTCGGCTGATGGTGAAGGAAACTGTGTCAGATATGCCGCTATAATCATCCGTGGCGGAAACGATTGCCTTGACCATGTAAGAGCCGGCGGCTGTGGGTTTGCCTGCGGCATAGGCACTGTCCGGATCGGCGGACTTTTTGTAGAGCAGGCTCACAGTTCCGTCTGAGTTTGTGGAATATTCCGGTTCATAAGTCTCGCCCACATAACTGTCTTTACAGCTGAGGCTGAGAGTTGCTGTTCTTTTGCTGATGGTATATGTCGTCTGGCAGGAAATAGCAGTGTAGGTATCCGAAGCAGGGATAACGGCTTTCACAATATATGTGCCGGGATTTTTGGGTTTTTCTGCGGCAAAGGATGCGGAGTCATCAGCAGCTTTTTTATAGAGGAAGGAAGCACTGTCTTTTGCATCGGAATCCGTGGTCAGGACGGGGTCGTATTCCGTGTCGGGCAAGGGATCCGATACGCTGACCGATGCCGTTGGCGTTTTTTTGCTGATGGTAAAGCTATCGGTGCATTCGATGGCTTCATACGTGTCCGATTCAGGAATGGATGCTCTGACGATATAACTGCCGGCAGCCGTGGGCTGCGTGGATGTATATGCTGTGTCCGGGTCGCCTTCTTTTTTGTACGTATAGACTGTGTCAGCCGCTTTGTCGGAGGTGGTGGTAAGCGAAGGAGAATAACTCGTTCCGATGACCATATCGGGGATTTCGACCTTGGCCTCGGGCGTTTTCTTTTTAATGGTAAAAGTGTCCGTGCAGGTCTGCGCCGCGTAAGTTGCCGTTTCGGGAACCTCGGCTTTGACAGTGTAAGTGCCGGCAGCCGTGGGCTGCGTGGTGGAATAAGCGCTGTCAGGATCCGAGCTTTTTTTGTAGTAATAGACCGCAGCGTCCTTGCCGTCGGAATCTGTGGTCAGGACCGGCGCATAACTTGTTCCGACAAAGGTATCGGGCACCTCGACGGAAGCATCGCCGACGGTCTTGGAGTGAATGGTAAACTCGGATGTGCAGGTGATGGTTTCGTAGGTTGCAGTTTGCGGAACGGTTGCCTTTACGGTATAAGTGCCGACTGCGGTGGGTTTCGTATCTGAATACGAACTGTCATCATCCGTGCTCTTTTTATATTGATAAACTGCAGAGGATTTTCCGTCGGATTCTGTGGTCAGGACAGGTTCATAGCTTTGTCCGACAATGGTGTCCGGTACCAGGACGGTGGCATCGGCGGTGCGCCGGATAATGGAATAAGTCGCCGTGCAGCTGATCTCGTTATAAGTTTCCGTTTGCGGAATGACGGCTTTGACAGTATAAGTGCCGACAGTGGTCGGTTTCGTGCTTGCATACGCGCTTTCGCCGTCGGTGCTTTTTTTGTAAAGATAGGTTGCGGACGCTTTGCCGTCGGATTCCGTGGTCAGGGTCGGTTCATAGTCATTTCCTACCGTGACGTCGCTGATCGTTACCTCTGCAGCCACGGTTTTGCGGCTGATGGTATAGGCAGCCGTCTTAGAGGCGCCGTTATACGTATCCGTCATAGGAACGGATGCCATAACAATGTAAGAGCCGGCAGCTGTGGGTTTCGTCGTATCATAGGCGGTATCCGGATCGGCGGCTTTTTTGTAGAGCAGTTTTACTGTCCCGTCTGAGGTTGTGGAAACATCCGGTTCATAATCCGTTCCCACGACGGTGTTTGCACAGGTGATGCTGAGGGTGGGTGTTTTTCTGCTGATGGTAAAGGATGATTCGTTGCTGACAGCGGTATAATAATCCGTTGCAGGGATTTCCACCTTGATGGAATAAGTACCGGCGGCCGTGGGCTTTGTCGTCTTATAGGCCGTATCCGGATCCGTCAGGAGCTTGTAGTAAAAGACAGGCGTTCCGTCTGAATTGGTGGTCAGATCAGGATCATAGGCTGTTCCGACCACGGTATCGGGGACCGAAACAGAAGCAGTAGCGGTCTCGAGGGGATATTTCAGGGAAAAACTCAGGGTCGTGTAGTTCCCGGCCATATCATAGGCTGTGATGGTCACAGCCTGTGCTGCTCCCTCTGTGGCGGTCAGCGTGACGGTGGCCGCATACACGGAGCCGCTGGCAGCAACTTTCCCGTTGTCACGGGTCAGTGTCTGGTCACCGAGTCCTGTTACAACAACCTTGTCGAGAGTTTTATCCGTTACCTTCAGTTCCATGATCTTTCCCTGCGTTGTCGTTCCGGGGGCTATTGTGGTATTGGAGCCGTCAAGTACAACCGTTACCGGGATATCGGGTTCTTCGCTGTCGAAGATGACGTTGCCCATGGTCGGACAAATGGAACCGGCGGCTGTTCCGATCCAGACTTCTTTCGTGATCGCTTTGTATGTTGATGAGGAGGGATTGTTATCCCTTAAAAAGTAATAGGCATAACCGGATTTGAGTTCACCGGTGTCAAGATACAGATCATCTTTCGAAACGGTGACGGAATCGCCAAAATCGGCATCGGCATAACTGGCGAAAGCGATCTGGTATCCTTCTTTCGCTTTCAGAGTGATGGTATCTTTGTTGGTATAGATATCATTGGCCATACCCTGGAGAGCAGCGTAATCCGTTGCGTTGACCTTCATGGAGTCGTCAAGGGGAAGGGCGGTTACATCAAAATAAAAGCTGCCGGTATGGCTTTCTGTGTAGTTATCTGTTTCCGGTGCGACTGCGCGTACCTCATAATTCCCATAGTATGAGCATTCATCCGGATCGTCGGTCCAGGTTCCGCTTTTGTAGTACTCAAGATAAGGGGTTCCGTCATAGCCATCCGCTGTTGTGACGAGGCTGAGTAATTTGTTTTCCTGTCCGAAATAGAAATCCGGAAGCGGCGATGTAGACCAGCCTACATCGGAAGGCAGTTTATTATCGATCAGATCCTGTGCTTTCTCATCGGTGATAACGCCGGAGATCTTTTTGCTTTTGGTGCCTACCTGCAAAGTGAAGCTGCCGCCTGCGGAGGTGATCTTAGTGGTGCTGTCGGCAATGACCGTACCATTGAGGGTGGAAGAATCCTTTTCGAAGGAATACCCCATGGATTTATAAACCGCACTGCTTGCATCTTCGAAGGTTCCTGAGCCGGGACCGATGGTCATGTAGCCGGCTGCCATCGTGCCGTTATTGATGATCTTTGTCCCGGAAACAGTATTCCAGTCATTCAGATCCAGGCTGCCGGTGCCGTTCGCTACATCGATGGAACCGTTGTTGGTGAATACGCCGGCTGTGGACAGTGAGGAGTCTTTGGTATTTTTGACGGACATGCCATCGACGAGATAGAGCCAGGCACCTGTCTCATTGGTAAAATCACCCCGATTGTCGAAAGTGGTCGAACCGTTCAGGTCTAGTCTTTTTGAGTTGGTCATGGTGCCGATATTTATCAACTGGCCGTTCACGTTGATGGAAAGAGTGCCCGCATTGGCCAGGACATAGTCGCTGTAAAGATTGCCGCTGGATACATGGCCTGACGAAGTGATACGCAGGGTACCTTCATTGGAAATGCCGTTGGTATCGCAGCTGCCGGAGACGGTGATGGTACCGGTGACGGGAATGTTCGTCAGATTGCCGGTCAGCGAGCCGGTGCTGCTGATCTCAATGTTACCGCCGGTTTCATTCGTCAGATCGCCCTGATGGCTTCCGCTGATCAGAATAGTGGAATCAGCCTTGTTAGTGATGGAGCCGACACTTGTGCTTCCGGACTGCACCAGCGTAATGGTATCAGACGCTAAAACAATGCCGGACGGAGATGTTATGGGAACCGTGGTGTTGGCTGCATCAAGAAAGATCAATTCGGTCTCGCCGCCGATCTCTTTCAAAATGACAATGCTGTTTTCGGCAGAAGTGAGGGTGATAACACCGCCCGATGCCGAATAGGATACAACGCCGGATGGATCCGTAGCAACGCCGGCGCCCCGGATGGTATGGGATAGTACTGCAAACAGGATGGCCATGCCGCCCAGTATGGGTAAAAGCCTGCGAAGGAAGAGTTTATTTATTCTGTCATGTAAACTTTGTGTCATAAGTGCCCCTCTTGAATCTGGTATTCGTTTATTGTTTCTGTATTTTCATATCGGATTTTTCGTTGCCGATTGATTAGTAGTCATAATTACTTCCAGTTGATCGTTGTGTCAGCATTGATGGCTGTATCGAAATCAAAGTCCCAGCTGCCGCTCTGAGCGGGATCCAAGGAAGGCTCTGTTGCTTTTTTGCCTTTTCCGACTTTCTGCGTGCCGAAGACGCTGCCGTTGTACATGAAGGTAACGGTGAACGTGGAAGAGTTGTCAGATGTCTGGTTATTATCCCCTGTATTTCCGTTATCTCCGCCACCGGTGTTGTCGGTCGTCTGGTTATCTGAAGTATTGTCCCCGGTATTGTCCGAGGTCTGATTGCCGGTATTTCCCGTATCACCGGTTTGTCCCGAAGACTGATCCGATGTGTTTCCGTCACCGCCTGTGCCATCGCCCGTATCAGAGGTATCCGATCCGTCGTCTTCATCATCAGTGTCTTCGTCTGTCTGGCCGGATGTTTCACTACTGGAGCCATCCGTTGTCCCGTCATCCGAAACCTCGTCATCGCCTTCTTCGGAAGTGGCAGCGTCAGCATCGTTATCTTCGGACTCCATGTTGTTTAGGATGGCGATGATCTCTTCTTCTGTGATGGAAACATCACTGCCGCCCTGGATCAGATCCTGCAGAACGTGCAATACGCTTTCAGGAAGGTTTTCAAAATCGATGGGTGCGGGTCCCGATACATAATCCGTCACTTTGGTATCTTCATAAATGGTGACTTCGCTTCCCTTGGTGACATTGACCTCTTCATCCGAGAGAGTGCCGTCCTTGTAGACCAGCCTGGTGGATACGTTTCCGTCAAAAACCACCACGTTCGTATATTTGATGCCGTCAACTTCATAGACGCGGACATAGAAGATGGTGCCGCGGACGGACATGGTGGAGTTCGGCGTGTTGATCTCATAACTGGAATCACCGATCAGCTTGTTCTGGATCTCGTTGGTGATAGCGCCGCGGACCAGATCGATCTTGGTCTTGCTGTGTTCGGAATTGCCGGTAGCGTTCAGTACCAGTTCCGTCTGTTCCTCAAGGTAGATATACTTATCTTCATCCGCCTGCAGTGTCAGTTCACCGGTATCGAGACTGACACGGTCGCCGGAAACAAGCACCATGTTGGCATAGGGATCTATGCTGCCGCTGTCGGCGCGGTTTACGCTGGCGGAGCCGTCCACTTCAAACACCTTGACGATGCGGTAGGCATCCCTGTTTCGAAGGACCAGGATCAAAATGACGGCTGCGATGGCGATGGCAGCACAGCCACCGGCAATAAAGAGAAACTTTTTACTTTTCAAAACATTCATAACGGATGGTAACCTCAGTTTGGATGACGGAAAATGAATTTAAGCAGCGTCATCACAATATATATCGACGTGATCAAATCAATCCGGGAGTGCAGACAGATTATCTTTCATGCATCTCTCGGAGCATGTAGTACATATTCCGGTAGTTCTGGTTGCGGCCTTCCCGCAGAAGATAGGTAAGATCCTCACGAACCGCATCGTCCGCGAACAGGTCAAGAACCCAGGGAGCGTAGCGCGAACCGCTGCCTTCTTTCAGCTCGCCGATAAAGTCGTCAAGCTGTTTTCCGCGCTGGTAACTGCGGCCGATGGTGTCGGTGGCCGCATCTAAGCAGTCAGCCACAAGCACCAGGTCGGTAATGGGTTTTACCTTGCTGGTGGATGTATCAAAATCAGCCGGATAACCGCGGGAGTTGTCATACCATTTATGATGACCGAGAGCTACCTCGGCGTATTTTTTCGTGGAAGAAAAACGGCACATCAGTTCATAACTGGTTTTCGGATGTGTCTGGATCAGGTCAAATTCCATATCCAAGAGTTTGCGGCCGTACATGAAGACGGTATCGATGATACTGATCTTGCCAAGGTCATGGCACAGGGCAGCATGATAAGCAAAATACAGGATATCGCCGCGTTTTTCCTTTACGTCTTCGGCGCTGGTCGTATCGCAGACACCGATCAGACGTTCCGGCATCAGGCGGATCAGATGACCGCACAGGCATTCCGTAAGCTGTCCCACCATCTGAGAGTGGACGTAGGTGGGCGGGTGGATGGCAGCCATGCATTCGAGCACCATATCCTCAAAGGTCAAACGGCTGGGGATCTCCACAAAGTTGTCAATGATGGCATAGAGATATTCGAGCATGGAAGTCAGGCCGCTGCCGTTTGGCATATGAAAGGCAAAACTGATGACATCCTGATAGATCTTGAGCATCATGCTTTTTTCATATTCCGTGATGCATTCGGGATCGATGGTATGCGCCAGTTCTACGGGGATCACCATGTTGGCGTACATTTTTCCCGTTTCGTAGCAGGTGCTGTCGCGCTTTTCATACAATTCGAGCATACGCTGGCGGTATTCTTCCTTGGAAACCCTGCCGGTCAGATATTCGATGCGGCTGACAAAGGTTTCGATACTGGCCGTATCCTGCTCGCTGCCGAGGATCTGATTGAGGTGGTCCTTTTTTTCATTCCAGAGTGTCCGGTACTCCAGGCCGCGCTGATAGATGATCTCCAGCTGGTCCGGGGTAAAACCGGCAGCATTATTGTTTTCCACAGCCAGAAGATAGTACTCCAGCGTCCGGAACATATGATAATCCCAGTCGAAGCCCTCGAGCCGCTCGATGTAGAAAGGATCCTTTGCAATATCATACATCTGCTGCAGGTAGGTAAGCTGTTTTTCGTTCAGCTCTGCGTCGTCCACAATACCCTCGAAAAAGGCAATGCTGTAACGGGCATCGATCACGACGATCTGCCGGACTTCCGGATCATCGAGTTTTTCAAATTCCTCTTTTTGCAAAAGCCGGAAAAAGTAATCGCCAAGCTCAAAGCCTTTCTTCCGGTAGTCGCCCATG
>JAEEGL010227557.1_pt1 | contig 10819 bp, 11 predicted proteins | sample 9134231 | NCBI WGS metagenome assembly JAEEGL01 (sample SAMN16246548, study PRJNA631951) | gut metagenome | biome: gut microbiome; feature: rumen; material: fiber-attached | host: Bos | place: Iran: Karaj | collected 2018-10
CAGGCCTTGCCACTTCGCTGGCATCAAGTGCTTTTCCGCAAATGCCCATGGCGACAGTTCCGGGGGCGATCTTCTCGGTCTGGCATAACATCTCCGGCGCGGTTCTTGCCGGGATATACAGGAGAATTGATGATCAGAGTATGGAAGAGTGAACTCTTGGGGACGGGGTTAGGGGTTCATTTGGAAAGGAGATTACCATATGGAATTCATGAGCATTGTGAAAGAACGTTATTCCTGCAGGAAATACAGGGAAGATCAGATTACAAAAGAACATCTGGATGTGATCTTAGAAGCCGGGAGGCTGGCGCCGACCGCTAAGAATCTTCAGGAACAGCACATCTATGTCGTACAGTCGGAAGATGGCCTTGCAACGATTGACGCACTAACGCCCTGCCGCTTTGGCGCACCGACCGTATTGATCATCGCATTTGACAAGAATAACACCTTCACCTATCCCGGGCAGAAATACGACTCCGGCATAGAAGACGCAACCATCGTGGCAACCCATATGCTGCTTGCCGCAAAGAGTGTTGGCGTTGACAGCTGCTGGGTGAATTTCTTTGACCCGGATAAACTGGCGAAAGCCTTTGAACTTCCGGAAAACGAAGAAGTCCTGACACTGTTTTCTCTCGGGTATGCTGCCGCTGATGCAGAACCGAGTCCCTCACACGCAAGCCGCAAACCGATCACTGAGACGGTAACCTTTATTTAAGCCATGTATGCAATGATCTTTCTCATGATCTTTGGTGCGGCGATTCTGGCATCTGCCGGGATTCTTGCCATATCCAAGGAGCCGGAAAAATCCATATTTTTATCGAAAGCTTACGGCATCGAACAGAAGTCGCGCGAAGAGATCAAGGCCTTCGCAAACAAAGTTGCAAAGGCCTTAGCGATCGTAGGTTTATGTATCATTGTGATCTGTGGTGTGATTTTGCTGCTGATCCTGTTTTCCGAAAGCCGGATGTAATCCGTCAGCTGTCTTCTGATGACCTTCTGAGCTCTGGGGGACGGGGTTAGGGGTTCATTTTGACTGGGCTTTCTTTATAGAAAAACCGCTCCGACAAATGTCGGAGCGGTTTCGTGCTCTATCATTCTAAAGAAGCGACGAATAGCGAGGTCTCTCTTTTGCAGGTATTCCTAAAGCCTTCATCGCCTGTTCTGCAGTCATTTTTGTGTTCTTCATCAATGCACGAATATCAACTAGCCGCGTATTACTCTCTCTTTCGTTCATTTTTTCTTCTATTACATCTTGCATAAGTTCTTCTAATGCCTGGCACATTTTATCATCCTCCTGCGCTTCGGTCATCTCTGCCCTTCTTGTATACTGATACACATTGCTTCGGATATCTCCGAGGAAAACTTAGTTGTTTTGTTGTGTGGACGTATCGTATTCCGAAAGCAGGGATTTCAGGTACTCGGAATCTTCCGTGCCCTTTCGCACGTCTTCATCACGCCCCTGGGATATGAGCCACCTGAAGAGATTGATGATCTTGTCCTGACCCGCGGCCTCGCCCTCTTTTATGCCCTCTTTCATGCCTTCATCTCTGCCCTCTCTCCTGGCAATATGAATGTCGGTATTATAGTCCATCATATTCAGATCCTGGATCGTTAACATATGCTGTACCTCCGGGCTTCTTGTATACTGATACACATCGCTTCGGATATCTCCGAGGAAGGAATTGCCGGCTGCTTCCTCGGCAATCTTTTGATTGTTGATATCAGCCATCATCGCAAACAACTTGAGAAGATCGACATCTTCATCCTCATTATATTCTCCGGAAATATACAATTCAAGCGCCTTGTCGAGCTGTACAAAGGCCATCTGCTTCAGCATCCGAAACTCCAGACCCGTGTCTGCGCGTGCCTTCATAAAGCGATGAATATATCGATCCGATTGATAATTCCGAAAGACCTTCGGACTTTTCACCATAAGCACTATGATGATGGAGTCCTTCACATTCTCATAATCCCGCTCATCCTTAGATTGTCCCGGTTCAACGGAGTACTGCAGAAGAAGCATGTTGGATGCATAAATGTCCGTGCGGTTGAATATATATTCCTGCGGGTCCATCTGTATTTCCAGATCTACGAGTTTACGGTCTTTGAGCCATGCGGGAATATCAAAGATCGTCTTTTTGGAGTAAATGCTCCTTAAGACCGACTCATTTGCCGCGGAACCTGCGACCTGCAAGTCCTTTTGTCCCATCGTATGCTGCAGGATAAATTCCATCCGCTCGGGATGAATATCCGGCGAAAACACATGCTTGGCGATCAGATCACGCCAGAGGTCTGCCAGTCTGTCTCCTCGAACAATTGCTTCCAGTTTTGCTTTCTGCGATTCCGGCAACCGGGAATTCCGGATAAATTGAAGTTCATCGTTATACTTTTTGTCCATAGATATGCTCCTGATCTGAAAAAAGAATTGTTGTTGACAGTGATATGCTATAGCAGTGTGGGGATAGTATAGCACCGGGAATCAGGTGCGAAAAGGGATTTGAAAGAGAAAAGTAAAGTTTGTGAAGAATGTCAAATTTGCTATGTTATGTCAACCGCGGAAACTTTGATTTTTGTATATTTTTACAGATCAAAAATGTGATTTCTGATTATTATTACAACATCTCTTTTAATTTTCACTCTGTTTGCCTCCGAACTATTTTTGCACATAGATGCATTTTTTGTTCGTATCTATTACAATGCTGTTTTCCAAACGAATCAAGTTTTAAAGAAAGAACCCGGCCAGGTTAGGCCGGGTTCCAATGTATGGATTCTGTTAGTTTTTCTTGTTCTTGTGAACCCTGCGGGACGGGGTTAGGGGTTCATTATTCTCACAGTTCCCGAAGCACCAGCTCCGTGATCCCCGGATTATTGCCGGGACGGATCCTAAGGACCTTGGATTCTCTTCCGTATGAGAACTCGTCCTCGATCGCGGAACGGATACTTGTACCGCCGTGGTAGCCGTGGATCGCACGGATAATGTAAACAGAGGCGGGTGCTTTTGCCACCTCACGTTTTACCGCTTTTACTGCTTCTTCCGCTCTCATGCCGTGCAGATCGATCTCTATGATTCCAGCAGATAATCCCATCGTTTCTTCCTCCTGTTATTATGCCATGATTTTTTCCAGAAGATTTTTGGCCTCGTTAACTACCCTTTCATCCTGATCATATTTTACAAGGGTATCAAGCATGTTCTTTAGTTCCATCCTCGGTGCCATCCCGGGTTCGGTTTCGTCTGCAAGTGGCTCAAAGGAATCATGCAGGCAATACAGCATCCTCAGTATCCGGTCATCGTCTTCTGAATCAAAAACCTCTCCGATCAGGTCCGCGCCTCCGTTAAGACACGTTCTTTCAAGAAGGCCGTACCGTTCGGAATAATGCCCAAAAGGACCGTTGATATCTTCCAGGCTTACGATACTTGCGATATCATCTTGATAAAACATGACCGGAGTAAGGCACAGCGCCTCCTGATCGCAGCCGTATTCGTGAAAGACATAGTCCCTGTTATAATACGTCGCTCTCCCCTCATATACATCCCCCAAAGTATCGGTGATCCTTACGCATTGATCATCAAATTCTCTAAGTTCCATACACTCCTGTCCCTCCAAATAGTATTGTGCACTATTTGGCACGAATTTCAATAATTGACAGTATTTTTACTCTCTATTACAATATAAGGACCACACTAAAGGAGAATCGAATGAAACACGATGAGAACGCTTTTCGGGAAATCGGCCTCGCACTCGCAAAGCATTTTGACAGTTTATATTATATTGATATCGAAACCGGCAACTATGAAGAGTTCATCCATATGAACCTGTTCGATGAAGTCATTATTCCTGATAAGGGCAAAGACTTCTTTAGAGACGCGCAGGATAACGCGTACAAATGCGTCCATCCCTACGATCTGGATCGTGTCATCGCGCTTCACGACAAAAAAACGATGCTGATCAATCTAACCTTAAACTCCTTTTATTCCACGGTGTACCGTCTGCTCGTAAACGGTAAGACCAATCATGTGCGGCACATCTCGATCATGTGCGAAGACCAAAAGCATATCATATGCTGTTTAGAGAACATTGAAAATGAGATCCGCGCAAAGAGGGAGCAACAGCGGGATCTGCAGTCTGCAAAACGTATGGCAAGGCTTGATGATCTGACCGGAATACGGAATAAAAACGCTTTTATGGAATATGCCGCATCCGTAGACGCAAAGCTGAAAAGCGGGGCGCTTGCCGAGCCGTTTGCGATCGTCATGTGTGACATCAATGACCTGAAACAGATCAACGATACCAGGGGGCACAGTTTCGGAGACGAAGTGATCCAAAGAGCGAGCCGTATGGTATGCGAAGTCTTCGAGCACAGTGCGGTATTCCGCGTGGGCGGGGATGAATTTGTTGCGATCGCAAAAGGCGAAGACTATGAACAGCGTGAGCATCTGCTCAGTAAACTGAAAGAGGAATCTTTAGCCAATAAACGATCCCGGTCCGGACCTGTGGTGGCATGCGGAATGTCGGAATATGATCCCGGAAAGGATCAGAAAGTTGATGATGTTTATGCACGGGCAGACGAGCTGATGTATGCCACAAAGAATGAATTAAAGTCTGCGCATCTCATTGACGGATATGCCGGCATGGAAAAGATCGAAGCCAAAATACCCGATGACAGAAAGCGCATGTTGGATGCCATGTTTGGCGCATTATATACGGTCGCAGGCGAAGGGTACGTTTATCTGAATGATATGAAATATGATTTTTCCAGATGGTCTCTGCAACTGGTTGATGATTTTCACTTGGATTCCGAATATATGTATCATGCGGACCGCATCTGGCAGTCTTACATTCATCCGGATGATCTTCAGGTATACCGGCAGGCCGTTGATGCGGCCATATGCGGGAATGCGGAGGTCACGAAAATCTATTACCGTGCCCGTATGGCAGATGGAACGTATGTCATGCTGACGACCAGAGCGTTCATTTTAAATGACAGCGATGGGAATCCGGACTATTTCGGGGGGATAATTGTTGAGCAGTAAACAGAAATGGACTCTTTATTCTAAAGAATGTCAATTTTATCAATCGGATATTTGAATTATCTTTCATGCTCTCCTGAACATACAGATGATCCAGATATACATCACGGTCTTTGGCAGCATCAGCATGCCGATCAAAGGAATCGCATCTGCGAACACCACAACCGGAAGATAGAACGCAAAGGACATGAGGACCGCCAAATACAGGAACCTGAATACCCTGTCGCTCTTGGCATCTATGAACCACAGCGCGACCGTTATGATGCCGATCATCACAAACGGGATATTCCGCAAGATTCCCCAGCTAAGCGGTGCATCGGGTGATGTCCATGCATTCTGCGGGAACAGACACAACACGATCCTGATGGCTGACAGTGTCCATAACACAATGGTTATCGTGCTCTTCTGTCCTTTATGGAATCGATACAGCCGGACGTATTCCACAAGCAGATAAAACGCAGTCATCGTCACGGATGTAATGAGTTTTCCGATCCCAAGAGAAGCGGTGAAATCTCCTGCGATCCAATATGCAAGGACTCTCGGAATCAGGTGAAATGCATCACCAATCCCAAGGACCAGTGCGGCAGCTCCCATCAGGGTGGTCTCTTTTCTGCCACCGGCTTTTTTAAGCAGCAGGATACCGCTTATGATCGCAAAACCCAAATATGCGATATCAAATATACTTTCCGGTAATGCCGGCATCAGATTCATGGAATTACCTCCTTTGAATGGACTCTTTGGGACGGGGTTATTTTCGGGATTTGGAGTAGTAGAGTTCTTCTGTTGCGAGCGCCATTTTGGTGACGGCAAACAGACACTTCTCGGGTTCCGGGTAGATATACCAGGTATCTGTAAGCGTATTGAGGTCGACGCAGTCTCCGTATTTCCCGAGATATTCATATTCGATATGACAGGAGTAGAGTGATGGAATGTTCTTAACCATCTCATGGACATCGCCGTCTGCGTCCGTGACCCTTATGCGGAAGCCGTCCATATCATGGATCATGGTGCCCGTTCCAAGTGGAATGAACTTTTTGGCATTTGGCAGAGAGTTGACGTGCACGGGAAGGACGCCTGTGGAATACGTGCCGGCTTCTACCTCGCGCCGCACGTTTAATCGCTCCCATTCATACCAGTCGGGGATATGCGAAAATTCCGTGGTGCCTGACAAGGCCCGCAGTTCTCCAAGTTCTGTCATCTCCCATTCTTTCCCGCAGGCATTACATTTCAGGATCGTACCCTTTGAACTCATCCGGTATTCTTCTTTGCAGGCAGCGCACTGATACAAGACCTTATGCAGGCCTTCTGCGCGGCGGGAATATGTTACACGGATGCCCCGTGATTTTTGCCATGCATGATCATCGTAGTAAAACATTTTGTTGATCTTTGCATTGATCTCATCGACCGTTGCCTTCTTCAGTTCTTCCGTGTCATAGATCCTGATGAATTCTGCCTCCGTCGGCTTGATCCCCCGGTCATGCAGGTTCCAGAACGGAGAATTGACGTGGTGTCCGTGGCAGATGAGCGTGACAACGGGAACGTTCAAAAGCTTGCAGAGCTTCCCGAGAGATTCGGGCAGCACGGCCGTCGTCCCGCAAAGGGAATAGCGTGCCTCCGGATAGATCACGGCGACGTCACCGTTTTTGACCGTGCTCATGAGCTGGCGCACCAGCGTCGTATCATTGGTAAACTTCCGCTTGCAGATGCAGCCGACGTTCCGAAGCAGCTTTTCGCGTCCGATAAAGCCGTCGATCGCCACCACGTAGTTGGCTCTCCAGGGAAAGATCGCCTTGGTCGCGACTTTGAAATCCATGAAGGCGTTGTGGTTGCACAGCAATACAAACGGGGGCTTTAAGCCCTCGACATTTATTTTCTTGATGATGCAGCGGTGCTTGAATACGTCCGGCGCACTCAACAGATATGTGAGCGGCCGTAAATACCATTTGGTGCGCACCGGCGGTGCTTTCATGTCAAATCGTTCAAATTCTTTCATAGCTTGTCTTTGTCCCGAAACAATGATCTCAATCAGTTTTTCAAACATGTGATCGGAATGATATAAATCCCGTCCTCACGTCGATATGCATACTCTCCTATACCCACAACAACCGCCATAAATGATGGTTTGTTCATCTTTGTTGTATCGATCTTATCGCGCAGGGCTAATAAACTTTTGGCGCCTTCTTCAATGAGTTTGCTTCCACCAAGCTTTATTTCCAGAAGCCCGTAATTGCCATTTCGCAAGTGAATCACCGTATCACATTCAAGACCGCTTTTATCTCTATAGTGAAATACTTCACCGCCAATCGCCTCACTATATACTCTCAGATCTCTGACGCACAATGTTTCAAATAGCAACCCCATCGTATTCAGGTCATTAACCAGATCCTTCGGACTTATTCCAAGGGCTGCTACTGCTATGGAGGGATCCACATAGTACCTTGTATCTGATGTCCTGATGGCTGTTTGTGACCGTAGGTTGGGATTCCAGGCAGGCATATTTTCAATAACAAATATCTTTTTCAGTGCATTTATATAATTGAATATTGTGTCCTCATTAATGGATTCGGTATCGTTTGATGCGATATCATCTCTGATAAGCGTATTGGGAACCTGCGTGCCTTGATTTCTGGCATAGGATCTCATCAGTTTTTTTACTCTTTCGGGATTCTTGTTTACCCCATCCGCCCTGTTGATATCCGATTTTACCACCGCATCATAATAATCTACGGCCTGCGCCAATGCCGGTCTCTCTTTCATGCCTATTGCGCGGGGCCATCCACCGCGACAGATCAGAAATGACAACTCGTCAATACTTATGTCACTTCTGCCGGATATCGCTTCAGGTTCAGAAAAAAGAGTTTCGAGACTTACTTCACCACTTGATTCTTCGGATTCAAACAGAGACATTGGCCTCATGGTAAGCCATGTGAATCTTCCGGTTCCTGAGTGTTTCATTTCATCAGACTCAATTGGTACGGCGGACCCTGTCAAAATAAACTGTCCTTCTTCCCCTCGTGTGTCAACCTCATACCTTGCAGCATCCCAGATTTTGGGAGCGATCTGCCATTCGTCTATAAGCCTTGGCGTATCGCCCTCCAGCAACCTGGATGGATCAATCTCTGACATCTGGATGTTTTCATCCCTTTTCTTTGGCTCATCCATCCTAATGATACTTTTTGCGATCTGCATAGCCGTAGTTGTCTTTCCGCACCACTTTGGGCCTTCTATAACCACCGCTCCTTTTTCCTCAAGTTTTTCAATTAACAATTTGTCGGCTATGCGTTTTTTGTATTCTTTCATACTGCCACCTCTCTATGCATTAAAATACTCTTTTTACCCGTGTTTGTCAATATTTTTCGGCGTTTTGGCTATATTTTATTCGGCGAATTGGCTTAATTTTTTTCGGCGTTTTGGCTTACGCATTCTACCCGGTCGCGGATTAAGCATCATATTCATCCGATTAGCAAAAGCGCAACAAATCGGCGTTTATTCGGTGTATAATCACAGCATGATCAGATATCTGAAAAACATTTGGAAAGACCTCGGGCGCAGTATTTTTGAGGGCGAGCGGTACAAGGCCAACCTCCGCGGGCTTGCGTTTGGCAGTGTGCTCATCGTTGTCTTGAGTCTCGTCACGGGTTACATGAATCTCAGCAAAGGGTATGTACGCGAAGCGATCACCGCCATTCTCGGCGTCACTGCGGGACTGTTTGCCTTCTTCTTTACGGTGATGAAGAAAGACCGGCGCAAAACCATCATTGCCGCGATGCTGTACTTCATGATCAATTATACCTATGTCACCTTTTTTTCCACGAACGGGTTTGCGATCCTTTGGACGCTTCTGCTTCCGTTGGCGCTCGGCTATTTCGGCGATGTCAAATCGGGGATCACACTCTCGGGATATTTTGTCGTGCTTGATTTTGTCGTATTCTATACGCCCCTGCGGCACCTGATCGAAAACAATTATTCGGAGGCGATGCTGCAGCGGTTTCCCATTCTCTACTTTGCGGATGCGCTGATCACCGGTTACATCATGATCCAGTACCATCTGAACACGCTCCATCAGATGGATTACTCCAAGCAGCTTCTCTCCGCCAAAGAACTTGCGGACCAGGGGAATCTTGCCAAAAGCAATTTCCTTGCCAACATGTCGCATGAGATCCGTACCCCGATGAATGCGATCATCGGGATGGACGAGATGATCCTGCGCGAGACGAGTGAACCAAAGACCCGCAAATACGCTACCGACATTCAAAACGCGAGCCGCACGCTGCTGTCCATCATCAATGACATTTTGGATCTTTCCAAAATCGAATCCGGCAAGATGGAGCTCATCCCGATCGAGTATGATTTTTCCTCCGTATTAAACGACATTGTCAACATGACGATGAAGAAGGCCGAGGAAAAGGGCCTGACATATGATCTGATCGTTGACCCCGATATCCCGTCCGTGTTTATGGGCGATGAGATCCGGATCCGGCAGATCATCTTAAACATTACCAACAACGCGATCAAATATACCGCGCAGGGCGGGATCAGACTGCAGTTTTCTTTTGACCGGAAAAACAGCATCCTGCATATTGCCGTTACGGATACGGGAATGGGGATCAAGGAAGAGGATATGGATAAGCTCTTCTCTTCGTTCCAGCGGCTGGATGAGACCAAAAACCGCAAGATCGAGGGAACCGGCCTTGGCCTGAACATCACCAAACAGCTGGTGAAGCTGATGGGCGGCGGAATTTCCGTAGAGAGCGAATACGGGAAGGGTTCGACTTTTACGATCAAAGTCATCCAGGAAGTGGTCGATCCCACTCCCATCGGCGATTACGCCAAACATCTTGAAAAGGCGCAGACGGCCGCAAAAGAATATGCGCCCGTCCTGATCGCGCCGGATGCAAAAGTCCTGATCGTTGACGACAACGAAATGAATCTGGAAGTGATCATGGATCTCATGAAAGAGACCAGAATAAAAGTTACCCCCGTCCTCTCCGGACAGGAGTGTATCGATATGCTGAAGAAGCAGCGCTTTGATGTCGTTCTGCTGGATCAGATGATGCCGGGGATGTCAGGAACGGATGCCCTTAAGATCATCCGCGATGAAAGAATTGCCGAGGGCACGCCTGTGATCGCGCTTACGGCCGATGCGATCGTCGGCGCAAAAGATGCGTATCTTAACGAAGGGTTTACGGACTACCTTTCCAAGCCCGTCATGTATCCCGAACTGGAAAGTATCCTGATGAAGCACCTTCGCAGCGAGCTGATCCTGACGAAGGAGCAGGCCGGGGATGAGGCTGCGGCTTCAGCTTCGGATGAGACCGTGACTTCAGCGCAGGCCGGGACTGATAAGCCAGCCGTTCTTGTAATCAGCGAATCCGCCGAAAACCTGAAAGGGTTGAAAGAGATCCTGAATGATCAATACAAAGGCGTATTTGTCAAAGACGAGGAAAGCGCCCGCAGGTATCTTGAAAAGCATCCTGCCGCGTATGTGCTGAAGGACGAAATGGACCCTTCGGGACGGGGTTAGGGGTTCATTTTTTCTCAGTATGTCAGATGCACGCCACCGGCGATGACCAGAATGGTCACAAACAGCACTGCGGAGGCAATGATGCTGACGATCTGAATGATTTGAACGGCCTTGATTTTGACGCCGCATAATACCAAAACGCTTGCGATGACGCTTACAATCGCAAGGGCCAACTGCCAGTAGAGCAGGCCCTGGAGATCGGCTGAATACAGGGTGTCGGCCGGGCTTCGCTGCCAGGTGTGCAGTTGTTCATCCGGCAGGTAATACTG
>JAEEGL010384921.1_pt1 | contig 10819 bp, 13 predicted proteins | sample 9134231 | NCBI WGS metagenome assembly JAEEGL01 (sample SAMN16246548, study PRJNA631951) | gut metagenome | biome: gut microbiome; feature: rumen; material: fiber-attached | host: Bos | place: Iran: Karaj | collected 2018-10
CCAGAATAATGCACCAGGTCCACCAACAGCGATTGCAGCAGCAACACCAGCAACATTACCAGCACCAATTGTTCCACCTAAAACTGAAGCAATTGTTTTGTATGATGGATCATCTTTAAACTTTTTACCTTTCTTAAACATTTTTCCAAATGTATTACCCCATAATTTTCTAATATGAGTAATTTGGAAAAAACCAACTAAATAACTAAAATATAGACCAGCAGCTATAATAAATATAGTTAATGGTAGTCCAAAAATAGTATTAGTCACATCCATAACTTTTTCAAGCATAAAACTCTTCCTTTCTTTTTACAAACTATATTTATTTTATCAATTATATAAAATATATGTCAATAAATTTATTATTCTAAATCAAATAATCTATGTTGCATTCCTTCTGGATCGTCTAGATACATTCTATATAATGAATATATATCTGTATCTTGATATTTAATTTCACTAAAATTATTATTTAAATCTAATATTTTTCCATTTCTATAACTAATTAATATTGGTGAATGAGTCGCGATTATAAATTGGCTTCCTTTTTTAACTAATTCATCTATTAAACACAATAAAGACAATTGTCTTTGTGGTGATAATGCAGCTTCTGGTTCATCTAATATATATAATCCATTTTCAGTAAATTTATTCTTAACAAGTTGCAAAAATGACTCTCCATGTGAGCATTCGTGCAAACTACCTCCATATGAATTATATAAATTATAGAAACCATTTTCATTTACTAATCTTTCTACTTCAGATGAAAAATTATAAAAACTTTCTGCTCTTAAAAAGAATTTAGTTTTTGGTTTATTAAATTTACTTATTCTTAAATAATCAGATAATATAGATGTAGTATTTTTAGTTTCATATCTAAAATTTTCTGTTCCACCTTCTGCAGGCATACCAAGAGCAACAGCTATTGCTTCAATAAATGTAGATTTACCTACTCCATTTTCTCCAACAAAAAATGTGACTTGTGAATCTAAATTTAACTCGTCAAAATTTTTAACAACTTCTATATTAAAAGGATATTCATCAAATGATTCTATTTTATCTCTTTCCAAAGATATTTTTTTAATCATTAGTTTGCTTTCATAAAACATTTAATTCACCTCTTAAAGTAATTATAACATAATAAAACGGAGTTTATTTCTCCGTTATTTTTTTACTATTATACTAAATTATTTTACTTTGTATCAGTAACAGTACTATTTTCTTCTAGTTTATTACTATTTCTTCTATTTGGTCTTTCTCCACTACGTTTTTCTGATCTGTTTCTATCTTTATCAAATTTAATATTATTACTAAATTCTGGTCTATAACTTCTTGTATAATTTGGTCTCGCAATAATAAAAATTGTAGATGAAAGAACAGCTCCTATTATAATTCAACAATTAATATTAATATTTCTTTTTTCATAAATTCACCTATTTTTCGCTTTCTGTTATCTATTTTACTCACTTTTATTAAATGAATATTAAAATAATTAACAATATATATTTTATTTACTATAAAATATATATATGGTATAATCCTTATATAATAAGGAGTAGTAGATGTTTAGTAGATTATTTGATAGTATTAGTTTCCCATTAATTGCTTTTATTTTCTTTATATTTGTATCTCTAATGTACTTTGTAAACAAAAAATACAATTCTTATGCTAATAAAACATATAGAGTTTTATTATTTTTTACTTTGACTACTTCACTCACTCTATTCTTTGATTTTTTTGGAACAGATGGTGTTCCAGTTTTTAAAGGATTAGAACCAATTTTTGCAAGACTTTATATTTTATCAACTATGTTATGGGCTTCTACTTATTCATATTATTTAATTATTAAATTATTTATTAAAGAAGAAAATAAAAAAACATATCGACTATTAAAAATAATAGTTTATGGATTTAATATATTATTATTTATATGGTCTTGTTTTTTAGATTTAGAATTTCAGCACAGAACAATTTATGCAATTGGAGGAAAAGCACTTACTCCACTTTATGTAGAATTTGCTGTAACAGGTGCTGTATATTTGTTAAGTTTAATTTTAAAACATAAATTAATGAATAAAACACAAATTATTATGCACTCTATGGTATTAATAATTCTTATTATAATGACTATATTTAGATTTTATACTAGTTGGGATGTTAATTATTTTACTTATGTAATTTGTATTGTTCCTATTGTTTTGTATTTTAGTTCTGAAAGTTCTGCATTTTTACTTGGTAAGGAATTAGAAGTTTCAAATGCTAATCTAACTAAATTGAATCAAGAGCAAAATAAACTATTAGATAAATTATCTATAAATCTTAAAGAACCATTAGATAACATATTATATTCTCAAGAGTTAATAAATAATAATGAATTATCTGATGAAGAATTTAATAATGAAAAAATTAAAATATATAATGAAATATATAAAATATACAATCTAGTTAATCAAATATCTCAAGATCAAAGTGAGGTGAAAAAACAATGACAGATTTATTAGTTGGTCTTGCCTTCACTATTGGTACATTTTTTATTCTTATGATTCTTTATTTTGTTTATTATTTTCAAGATCAAAGAACTGGTATAAGAGCTGATTTATATAGATATTCAATTATAATTAATGCAGTTTTGATAATTAGTGAATTAATAAGTAGTTATTTATTATATGATAAACTAAGCCCTACTTTGGGAGAAATATTATTAAAGTTTCACTGGTATACTGGAATAGCTTACTTTTATTTCTTCTACTTTTATTCTTCAACTCATGCTGAAGGAATAACAGATATAACTAAAAAAGAACTTTTCTGGAAAAGAAAAGAAGGAAAAATAATTACTATTATTACTATTATCTTTTCTATAGTTTTTATTATAATTCCATTTAAAGATTTAGATTACCATGCTTTATCATATTTACCAGGATTACCTGCATATACAGTATTTGCATATGCAATAATAATAGTTATGGTATTATTTATTAAATATTTAAAGAAAAAGAATAAATCAAGACACGAATTATTATTTATGCTTATATTTGTTTTTGTTCCTACTTTAGATTTAATATTACAACTAATTTGGCTTAATATAGCTTTCTCTCCAACTTTTATGGCTTTTATATTAATGGGGTGTTATTTCCTTTTAGAAAATCCAGATGTTTATACAGCTAAAGAATTAAATGAAGTAAAAAATAAATTGGAAATTACAAGTACTCATAAAAAAACAGTAATAACTCAAAAATGTAAATGGATTCAAGACGATATTCAAAAGATAGCTCAAACTAATTATGCAATTCTAAATGTTGATGATAAAGAAAAAGCAAAAATGGTTATTAATAGAAATACTTACAAATTAAAAGATATTATTAATGAAACTCAATGTATATTAGATATGTTAATTTTATCTGAAAATAATTCTAGAATTGATGCTAATGAATACTATACTGCAAATATGCTTACTAAATTATATAATTATGCTATAAAGAAAATTGGTGATAATAAAGTTAATTTAACTTTCGAAATTGATCCGTTCTTACCTATTAAATTATATGGTTATGAAACAATGGTTTATAGAATTCTTCTAAATAGTATTGATTGTGCTATTAATAATACTACAAGTGGAGCTATTACGCTAAAATTAAGATGTAGTTTTAGTACTGATAATGTATTATTAATAGTTGATATAGTCGATACAGGTAATGTTATTACAGATAATGATGTAAATATAATTAATAATGATAATGTTCCAATTGAAAATATGAAAACTGTTGAATTATACCGTATTACTAAGCAGTTAGTATCATATATAAATGGCTCTTATAATGTAACTTTAAATTTGAAACAAGGGTCAACTATATCTATTAATTTTTATCAAAGAATTGTTGATTCAGCTAAAATACAAGAATTTAAACCAGTTGAAATAAATTATGCTATTAATAAAGGAGACAGAAAATTATTAATTGTTGATAATAATCCTCAAACACTTCTTAAAGCATTACGTAATTATAATTTAAATTATGATATAGTTGCTTCATTAGAAGAATGTTTAAATAAATTAAAAGTAGATGATTCATTTACTACTATATTTATTAATCAAGATATTATTAATTATGATGGAAATATTGTAAATGCTGTAAAAAATTTAATGGGTAATCATCCAAATATAACCAATAAAGTAATAGCTGTTTCTGCTAATTCAATATCAGGTATTAAAACTATATATTTATCCAAAGGATTTGATTTCTTTATTAATAAACCATTTGATGAATATGATTTACATGATATTTTAACTAACATATAAAAAACTCTTAAATTATAAGAGTTTTTATTTATCTTTTTTTATAAACAATTATTTCTGGATTAATACCATTTTCTTCATAAGAACATACTAGTAAAAATTCCATATTAGCTGCTAATCCAAAACATCTCTTTTTATTACCATCATTAAATTCACATTCAACTTGATTACCTAAATAACTATCTATATCATTTAATAGTTTAACCTTTTTACCATTGGGTAAAGTGTATTCAAGATTTATATATGATCCATTTAATTGATATAATTCTTTAATTTTAGGCATACCATCAATATTAAGTGAATTAAATTCATTTATTAATTCTTTTTTAAATAAATCAAAGTTATCTTTTCCACCTACTTCAATATAATTTGCAATAAAACATTTTTTACCAAAAGGAGAACCTTTTGATTCTTTACAACCTTTGCATTTATGATTTAAATACAAGGAGCAATCATCACAATTAGCGCCACATATTGCTTTCATTTTTTTCACCACTATTCTTTAACTGATTTGATTTTTGCTTCTGTAAAACGATATTTTTGTTTTACATTAGGATATTTTATATGATCTACTTCTGAAGCAAACATATTATATGGCCTAGCATATACTTTTCCTTCACCATATAAGGCCCTATATATAACCATATTTTCGCCAGTTTCAGTATGTTCAGCTATTTCTTCAACTAAATATAAATCACCCTTAAAATGCCTATAAATTGTTTTAATTTTAATCTTTCTCATATTAGTATCTCCTTTATAATTATATTATTGAAAATAATGAAATTATTGATGAAAATAAATTAGCGGTAGCATGTATTATCCAACTTGGGTAAATTGATCCATTTGCTTTCTTTTCGTTTATATAACCCATTGCATAAGCAATTATACCAGTAAATAACACAATACTTATTGCCTTAAATATACTAACTATATTAAAGAATAAAATACCATGTATTACACCAAATATACTACTTTGAATCGCATTAGCAACTTCAAATCCTAATTTATTAGATATTCTTTTTAGTAAAAAACCTCTAAACCATATTTCTTCTGGTAATGATGTATTAAATATTGAATAAATTAATGCTGGAATTAATCCACTAAATCCTAATCCTTTAAATTCAGATGTTGCTGTATCTATATTTCTTACCATGTATAACATTAAAACAGAAAATGACATAAATAATATGGATGTAATTAATATATATTTAATTGTATCTTTTTTATTTGTTTTATTTATTTTTTTAAAACCAATCCATTTAAAAAAGGATTCTTTTTTTCTTGCAGTTATAAGCCACCATATAAATGGTATAATACCAAATACAATTAATTCTAATATACTACTAGCTATTTTATTTATGATCATTTTTAATCACCTTTACAATTATAACATAAAAAATATTTAAGATTAACTAATTCATATCCCATTCAAAACTATTATTATCTTTATCTACATATCCTGATACTATTTCACAATTAAATTCATCTTTTAAGACTGTTTTTAACTCTTCTATTGCATCTAATACTTTATCATCATTAAATCCTTTAAATCCATCAATTGGAAAGAATACATAGTTTGTTTTATCATCTATCTTTCCTTCATTACTTTGTCTCCATGTCCATCTTCTAGTTCTTACTTGATTGCCAACTGCATACACTACTTCATTTTCATCAGGATTTTCTACTTCATCAGTACCCATTGGTATAAAAGTATCTCCTTTTAGGGAATATCTCATTTCAATATCTTTATCACTTTTTGATAAATCATGCGTACCCATAGGTAATGTATATTTTAAAGATATAGCATTATTTAAATCAACTAATGGATTTATACTAGGTAATTGTTTTCCTTTTGATATTCTCGTAAACATAGCTTCTACAGAGCATTGATATTTATTTGGATTTATATCTAGTTTAGTAAATGCATCTCTATACGGAATAATACTATATTCTTCTTTTACTTTTTTATCTAAGAACCTTTGTTCAGCAATAGATATTGATTCTTTTAATAATTTATCAATATTAGGATACTTTTTAGAATTATCTATTCCTTTAGCTACAACTACTCCTACAAATAAATTATCAATCTTATCAAATATTTCTTTTTGGATAATAAACTTCATAATATCACCTTTACTTTTTATATATAATACCATAATTATTTTATTAACACTACAATTATATTATTTATAAACAATTAAAAACTCTGATAAATATCAGAGTAATTAATTATTGTATTTTACAAGTCCAGCCATCTTTTTCATTTGATTTTTTTATAAATTCTTGTGTTCCCTTTGTTTTTTCAAGAAGCTTTTGAGAATAACCACCTACTATATAATTTGTACCAGATAGTTCTTCTTTACAATCTTCCATACCTAAACTTGTTTTAAATGATTCTGTATCACACATCTTAGATCCGGCCATAACATTTCTTTGTTCTTCACTATATGGAGATAAATCATATGTATATTTTACTCCCACTTTAGTAATTTTATCATTTTCAAAATAATATGACATTTCAGTGACAAAATCTAAATCTGCTTTTGTAAGTAAAGAACAAACTAATGTTGATTTTTTTACTTTTTGCTCTTGAGTTTGGTTACTATTATTTATTAATGAATTTGTACATCCAACTAATAAGAAACACCCTAATAAAACTAATAATACTTTTTTCATAATATTCCTTTCCTTCTAAGAAAATTATATAGAATAATATATCCAAAATCAACTATTAATAAAACTTACATATTCTTTTGGATGATTTATACTTAAATCACCATGAAAATAACCATATAATATTTTCAATTCACTATTAGGTAATTCTTTATGAATTTTTTTGGCAGATTTAATCATTATATTTCTTTCTTTACTTCCAACTAATACTAATGATTTACAATTAATATTTTTTAATTTTTTTAAACTATAATTTGTGTTTGATTTCATAAAAGATATCATATTTTCTTTTTTGATTTTTTTGCTATCATTATAATAATAATTAAATAATCTACTATCTATTTTTAAACTTTTAAATTGTAATTTAGAAAACCATCTTTTTGATATCAATTTATATGATAAATTAATTGATGTAGTAATTAATTTATTTGTAATCTTCATTGGATATACAAGCGCGCTTTCAATTATGGCATATTCACATATATCTCCTCTTTTTGAAAGTATATCTAGTAATATTTGTCCACCTAATGAGAGACCTCCTATTAGTTTTACTTTACCATTACAATTATTATCTATATATGCAATTATTTCACTTGCGTTTTCTTCAATTGTAGTAAAATCTTTATCACTGCCTGAATGTCCATCTAGTATTGGTAATATAATGTGATAGTCTTCTTCTAATAAATTTGCAACTTCTTTATAATTCCACCATGATAAACCACCACCATGTAACAAAATAATTATATCTTTATTTTGTTTTCCAAATTCTTTTACTATCATATATACCTCCATGTATAATAATTATATCATATAAGAATATTATATCTTTTTAAAATAAAATACTCTAACAATTGTTAGAGTATTATTTATTATTTTTTTAATGACAAACTAATTCACCAGTTCTAGCATCTGATCCATATATTGTACAACTTGTTTCATAATGCAATGCTGTATAACCTGATTTTTTTGTATTACCATTGTAACTATTATCAGTACACCAATAATTATATCCATCTGAAAGATATTTACATTGACTAGCAGTGAATATTTCATTTAAAACACCAATATTATTTGAAAAATATGCTCCATCAGTAGATCCTTGTATACAATAAATCTTATTATCTTTATAAATACATGAATATGCTTTAGATATAACATTACCTGATAAAACAAATCCAAAGAAATTATGTCTTTGTTTACCACCTTTAGTTCTTAAGTTATTTATATCAGTAGTATACTCACTTTCAGTTATAGTTGATCCTAGGTATTTAGTTTGAGTATATCCATCAAGATATGCAAATACACATCCATCACAATTAATTATTTTTTCAACAACAACTGGTTCTTCAGGAGGAGTATTTTCTACATCATCATATTCAATTATTTCATCATCGTTATTATAGATATTATTATTTTGATTATTTTCTTCTTGCTTATTATTTTCTTCACCATTATTAATGTCTATATTTTCTTTTTGAGATGTTTCATTATTTTCTTTTTTTGGTTCTTCAATTTCTTTCTTACCACAAGCGGTTAAAGTAAAAAGTGTAATTAATGCTAGTAATACTATTAATATTTTTTTCATATATTTCTCCTTGCAGATAATTATATCATATATTTATGCTTTATCATAGATAGAACAATATAGTTTCAAAATATAATCAATTAATGATGGTGATGATGATGTTCATTATTATTTAAATGTATATTACATTCTTTTTCATCACATACTTCATCTTCTGTTTCTAAAATTACATGTGAAATATCATATTCTTCTAATTCTTCTCTTATTTCTTTTTTTATTCTGTTTATATCTTTTGATTTTGTTACTATATGCATAGTAGCATAATTATTATATCCATCTATACTCCATACATGTATATGATGAATATCATCTACACCTTTTATTTCTAATAGATGTTTTTTTAATTTATCTATATTTATATCATCAGGCGTTTTTTCTAAGAAAATATCAAGTACTTTTTTAAGGTTTTTTAGCGAGCTAATTAATATAAATAAAGCAACTCCAATACTCATAATTGGATCTATAATTTTTATATCAGTGTAATTCATTACAATTGCTCCAATTAAAACTACTACCCATCCTAAAACATCTTCTAGCATATGTAAATTAACAGCTTTTTGATTTATAGAATTACCTTCTTTAGTTACAAATGCAGCTATAAAATTTATTACAACGCCTACAATAGCTAAAAGGATCATACCATTATAATTTATATCAACTGGATTAATAATTCTTTTTACTGCTCCGATTATTACTAATATGGATCCAACTAATAAAATAGTAGTAGTAATTACTCCACCTAATACTGAATATCTAATATAACCATATGTATATTTATTATCAGCATGTTTTTTACTTTTTCTTTCCATAAAGTATGATATACCTATTGAAATAGCATCTCCTAAATCATGAATTGAATCAGATAAAATTGATATTGAATTAGTGAATATCCCTCCTAAAAATTCAAATATAGAAAATGCTATATTTAAGAAAAAGGCAATTAATATATTTTTTTCTGTTTTCATATAATTCACCTATATATTATTATATCACTAAAAAAGTAGATTGTTACATCTACTTAATTCATTATAATCTCAAAAGATTCCATTTTTCATTTATACTTCCGTACTATTTAAAGAAAGTTACTTTACCACCACAATATTTAGTAGTAATATCTATTATTTCATTTGCAACTTTTTCTAATTCATCATTTTTGTTCTCTTCATTACCTATTATTAAATATAAAACATTTTTAGTTTTTTCAGTAACTTTAGTCTTATCAACTTGTTTTATATCTAACCAACAAATAACATCATTATCATCATCAACAAATGAATATTCTCCATTTTTAACTGGTTTTATTTCTTCACTACCTAATGGAATAAATGTTTCATTACCTTTTGTAATTTTTAAATATACATTTCCAGAAACTTTATCAATATCATGTGCACCTAAACATAGTTTCGATTCAATAGAGTAAATATTATATATATCTACTACTTTATTTATATGAACTAAATCTTCCCTTTTAATCAGTAATTTAATTAAACTTTCTGATGCAGGTAAATTTTTTCTTCTTGGAACACCAACTTTTTCATGTAATTTATAAAAACCTTCAATAACATCATCATTTTTTATATCATAATCTTTATATTTAAATAATAATTCTTTTATTTTTGTTTCTCTCCAAACTTCATAATCTTTATCTATTTCATTATTATTTAAATTTTCTATTTTAAAGCCAAGTATTTTTACACCTAAATCTTTTACTTTATCTTCAACAATAAATTTCATATTAATCCTTTAACTACTCACTAATTTTATGTGGACATGCATCATGATGTGGTTTTAAATTACATTTCTTAACTATCTCTTCTTCAGTCATTTTTCCTTCTTTTCTGTAATAATCAGCAATTGCTTCATGAATAGCCTCTTCTGCTAAAAGTGAACAATGTATTTTAACTGGAGGAAGTCCATCCAATTTATCAACAACATCTCCATTTTTAAGTTCTAGTGCTTTTTCAACTGTTAATCCTTTAATTAATTCTGTAGATATACTACTGGTAGCAATTGCAGCTCCACAACCAAATGTTTTAAATTTAACATCTGTTATAATATTATCTTCTACTTTAATATAGATTTTCATTATATCTCCGCATACAGGATTTCCTACTTTACCTACACCTGATGCATCTTCTATTTCTCCAACATTTCTTGGATGAGTATAATGCTCTATTACTTTTTCTGAATACTCCATTTTTTATTTTCCTCCATAAATTCTTCATATAAAGGTGACATATTTCTAAGTCTTTCTACTATTTCAACTAAAG
>JAEEGL011929868.1_pt1 | contig 10819 bp, 9 predicted proteins | sample 9134231 | NCBI WGS metagenome assembly JAEEGL01 (sample SAMN16246548, study PRJNA631951) | gut metagenome | biome: gut microbiome; feature: rumen; material: fiber-attached | host: Bos | place: Iran: Karaj | collected 2018-10
CAGCAGTTGCAGGCCCGTCTGGAGTCTGAGCTCGCCAACGAGACTGCCAAGTTCAACGAGGCCCTGCGTGATTCGCTCAACAACTTCCTGAATGCATACAATAAGGACAAGAAGTATGATATTATCCTCTCGAAGGCTGGTGATAACATCCTGTTTGCTGATAAGAAGTATGACATCACACAGGATATCATCAATGGTCTGAACAAGCGTTATAAGCCATCTGCAAAGAAAGCTGAAGATAAGAAGGCTGAAAAAGCCGATGACAAAAAAGCTGAGAAGAAATGAAACAGACGATATTAGTGACAGGTGGTACGGGCTTTATCGGAAGCCATACCACAGTGGAGTTGCAGGAGGCCGGTTATGAGGTCGTCATTATCGACAACCTTTCGAACTCGAATGTGAACGTGCTCGATGGTATCGAGAAGATCACAGGTATCAGACCAGCCTTCGAACAAGTGGATTGCTGTGATTTCGAGGCTCTCGAAGGTGTATTCAAGAAGTATCCGAAGATAGAGGGTATCATCCACTTCGCTGCCTCAAAGGCTGTGGGAGAGAGTGTGGAAAAACCACTGCTTTACTATCGCAACAACCTGATGTCGCTCATCAATCTGCTGGAGCTCATGCCCAAGTATGATGTGAAAGGCATCATCTTCTCGTCAAGCTGCACCGTCTATGGTCAGCCCTCGCAGGAGAACCTGCCTGTGACGGAGAATGCTCCCGTCCAGAAGGCCATGAGTCCTTATGGTAACACGAAGCAGATCAACGAGGAGATCATCCAGGACTACATCCACTCAGGTGCGCCTATCAAGAGTATCATTCTGAGATATTTCAACCCCATCGGTGCTCACCCCACAGCATTGATCGGTGAACTGCCTAACGGTGTACCTATGAACCTGATTCCTTTTGTGACCCAGACGGCTATGGGTATCCGTAAGCAACTGAAGATCTTCGGACACGACTACAATACACCTGATAAGACTTGTATCCGCGACTATATCTATGTAGTGGATCTGGCAAAGGCTCACGTGAAGGCTATGGAGCGCGTACTTGATAAGCCTGAGACAGAAGCTGTAGAGGTGTTCAACATCGGTACTGGTAAGGGTCTCTCGACACTCGAGGTAGTTGAGGGCTTTGAGAAGGCTACTGGTGTGAAGGTGAACTGGGAGTATGCACCACGTCGCGAGGGCGATATCGAGCAGGTATGGGGCAATGTTGACAAGGCCAACAAGGTGCTGGGCTGGAAGGCCGACACCCCTACCGAAGAGGTACTGAAGAGCGCCTGGAAATGGCAGGAGAAACTCCGTAAAGACGGTATTCAGTAAAGATATAATAACGAGATAATAAAAAGGCTCCCGAAGTTCGGGAGCTTTTTTTATGTGAGTGGGATGATTTGTTTGAAGGTTCCCTCTTGGTTGAATTCAGAAAGATCTACAGGATCACGGAAGAGACCGAAGAGAGAGGATCCTGATCCAGACATAGCGGCATAGACAGCTCCCAGATCATAGAGCCGTTGTTTGATGGCACCTATCTCGGGATGAAGGGCAAAGACACTCTTCTCGAAATCGTTGGTGAGCTCGTTACGCCATGTTTCAACGGGTTGCATCACGATGTCGCGACAGTTCTTCTGTGGGCGTTGTGGCGTGATGAGTGAGAATGCCTCCTTAGTGGGTACGGGAATATCAGGACGCACGACGGCCAGATACCAGCCTTTCAGCTGGAGGTCGATGGGCTCGAGTTTCTCACCGATACCTTCTGCATAACAAGGCTTGTTGAGAATGAAGAAAGCACAGTCGGCTCCCAATCTGGCCGCATACGCAATCATCTGTTCGTCAGAGAGTCCGAGCTGGAACTGACGGTTGAGCAGAGTGATCATAAAGCCACAATCGCTTGAACCGCCACCCATACCAGCCTGCGTAGGTATACCTTTATATAAATGCGCGTGCACGCGGGGTAGGTCAGGAAAGTCCTGCTTCAACAGGTTATAGGCACGTACCACGAGGTTACGTTGCTCGTCACCGTCAATATGGATATTTGTAACCTTCAGGTCACAATCGAACGCTGAGGGGAACTGCGGGTCCATGGGGAATACCTCGAGGGCATCACAGATGGGAACAGGGTAGAAGACGGTTTCCAGGTTGTGGTAACCATCAGGGCGACGTTCTACAACGTTAAGCCCGAGGTTGATCTTTGCGATGGGATTTGTCAGCATTAAACTATAAACTTTAAACTCTAAACTTTAAACTCTAAACTAAAAATCAAGATTTCTTGTTGCGATTGTTCTTGGAGCCATTTCCACGTGAGTGCCAGCGGCCATGACGACGGGTATTCGAACGTTTCTTCTCACGCTTCGTGTATTCGGGACCTTCGCCGATACCTTCGGGCAGCGGATTCTTCGTGACTTCCTTACCGAGGAAATGCTCGATCTGCTGGAATCGATAGATGTCAGCCTCACTGATGAAAGTGATGGCCACGCCGTCGCGCTGGGCACGGGCCGTACGTCCGATGCGGTGTACATAGTCCTCTGCATCGTGGGGTACGTCGTAGTTGATGACTGTCAGGATATCGTCGATGTCAATGCCTCTGGCCACGATATCGGTAGCCACGAGCACATCGGTCTGTCCGGCCTTGAAACGATACATCACCTCGTCGCGCTCCTGTTGGGAGAGATCGCTGTGCATCTGGTCACAGTTGATATGCATGGACTTCAGACTGCGCGCAATCTCCTTGACACGCTCCTTCTTGCCTGAGAAGATGATGACGCGCTTCAGGTCACCTTGTTTGAAGATGTGGTTGATGATCTTCAGCTTCTGCGGATCGTAGCAGACGTAGGCACTCTGCTGAATCTTCTCTGCGGGCTTCGAGACGGCTATCTTCACCTCGACGGGATTGTGGAGCAGCTGTACGGCGAGCTCACGGATCTTAGGCGGCATCGTGGCCGAGAACATGATTCGCTGACAGTTCTGGGGTAGCGCACTGACGAGCTTCATGATATCGTCGATGAATCCCATGTCGAGCATACGGTCGGCTTCGTCGAGCACAAAGAAACTGCAGCGCGAAAGATCGAGATTGCCCACCTTCATGTGGCTGAGTAGTCGGCCTGGGGTCGCGATGAGCACATCAGCGCCGAGACGCATGCCACGCAACTCCTGTTCGTAGCGTCCGCCATCATTACCGCCATAGACAGCAACAGACGATACGTCATCGAGGTAATAGCCGAAGCCCTGCATCGCCTGGTCTATCTGCTGGGCGAGCTCACGGGTAGGCGACATAACCACACAGTTGATGGCATCTTTGGGATAGTCCCCGTCGTCGAGCATCGAGAGGATAGGCAACAGATAGGCTGCGGTCTTTCCCGTACCCGTCTGAGCCACACCAAGTAGGTCGTAACCGTCGAGAATCTCAGGTATGCAACGTTCCTGTATGGGGGTCATCTCGTCGAAGCGCATGTCATAAAGCGCATCGAGGATATTGTCGTTCAGATATGTTTCTTCAAATTTCATTAATTTGGTGCTTGTCGGTAACAATAATACGCGATAATCAAATACAAGACATTCGGCATCCATGCTGCGATGATAGGCGGTGTGTCGGCATTGATGGCAAACGTCGCACTGATGGTCTGCAGCAGGATATACGAGAAGGAGAGGGCCAGTCCGATACCGAGGTAGAGACCCATACCGCCCTTGCGCTTACGACTGGACAGACTGACACCGATGATGGTCAGGATGAACGAGGCGAAAGAGGTGGCTATACGCTTGTGATACTCCACTTCGTACTGCACCACATTGCTGGAGCCGCGTTCCGTCTGCTTCGTGATGTACTGACGCAGTTCGGAGGAGGTGAGCGTCTCCTGCTGACCACTGGAGAAGACAAGGTCCATCGGCTCCATCTGAATCAGGGTGTCGATGACATCGCCCGATTGTATCTCCTCGCGCAGTCCCTTCAGCGTACGGATCTTGTAGTTCATCGCCTTCCAATGATAACGGGCCTCACTGATCGAGTCATAGCGGATGGTAGAGGCCGTCATGTGACTGACGAGCTTCTTGTTCTCGAACTTGTCGAGCGAGAAGCCGTAGCCTGTCTTAGAGTTGTTGTCGTATTGCTGGATATAGGCAATGGTTCCCGGACCCACCATCAACTGCACATTAGAAGCTGAAGTAACACGTTTGTTGTTCTTGTACTTCGCCTCGAAGTTCTGACGCACCACCGTTCCATGCGGAATGACGTAGGAGCCGAGATAGAAATTGACGACAGCGATAAGGGCTGCCGAAATGATGTACGGCTTCAGCAGTTGCTTGAAGCTGACACCAGCGGCCAACATGGCGATAATCTCCGAATTGCCTGCCAACTTCGACGTGAAGAAGATGACGGAGATGAAGACAAACAAGGGAGAGAAGAGGTTGGCAAAATAAGGCACGAAATTGGCGTAATAATCGAAGATAATAGCCTTCCAGGGGGCGCCGTAGGTAGAGAACTTCGCAAGGTTCTCGTTGAAGTCAAAGACGATGGCAACAGAGATGATGAGGATGATGGAGAAGATATAGGTGCCGATAAACTTCTTCATCAGATAACGGTCCAGACGCGAAAGAACGCTGAAAAGCTTCAGTTTCGGAAGCTTCACCTTCGGAAGTCTGATCTTCGCGAACCGGGATCCTATTTGCTGCAACTTCTCTTTCATCTTCTCTTTCCTAATTGGTCGATCACACTGCGCTTCCATTGTACGAAGTCGCCTGCCAGGATATGCTGTCGGGCATCCGTGACGAGTCGCAGATAGAAGGCGAGGTTATGGATGCTGGCTATCTGCATGGCGAGCAGCTCCTGTGCCTTGAAGAGGTGATGGAGATAGGCCTTCGAGTGGATACGGTCGATATCACAGCCATCGGGATCGATGGGTGAGAAGTCGTCCTCCCACTTCTTGTTACGCATATTCATCGTACCCTCGTAGGTGAAGAGCATCGCATTACGGCCGTTACGGGTGGGCATCACACAGTCGAACATATCGACACCTCGCTCAATAGCCTCGAGGATGTTCTGAGGGGTACCTACACCCATCAGGTAACGGGGACGGTCCTTGGGCAGAATCTCATTGACCACCTCAATCATATCGTACATCACCTCAGTGGGTTCGCCTACAGCCAATCCTCCGATGGAAGCACCACCGCCGTCGTTCAGACGACTCAGCACATCACACACATGCTTGGCTGCATCCTGTCGCAAATCCTTATAGGTACAACCCTGAACGATGGGGAAGAGTGTCTGGTTATAACCGTAGAGGGGCTCCGTCTCGTTGAAGCGCTTCACGCAGCGTTCCAGCCATCGCTGGGTCAGTCCCAGTGAATTCTTCGCATACTGGTAATCGCTCTGTCCTGGGGGACACTCGTCGAGGGCCATCATGATATCGGCTCCGATCACGCGCTCTGTGTCCATCACGTTCTCTGGCGTGAAGATATGCTTGGATCCATCGATATGACTGCTGAACTGACAGCCTTCCTCGGTGAGTTTCCTGATGCCTGTAAGCGAGAAGACCTGAAAGCCGCCTGAGTCGGTCAGGATCGGACGGTCCCAGGTATTGAACTTATGGAGTCCGCCTGCCTTGCGCAGGATGTCGAGACCCGGACGCAGGTAGAGGTGATAGGTATTGCCGAGGATGATCTGTGCCTTGATCTGCTCGCGCAGTTCGGCAAAGTGTACACCCTTCACACTTCCCACCGTACCCACAGGCATGAAGATAGGCGTCTGGATCTGTCCGTGATCGGTTGTTATCACACCAGCACGGGCATCACTCGCTGAGTCAGTATATTGTAATTCGAACGTCATCTCTCACTTTTCTTTCTTCTCTTCCTCGGGGATGGTGAAATCGAGCGGGTTCTTGACAATTTCCTTGGTCAGGGCGAAATTCCATACATCCTGAACATTCTCCACATAGTGGAAGGTCACACCCTTCAGGTACATATCGGGAATCTCGAGGATATCCTTCTCGTTCTCCTGACACATCACGATGTCAGTGATACCGGCACGCTTGGCAGCGAGGATCTTCTCCTTGATACCACCCACGGGGAGCACCTTACCACGCAGGGTGATCTCACCCGTCATCGCCGTATTCTTACGCACCTTCCGTTGGGTTAGGGCAGAAGCGATCGAGGTGGCGATGGTGATACCTGCCGATGGACCATCCTTCGGTGTGGCTCCTTCGGGTACATGGATATGGATGTTCCAGTTGTCGAAGATACGGTAGTCGATATTCAGGGTCTCCGCATGGGCCTTCACGTATTCGAGCGCCAGGATGGCACTCTCCTTCATCACGTCACCCAGGTTTCCTGTCAACGTCAGCTTGGATCCCTTACCCTTCGAGAGTGACGTCTCGATGAAGAGGATCTCACCGCCCACACTCGTCCAGGCCAGACCCGTTACCACACCTGCGTAGTCGTTACCTTGGTAGATATCGCGATAGAATGGCGGTTTTCCCAACAGGTCTTCAATCTCTGCGGGGGTGATCTTCTTATAGTTCGTGCTATCCTCCACCTGACGCTTGAAGGCAATCTTCCGGAGGGCTTTGTTCACCTGCTTCTCCAACTGACGGACACCGCTCTCACGGGTATAGCGCTCGATGATCATCTCGATGGCGGCCTTGTTGAAGGTGGGCTTCAACTCAGGCACACTGAGACCAGTACTGTCGAGCTCACGAGGTATCAAGTGACGCTTCGCGATTTCAATCTTTTCCTCTGTGATATAGCCACTTACCTCAATAATTTCCATACGGTCGAGTAGGGGCTTGGGGATGGTACTGAGGTTATTGGCCGTAGCGATGAAGAGCACCTTCGAGAGATCGTAATCCAGGTCGAGATAATTGTCGTGGAAGGCATTGTTCTGCTCTGGATCGAGTACTTCCAACAGAGCCGAAGCAGGGTCACCGTTGTGGGTGTTCTGCGTCACTTTGTCGATTTCATCGAGGATGAAGACGGGGTTGCTCGAACCGGCTCGCTGGATCGACTTAATGATACGTCCGGGCATCGCACCGATATAGGTACGACGGTGTCCACGGATCTCAGCCTCGTCGTGAAGACCACCCAACGACATACGGACATACTTACGTTTCATGGCGGCGGCAATCGACTTACCCAGTGAGGTCTTACCCACGCCCGGAGGACCATAGAGACAGATGATCGGACTCTTCAGGTCACCACGCAGGGCGAGCACAGCCATATATTCGAGGATGCGCTCCTTCACCTTCTCCATACCGTAGTGATCGTGGTCGAGTATCTTCTGGGCACGCTTCAGGTTCAGGTCGTCCTCAGTATATTCGCCCCAGGGCAGTCCTACGAGCGTCTGCAGATAGGTGAGCTGTACGTTGAATTCCGGACTCTGGGGATTCAGGTTGTCGAGCTTGTCGGCTTCCTTGTGGAAGGCCTTGTCCACTTCGGCCGACCATTTCTTCGTAGCAGCCTTCTTCAGCAGTTCGTATTTCTCGGGCGACGACTCACCGTGTCCCATCTCAGCCTGCATGTTCTTGATCTGCTGCTGGAGGAAGTAGTTTCGCTGCTGCTCGTCGATGTCCTCACGGGTCTTGTTGCGGATGTCAGCCTTCAGGTTCTGGAGGTTGATCTCGCGGTTGATCAGCTTCATGACACCAAACAGACGCTCTTTCACCGTCTCTTTCAGCAACAGCTGCATCTTATCGTTGAGCGAGAAGGGCATGTTCGAGCAGACGAAGTTGAGGGCCATGATGTCGTTGTTGATATTCTTGATGGCAAACGAAGCCTCGTCGGGGATGTCTTCTGAGACGTTGATGTACTCGTTGACCATGTTTCTCAGGTCTTCCATCGCCGTTCTGAACTCCTTGTCGCGCTTCTCAGGCTCGATATCGTTGAAGGGATGAACCTCACCCTCCAGATAAGGAGTGGTTCTGATGATGCGGCTGAGGTGCATACGACCCAGTCCCTGAACGATGGTGGTGATATTTCCATTGGGCAGTGTCAGCTGCTTCATCACCTTCGCATAGACACCGAACTCATAGAGGTCTTCCTGCTGTGGATAGTCCACGTCGGGATCGCGCTGCGGAATGACACAGATAATGGTTCCACGCTTCTCTGCCTTCTGTACAAGGGTCTTACTTGATTCTCGCCCGATCAGGATGGGTGTTACCACACCCGGGAAAAGTACGATGTTCCGGACGGGTAGGATAGGGGCCACCTCAGGGGTCTGATGCTCGATCAGATCCTTGAAATCCCCATCAATATCAGCAATCATCTGGAATGCTGCGTTTTTGTTCTGACTCATATATATTTCTAATTGTTATTTTGCAAATTGGCTGCAAAGTTACTAAAAATAAATAAGAATACGATAGGAAGAGGCAAAGAATTAACAAATAATTAAAATTTCTTTGGCTTTTTGTCGGATTATTGCTACCTTTGTTGCCCGAAATGTCGAACGAATACTTCCAGTTCCGCCAGTTCATCGTCCACCAGCAGCGGTGCGCCATGAAGGTAGGGACCGATGGTACGCTCCTGGGCGCATGGGCCGCAGCACCATCGGGTAAATGCCGCATTCTCGACATCGGAACAGGCACAGGACTGATCGCCCTGATGATGGCTCAGCGATTCCCTGAATCTGAGCTCATCGGCATCGATATCAATCCTGAGGCAGTGGCTCAGGCTCGTGAGAATGTCCGGCTTTCTCCGTTTTCCGAACGGATTACAATCTTGCATCAGGATTTGATGAAATTCAATGACACTGAATGTTTTGATGTCATTGTCAGCAATCCGCCATATTTCGTCGATTCTCTCGAATGTCCGGACGACCAGCGGACAATGGCCCGCCATACGGTCAGCCTGACTTACGACGGACTGATCCATCAAGCCTTCCGTCTGTTGAAAGACGATGGCTGTCTCTCGCTGGTGATTCCTTCCGAGAGCCGTTCTCTGATTGAGTCTGCCGCCTGTCTTTCTGGGTTCTTTCTGTCACGCGTCTGCCTGGTAAAGACCACTCCCAAGAAACAGCCAAAGCGCCAGTTGATTGAATTTCGGAAACACCCTGTAAACGAATTGGTTATCGAAGAAGGAATTATCGAAGATACACCCAATGTCAGAAGTGCTTGGTATCAACAATTAACGAAAGATTTTTATATCAAATGAAGGTTACAATCTTACAGTTAGACATCGCATGGGGCAATCCCGCAGAGAATATCCGACGTGCCGAACAACTCATGGCTGAGCAGCCTGGGAGTGATCTCTATGTTCTGCCCGAGATGTGGAGTACAGGATTTGCCACAGAGCCCACAGATATCGCTGAGGACGAATCTACGAGCATCTCGTTGGAATGGATGAAAACTACCGCCCGTCAGCAGCAGTGTGCCATCTGTGGAAGCCTAGCCGTCAGAACTCATAACAAAATTTACAAAAATCGTCACTATTTTGTTGATGGCAGGAAAGATATCGTTTCGTATTATGATAAACACCATTTGTTCCGTTATGGTGGTGAAGACCGTTTCTACGAACCGGGCGAGGAGCATACCATTGTAGAATATATGGGATTCCGTTTGTTGCTACAGACTTGCTATGATCTGCGTTTTCCCGTCTGGAGCCGTTATGCCGACCAACTGCAATACGATGTGATTGTTGCCGTAGCCAACTGGCCAGAGAGCCGTCAGAATGCCTGGCATATTCTCACACGATCCAGAGCCATTGAGAATCAGGCTTATTTCATTGCTTGCAATCGTGTTGGCGATGATGCGTATTCTCATTATCGTGGTATGAGTGCCATTATCAGTCCGATAGGAAAGACACTGGCTTCATGTCCGGCCAACGAACCGTCAACTGCATCATTTTTGCTGGATTTGGAATCACTTCGCACCAAACGCTCAAAATTCCGAGTTTTGGAGGATAGGGATCAGTTCTAATTCCTCCCCGTATTCCCTATTTATCATAATGCCGATTCTAATAAAGAGAAGGAGACGGAAGGGTTAGCCCCTTTTGTCTCCTTCTAATTTAGAAATTATTATATGCCTTTCACGACAAATAGATACTTCTCTGTCAGATACTCTTCTTTCTCACGCTTCCAGTCATTAAGGCTCTCCTCGTTAAGGATGCCGACCATTTGGGGAATCTTTGCTTTCTGTTGCGCCCTTTTCGCATGCAATGAGTCCTCCTCACCTTTATATATAGAGGTTACGGCATCAAGAACCTTTTGCCAAAGCGAGGCATCTGCTTTGTCAAACTGATCCAAAAACTGCATCGTATTCGCTCTTAAATCAATTGCAGTCATCTTATCATTTTTAATTATCCGTTTTGTGTCACTTGTTTTTAGTGATTATTCTGGCACATATTTAGTCTTTTATTGGGGAAAACAATGATTTTTGCGGAAGAAAAGGGGGTAAATTGTAAGAGAAATAGGCTTTTGAGCATTGGATAACTTATGTTTGGGGGCAAATTTGATGGGGATTTTGACCACGCTGAATTTATTATTCGCCTAATAATCAGAAATAATCAGCAATTAAGATTGTGGTCAAGAAGGTCAAGGTCAAGAAGGTCAAGAAGGATTTGGAGCTGAATTTTGCTCACTATAATATAATATATAAATATATTATTTTATAGTGCGGATTTTGACCATCCGAAAGCGAAAATGACCTAATGACAAATGACCATAATGACCACTAAAATTAACCATGCAAAAAAATAATAATTTTTTTCGAAAAAAATTCGTTTACCGCAATGAAAAGATTATACCTTTGCACCGTCGAACAATACAGACGGATTTTGCGCTCCAGGCGAAGAAAATTATCTTTCTAGTGCACGAGAAATTTTTTCCTAGTTAGGCAGTAAAAATG
>JAEEGL012308901.1_pt1 | contig 10819 bp, 9 predicted proteins | sample 9134231 | NCBI WGS metagenome assembly JAEEGL01 (sample SAMN16246548, study PRJNA631951) | gut metagenome | biome: gut microbiome; feature: rumen; material: fiber-attached | host: Bos | place: Iran: Karaj | collected 2018-10
GCCGCTGCCGTCTCCTCCGTTATTTGGTCTGTTATTATCTTCGTTCATGGAAACTCCTTAATTCTTATCTTTTTCTGCATGAGAGTATATCTTATGCAAACAAATTACTCAATAAAATAAAAATAAACTTTTAATAAAAAGAAATCACTTAGAAGCTTTGCTTCTTAGAGATTTCTTTGTTCTGGCTGCCAAAGGCAGAGCAGAACTTCCTTAGCTTTGCTTCTTAAGCTTCACTTATTTTCTGTTTTTCTCATAGATCACCACAAGTCCTTTTAGAAGAAGCGACTCATCGTAAATGATCTCGCGCTTGCAATGTGGCACTATAACCCCCGCAAGCCCGCCGGTGGCAATGACTGTAACAGGCATGCCAAGTTCTGACTCAATCCGGTCTATCATCCCGTCTATCATGGCAGCATTACCGTATACGCTTCCGCTCTTCATACTCTCTATGGTATTGCGCCCGATAACTCTTTCCGGCGCATCAAAGCCGATGCGAGGAAGCTGGCTTGTTCTTGTGACCATAGAGTCAAGTGCCGTAACAACCCCGGGCATAATAGGACCCCCAAGGAATCGTCCATTTTCATCTATTACGGAAATTGTGGTAGCTGTTCCCATATCTACTATGGCAAGAGGCGGCTTATGTTCCGCAAGTGCAGCTACAGCTCCAACCACAAGGTCTGCCCCAAGCTGTGCCGGGTTATCTATAGCTATCTTAAGTCCGTTCTTAAGGCCCGGGCCTACTATAAGCGGAGTAAGGTCAAGTACCTTTGTTACCGCTCTGCTGATAACTTCTGTAAGTGGCGGAACTACTGAAGAAATGATACTGCCCGTTACGTCCATTATATTTATCTTATAAACCTCAAAAAGGTTTTTAAAGTCGATGGCATATTCAAGTTCTGTTTTGGTGTGCTTTGTTGCGATGCGCTCTTCAAAAAGCACCTTTTTCCCGTCAACGCAGCCAAGTACGATGTTTGTATTGCCCATATCAATGACAAAAAGCATATAATTCCCTCCTGTAACCTCGGCATACTGCCGAAACATATGAAATATTATTGCATTCTTAATTGTACAACAAGCCGCGTGATGTTGCAAGGAAAAGGAAAACCGCCCTTTTTTAAAGTTTTGCCTTTAAAAAGAGCGGTTAGTATTACATGTTGTCAAAATTTCTTCTGACTGCTTTGATAAATTCTTCGGTATTAAGGGTTTTAACGCCCGTAAGTGTAGTGATAAGAGCAAGGTCCTTTGTCATCTCTCCGCCTTCAACGGTAGATATGACAGCCTTTTCAAGTTTGTCTGCAAAAGCAACAAGTTCAGGCAGCTTATCAAGCTCTCCGCGTTTTCTTAAAGCCCCTGTCCATGCAAATATGGTGGCAATGGAGTTTGTACTTGTCTCTTCGCCCTTAAGGTGCTTGTAATAGTGGCGCTGAACGGTTCCGTGGGCTGCCTCGTATTCGTAAACTCCCTTAGGAGATACAAGTACGGAAGTCATCATGGAAAGTGAGCCGTAAGCTGTGGCGAGCATGTCGCTCATAACGTCGCCGTCATAGTTCTTGCAGGCCCAGATATATCCGCCCTCAGAACGGATAACTCTGGCAACAGCATCATCTATAAGTGTATAGAAATACTCGATACCAAGCTTTTCAAAGGTCTCTTTGTATTCCTTCTCATAGATTTCCGCAAAAATATCCTTAAAAGAATGATCATACTTTTTAGAGATGGTATCTTTACTTGCAAACCAAAGGTCCTGCTTAGTATCTACTGCAAAGTTAAAACAGCTTCTGGCAAAACTTTCGATTGAAGACTCAAGGTTATGCATGCCCTGAAGAATGCCGGCTCCCTTAAACTCGTGGATAAGCTCGCGTGTTTCCGTTCCGTCTGCTGCCGTAAAAACAAGCTCTGCTTTTCCCGGGCCTTCTACCTTCATCTCGGTAGCCTTATATACATCGCCGTAAGCGTGACGGGCAATCGTAATAGGCTTAACCCAGTTCTTTACGTAAGGCTCCACGCCTTTTACCAGGATAGGCGCCCTAAACACTGTACCGTCAAGGATAGCACGGATAGTGCCGTTTGGGCTCTTCCACATCTCTTTAAGGTTGTATTCTGTCATACGGGCTGCATTTGGCGTGATGGTGGCGCACTTAACCGCAACTCCGTATTTAAGAGTGGCATTGGCTGAGTCAACAGTTACCTGATCGTTTGTTTCGTTACGATACTCAAGACCAAGGTCGTAATACTCGCTCTTAAGGTCGATATACGGAAAAATGAGTTCCTCCTTTATCATTTTCCATATAACCCTTGTCATCTCATCTCCATCCATCTCTACAAGAGGGGTGGTCATTTGAATCTTACCCATTATTAATTCCTCCCTTTATTTAATTTACAATACTTATTTTAAAACAACGCGCTTGAAGTTCTTCTTACCCTTCTTTACCACAAGTCCGTCGCCGCTAAGCGTGTCAGCTGCAAATACAGCCTTAAAATCCGTCACTTTCTCGTCATTAACGGTAACACCGCCCTGCTGTACATTTGTCCTTGCATCGCTTCTTGAAGGACAAAGACCTGCTTTTACAAGAATAGAAAGGATATCTATGCTGCCATCTGTAAGATCTTCGCTTGTAAGCTCGAATGTAGGCATATTTGCCGCATTACCTGAAGTAAAGAGCGCTCTTGCAGCATCCTGAGCCTTTCTTGCTTCTTCCTCGCCGTGAACCATCTTTGTAAGTTCAAAGCCAAGGATCTCTTTAGCCTCGTTGATACGGCCTGTTCCCTGCCAGCTTTCCATAGCTTCGATCTCCTCGATAGGAAGGAAAGTAAGCATCTTAAGACACTTTATTACGTCTGCATCGTCAACATTTCTCCAGTACTGATAAAAATCAAACGGAGAGGTCTTGTTTGGATCAAGCCATACTGCGTTACCTGCAGTCTTACCCATCTTCTTACCGTTTGAATCTGTAAGAAGAGTGATTGTCATGGCATGTGCGTCTTTTCCGAGCTTTCTTCTTATAAGCTCTGTTCCGCCAAGCATGTTGCTCCACTGATCGTCGCCGCCAAACTCAAGGTTGCAGTTGTAGTGCTGAAACATGTAATAAAAATCGTAGGACTGCATGATCATGTAGTTAAACTCAAGGAATGAAAGTCCCTTTTCCATACGCTGCTTGTAGCACTCGGCACGGAGCATGTTGTTTACTGAAAAGCATGCGCCAACCTCGCGTAAAAGCTCGATGTAATTAAGGTTCATAAGCCAGTCTGCATTGTTAAGCATAAGAGCCTTGCCATCAGAAAAGTCGATAAAGTTTTCCATCTGCTTTTTAAAGCAGGCTGCGTTGTGGTCAATGTCTTCTCTTGTAAGCATCTTTCTCATATCGGTTCTTCCGGATGGGTCACCGATCATGGTGGTACCGCCGCCGATAAGGGCGATAGGCTTATTGCCTGCCTCCTGAAGTCTCTTCATAAGAGTAAGTGCCATAAAGTGGCCTGCGGTAAGGCTGTCTGCGGTACAGTCAAAACCAATGTAAAATGTAGCCTTTCCGGCATTGATAAGCTCACGTATCTGAGCTTCGTCAGTAACCTGGGCTATAAGTCCACGTCTGACAAGTTCTTCATAAATTCCCATTTTCTCTACCTCCTGAAGTGATCTTTGTGGGCCGACTTTGTAAAAATGGGTATAAAATAAGTCCGCCCTTATTTAAAAGGACGGACCATATAATCCGTGTTACCACCTTTATTCGCGCAGGCCTCGCGGCATACGCCTCAGCAGGAGCAAAAGATCTTACTCCCTAACGATATAACGGTCGCACCCGCTTACGCCTACTAAAAGTTCGGGCAAGGGCTCCGGGATGTATTCGTACTTTTCTGTCTTTGCGCCTCTCATCAGCCGGCTGCTTTCTGTAAAGACCTGCGAAAAAAACTACTTGTTCCCTTCACTGCCTGTATGAATGAAATTATAACGGCATGCATAAAAAAAGTCAAGCAAAAGAGTTCACGGGGCTAAAAGGCCTCAAGAAGCCCTTCTATGCCCTCTTTTTTGTAAATTTCCTTATAGTAGGAAACTTCATCTTCTATAAGCTCATCTATCACCTTCATGCCAAGAAGCTCAACAGGCGCTTTATCGTCTGTAAGAATGCGGCTGCCCCCTGCATATTTTGGCGAAAGGTCTGAATATACCTTATCCATCATGTTTATAAGCTCGGTATCATTTTCAAGAGAAAGATTTGCCTTAAATGTTTCAAGCCCGGTTTCTCCCATAAATGCAAAGAGTTCGCGGTTTGTTGAGCCGCTAACGTCTGCTGTGTATACGCTGTCAAATACGCTTGCTATGGTATCCTGCAGGTAGTCGTTGATGCTGCCCTCGCTCTGCCCTCTCATATTCATGTTTACTATCATGACACCGTCATCAGTAAGATGGTCTTTTACAAGGGTAAAGAACTCTTTTGAGCTCATCTGAAAAGGAATGGTTATGTCCTGATATGCATCTACCATAATAACATCGTATTTTTTATCGATAGCGTTAAGATAGGCTCTTCCGTCGTATGTGGTTACGGGAATACTTTCCGGAAGTTCAAAATACTTTCTTGCAAGGTCTGTGATCTTTTCATCTATCTCTACGCCCTCGCAGGAAATGTTATTAAAATATCTGTTAAGCTGGGTGGCATAAGTTCCCGTGCCCATACCAAGTATAAGCACATCAAGGTTTTCCTTTTCTTTTACCCCCGCCATATAAGGGGCTGCCATGGCATAATCGTAATACATGCCTGTAAGGCGCTTATCTTTCATATAAACCGACTGTACGCCAAAGAGCACATTTGTTGAAAGCACAACTTCCGCGCTGTTTTCATAGACCTGAAGGTAGTTGTATACAGACTCTCCTTCGTAGGTAAGGTTATTTTGCCAGAACGCAAAGGAATTGTTCCTTCCGAAAATGCAGCAAAGCAGGAAAAGAACAGCTCCGGTGGCAACTGCCACTCTGTTTTTCACATTTTCTTTTCTCACGCTGAAAGCTCCTTCCCGCCTGCATTTCCCTCTTCTTTTTTAGAAAAGAAATAGCAAAGGCAAAGAGCAAGTAAGATCCCTGAAAATATAAGGAATGTGATAGCGGTTCCCACTGCCGGGATACTGATAAATGTAGGCATAAAAGTTCCGATAATGCTGCCCACGGTATTGCTTGCATTAAGGGTTCCCACTACTTTTCCGGAATCATCGATACTGCTTACCGTAAACCTTGCAAGAGAAGGAGTTACGGTACCAAGAAGGAAAAGGGGGTAGACAAAAACTATCATGCAGGCTGCAAAAGCCGCGATTATAAGGAAATTGTTGCTTACTGTAAAAATAAGCAGCGCCGAAACTCCAAGTATTATATATTTTCCAACAACCGGGATAGCCGCGATCCAGACCGCCGCTATTATAACCCTTCTATACAGCCTGTCAGGGTTTGGGTCTTTATCTGCACTTCTTCCGCCGTAAATGTTGCCAAGAGCCATAGCGATCATAATGGTTCCGATTATAATGGTCCAGACGATCTGCGAAGAACTGAAGTAGGGCGCAAGGAGTCTGCTTGCTCCAAGTTCCACCGCCATAACCGACATCCCCGCAAAAAATTCGGTAAGATAAAGAAATATCTTGTTTTTCAATATTTTTCTGTTCATGATAAAATCCCTTCTGTTTTAGTATATTAATCAAAAAGCTCTACCAAAAGGTAAAGCTTTTATTTTCATTATTTGTCTGCATTTTTCATACGAAGTATGGACTGGGCGATATGCTCGTAGGCATTTCTTTCCGCCTCTTCTTTATTTTTTGCTTTGATGGCGGATACGATCTTTTCATGCTCACCGATGCTGTGTTTTGCTCTCTCTTTTTCGGAAAGATTAACGGTACGGACACGCCTTGCATAAAGATGATATTCGATAAGGACCTTTGCAAGGATACGACTTCCGCATGACTCGTAAAGAAGTTTGTGGAATTTGTTGTCAAGCTCAACTACCTGATCAAAATGTTCTTTGTCTGCGTGGAAATTTGCAAGATAAACATTTTCTTCAAGAGCATCAACCTGCTCTTTTGTAGCATTATCACAGGCCCAGGCAGCACATAAGCCCTCAAGGTGAGAACGTATGGCAAAGATATCTTCGATATCTTTATCTGTGATACCTGTAACGTAAGCTCCTTTGTTTGGAATAATGGTGACAAGTCCTTCAAGCTCAAGCTGACGAAGGGCTTCACGGACAGGAGTTCTGGATACTCCAAGTTCCTGACCTATAGCAACCTCCTTAAGCTCTTCTTTGTCTTTGTATACGCCGCTGATGATGTCTTCACGAAGCTTGTCAAATACGCGCCCTCTAAGGGAGTACTTGTCTGCCTCATCTGTCTGTTTCTCGTAATTGCTCATTTTTACTCCTAATTTGCCCTTATTAATACTCCTATCGCTACAATAAACTGACATAAGGTATAAGAAATACTCCCCTCAAAGTATTATAACAATATGTCAGGTTCTATTGTATACAATGATACCGATTTTGTCAAGCACCACTTTAAAGCAAAAAAGTGAAGAGTAAAATACATTACTGCTCATTTTGATATTTTCTTCTGTACTCGGCAAACTTATCTGCCATCTCATCCGTGATGATGTGGTATTCCACAAGGCCTTCAAGGCATTTTCTGAAATCATCAAAAGGAATGTTTGCGCGGCTCATGCGTTTTAGACATTCCACAACTGCATTTTTGTATTCATCACCTTTATAAACTTTGTCACGCCACAAAGTATTATACCTGTAACACTCGTTAAACCACTCGTTATGGCTTTCTGTTATCTCATCTTCTATCTCAAAACGCGGATTTATGACTTCTACCACATTTTTAACGGAAGCTGCAGTAATATATATATCTTTCCCAAGGCAGTACAGATTTTTTCTTGTAACAAGCTTATTTGCAAGTCTTTCTCTGTAATAAAGGGGCAAAAAGCCGCCAAATACAATATTTACAGGCCCCGGACGCACTATCTCAAGATAGTCCTTTTTCTCATCTGCAAGGACCGCACGCTTGTAAGTCATGTTGGAACACTGCTCTATAGGGTACTGTATACGCTTAGGGCTTGCAAGAAGCAAGAGAAAATAAACTCTTCTTTTGTCGCGCCATACGTAAGCCGGAGTCTCCTTTATACCGTGAGTGGCACAGTTATCTATAAGAATGGTCTTATGTGTGCGCTTAACATGATGAAGTTTTAAAAGCCCTGTAAGCTCCTTATCCGTAAATGCTATATGCCCCGCCTCGCGAAGCTTTCGCATTTTTTCTCCTTCAGGGGAATCATCTTTTGGGATCTTGCCGTCTTTTGGCTTAAATATGCCCTTTACAGCAGAAAAAAGTGAGCCTTTTTCCTTCTTTTTTTCTTCTTTTTTGGCTTTTTCTCCCACTTCAACTTTTCTTTCGGAAAGTTCTTTTGATCCTGCCACTATAAAGAGTGCCACCCAAAGCACGAAGGCTGCCCCCACCATAGTCCAGGAGTTTTGCGTAAGTGCAAGGACCGAGCAGGCTACGGAAGCCACCGTAAGAAGCGCAAGGATCAAAAGAAATCGTCTTGTTTTTGCCGAACCGTATCTGAATGTGTCTATAAGTTTCCCAATGCTGTGCATAAAAATTCCCTCCATAAGTTTTAGTATAACATATGGAGGGATTAATTAAATATTTTTTTGTTCCATCAGCCCCGATGCCACTATAATCATTTAGCCTGCAAAGAGCACATCAGGGAATACGTCCATAACATCTTCCCCTTCAACTTTCTGTGGGTACTCAGATATATCCATGTCAAGCTTTACGATGGTTCCGTCTGAAAGTGAGCACATCATAAATGTGGCATCGTCGGTGTAAAGGTAAGTAAAATACTCCCCCGGCTTTACATCTGTCTCCCCTGTTACGTTTCCGTTTTCATCGCATACATCTACGGTAAGTCCTACCGCATTTCTAAGGGTTACGGCTCCGTCATCATAGTAGTAATACTCTTTTTCGGGTATAAGTTTTCCGCCTTCAAGGCTGTATGTTCTGAAAGTATCGTAGGTGCCAAGTGCATCAAGCCTTGTGAAAAGTTCCTTTTTATCAGGATTTCCGGCTACTTCGTAGCAGAACGGATAATCATCGTATGTACCGTATCTTACAAGTCCTGTTCCAAGAAGCTCATCTGTCATCTTTTTGCTTGCTATGTCATAAACTCTTGTGGTATGGCAGTCATTATAAGACTGTCCGTCAACCAAAATGTAGTTTCCGTCTGCTTTATGCAGCATGATACAGTTATAATCAAAGTTAAAGAACTCGTCATCGCTTACAACAAGGTCTTCGCCAATATAAACAGAGAGATTAAAAAGATCTTCTGCGTCATCTCCCGGAGTCTTCCAAACGGAAACATTCTCAGGAAGTCCGTCACCGTTTGTATCTGCAAGAACCTGTCCTGCTCCTGAAAATGCTACTTCGTATGAAGCAGGCACTTCTGTATAAAGATCATTAAAGATCTCCGGATTTTCTTTAAATGTTACGGATGCTGTGATAACGCCTGCAGCATAGCTGGCGATCTCATAAGGGGCAAAATAAACATCAACGCCGGTATATGAAAGAGCCCATGAAAGGCAGTAACCTTCTTCATTAATACCTTTTTTAATGTATTCTGCAGGATCGCTGATAACATCATCTGCGTATTTGCTTGCTTTTTCTGATATAAGCTCTGTAAATGCATCCACATCTTTTATTACATCTGTCAGTTTAAGAAGCTTACCGCTTTTTGTGTCATAGTTGTAAGTAAAAATACCAAGGTTTTCATGAGCACCGCCGGTATATGAAGATACAAAATCCACTATACTGAGGGCCTTATCATCGGCACGCACTATGTTTGAGCTTTCTTCTATAAAGTAGTTCATAAACGGTTCGTCGCCGGCTTCTATGTCAGATTTGACAGATGATTTAAGAGTTTCAAATTCATCAAGGGTTCTTACCTTGCTATCTGTTGAAAACTCATCAAGTGAGGCTGCAAGCTCAGCGTAGGTATCACTGCCCGCAAGAAGAGAGACATTGCTGTATTTTGCGTATGCCAAAGTCTCATATGTTTCTTCGTCATAGTAATATTCGCTGCTTTTTGCAACGCCTATTCTAAGAAGTCCGCTTTCATCTGCCTCGTCTGTAGAAGGAGTGATCTCTATGATCTCGCCATCTTCGCTGTCTACATCTTCTGCAGGCTTAGCAGGCTCCGCCTCTTTATCATTTGCTTTTTCTTCTGTCTTTTCAGCAGTTGCGCTGCTCTCAGGTTTTTTTTCATCTGCTTTCTTTCCGCAGGCTACAAGACCCACTGCCAGCATAAATACCAGCATCAGCGCTACTGCTTTTTTCATTTTGTGCATAATATAGTGTCCTCCTAAGAAAATCTATAATGAAAAGCCTTATGCTTTCATTATCAAACTTATCTGCCAAATCTTTTTGTTTCGTATTTGCTGGCAGTGCGAAGATGATATTCTATAAATTCCATGTCATCTTCATCTGATTTTCCCGCTAGTATAAGGTCGAGGGAGGCGGCGATGTTGTCAAGCATACGCCTTGTCATATTCTCCTTCATTTCCTGAAATATCTCCAGTTTGTTTCCAAAGTAGTCCTCATCAAGAAACCTTTCAAATAACTCATCCATGCTATTATAGTCCATAGCCTTCCTCCATGTTGAAATATTCCATTAAGAATTTCTTACGATTTTCTTACGATAAGTCGCGAAAAGGAAAATCCTTTTCGCGACATTCATTTAATATCATATTGCTCTTGTAACATCCTTAAGCCAATCAAGCTCTTCGCCCTCAAAGTACGGAGAAAGCTTTTCAAATACCATCTTGTGGTAAGCATTTAACTGCTTAACATCATCAGGGTTAAGGTAAGCCTTGTCTATTCCCTCAAGATCGATAGGAGCGTAAGTGATGGTCTCAAATTCCATCCACTGGCCGTATTCGTTCTTTTCAGCCTTTTTACATACAAGTTCGTTTTCTATACGGATTCCGTGACTGCCTTCCTCGTATACACCCGGCTCATCGGTTGTTACCATACCCTCTTCAAGAACGGCTGAATCACTTCTTTCAGGAACTATCTTCCATCTGAAGCCGTTTGGAGCCTCATGCACATTAAGAAGATATCCCACGCCGTGGCCTGTTCCGCATCTGTAATCAATACCGATATTCCAAAGAGGAGCACGGCAAAGTATATCAAGATTGATACCGCGGCATCCATAAAGGAAATGTGCATTTGCAAGGTTGAGCATACCTTTTACCGTAAGAGTAAAGTGCTTTTTCCATTCATCTTTTATTGGTCCTAAGATGAAGGTACGGGTAATGTCTGTGGTACCCTCATAATACTGTCCGCCGGAATCCACAAGGAGCATGCCTTCTGCCTTAAGCGATGCGTTGCTGCTCTCATCTGCCTTGTAATGCATCATGGCTGCATTTGCATTGTAAGCGGAAATTGTATCAAACGAAAGCTCGATAAAGCCTTCCTGCTCGCGTCTTCTTTCTTCAAGATAATCAGAAGCTGAGATCTCGCTCATCTCCATCTTACCCACATTTTTCTTAAGCCAGTACATAAACTTTGTAACAGCCACGCCGTCTTTGATATGTGAAGCTCGAAGGTTTGCAATCTCTGTCTCATTTTTCCTGCACTTCATAAGTGTGGTAGGCTCTGTAGCGGTGACGATCTCTACTTCACTGTCAAGGTTATTGCATACGGCATAATTTACTCTTGCCTTATTCATCATAACCTTTGAACCTTTTTTGTAGCCTTTTACAAATTCGTAAATATCGTTATAAGGTCTTATCTCAAC
>JAEEGL013327937.1_pt1 | contig 10819 bp, 9 predicted proteins | sample 9134231 | NCBI WGS metagenome assembly JAEEGL01 (sample SAMN16246548, study PRJNA631951) | gut metagenome | biome: gut microbiome; feature: rumen; material: fiber-attached | host: Bos | place: Iran: Karaj | collected 2018-10
CCTGTGCCAGGTCAACAGTTGGCAAATATAGCGGATTTGGCACTTGACCCGAAATAATGAGCGTATGGACTTCAAGAAATCTCTTTACGTTCCGGTGTGTGTTTTGTTGCTGTGTGCTTGCCAGCAGTCGCCTTCGACCAACTCTTCGTGGAAACCGAGCGAAGAATTGTCCGATAGTGCGTTTTTAGACCTGCTACAAAAGGCGAGTTTGGATTATATGTGGACGGGTGCCAATCCCTCTTCGGGGTTGGCATACGAACGCATTCACGAGGACGGCGACTACGGCTATGATGATTCGTCCATTTTGACCACTGGCGGTTCGGGCTTTGGCATTGCTGGGCTTGTGGTGGCGATGCACCGAGGTTTTATCACGCGTCAGGCAGGCGTGGAACGGTTGCAACGGATAGTCAAATTTTTGAGTAATGCCGATCGTTTTCACGGCGTTTGGCCCCATTGGCTCTATCCAGATGGTCGCGTGGCTCCATTCAGCCTAAAAGATGACGGTGGCGACCTTGTGGAAAGTGCTTTTTTGATGCAAGGGTTGCTGATTGCAAGGCAGTATATGGACGTGTCGGTGAAAGCCGAAAAAGAGGTGTACGATAGTATCAATTCGCTCTGGCACGCGATGGAGTTTGACTGGTATCGCCGTGGTGGACAGAACGTGCTGTATTGGCATTGGTCGCCAAATTATAGTTGGGATATGAATTTTGCTTTGGAGGGCTACAACGAGTGTATGCTTGTGTATATTCTTGCGGCTTCTTCTCCAACACATTCGATGCCTGCGGAGTGTTATCATCAGGGTTGGTGTCGCAATGGTGGCATTCGTTCAACGGCTTTTCCGTATGGTTATTCGTTGCAAGTAAAACATAATGGAGCCGAAGCGACAGGTGGACCGCTTTTCTGGGCACATTATAGTTGGATAGGACTTTGCCCGAAAGGTTTGACGGATAAGTATGCCGATTGGTGGCAAGTGGTGCAAAATCACGCTTTGAGCAACTATGCGTACTGTGTGGCAAATCCCAAAAAATATGTTGGTTACAGCGATAGTTGCTGGGGCTTGACGGCTTCGTATTCGGTAGGTGGCTACTCGGCACACGCTCCGAACAATGACTTGGGTGTAATCACTCCCACAGCGGCTCTATCCAGTTTCCCTTATACGCCCAAGCAATCGATGGCAGCGGCAAAGTATTTTTACAATCGCAAAGCGTTGTTGTGGGGGCAATATGGCTTTTATGACGCTTTCAGCCAAAAAAACAGATGGTATCCGAGACGCTATTTGGCGATTGACCAACTGACCATTGCGCCGATGATTGAAAATTATCGTTCGGGCTTGCTTTGGAAACTATTCATGTCTTGCCCCGAAATACAACAAGGATTAACAAAACTTAATATAACATATTCAGGTTTATGAACAAAAACACTTCTCTTTTTGTGATTTTCGCCGTTAGTTTGATGCTCGGCTTGTCGTCTTGTGGGTCAAAATCCACTGCCAACAAAATGGACAATTTTGTGGATTCGCTCATGGCACAGATGACGATTGAAGAAAAATTAGGTCAACTGAATTTGCCTGTTACGGGCGACATTGTAACGGGTCAGGCTCAGTCAAGTGATATAGCAGGTGCGATTCGTGCGGGTCGTGTGGGTGGTCTTTTTAACCTCAAAGGCTCCGAAGCCATTCGCGAGATTCAAAGGATTGCGGTGGAAGAAAGCCGTTTGGGTATTCCGCTGGTTTTTGGAATGGATGTCATACACGGCTACGAAACGGTGTTCCCCATTCCTTTGGCAATAGCTTGTACGTGGGACGAGCAGGCAGTGGAAATGGTTGGACGAATCTCGGCTTTGGAGGCGACTGCTGATGGTATTTGCTGGACTTTTTCGCCGATGGTGGATATTTGTTGCGATGCTCGTTGGGGACGTATCGCAGAGAGTTTTGGCGAAGACCCTTACTTGGTTTCGACCTTAGCCAAAGCGATGGTGAAAGGTTATCAGCAAACGGATTTGAGCGACACAACCTCTATGATGGCTTGTGTGAAGCATTTTGCACTGTACGGTGCTCCCGAAGGTGGACGCGACTACAATAATGTGGAATTGAGCCGTTATCGTATGTACAACGACTATTTACCACCGTATCGTGCTACGGTTGAGGCAGGTGTTGGGTCTGTGATGGCTTCGTTCAACACGGTGGAAGGTGTGCCTGCAACCTGCAATAGTTGGCTTTTGACCGACTTGCTCCGCAATGATTGGGGCTTTAAGGGTTTTGTTGTGTCGGACTACACGGCGATTGCTGAAATGCTCAACCACGGTGTTGCTGCGGATTTACGCGAAGCGGCTGAGTTGTCGCTCAAAGCGGGTTTGGATATGGATATGGTGTCGCATGGGTTGCTTTTGTTGCAAGATGACCCGAAATTGGTGGAGTATGTCAACCAAGCGTGTCGGCGAATTTTGGTGGCAAAACATCAGTTAGGTTTGTTTGAAAACCCGTATCGCTACTGCAATTCGGAGCGTCGCCAAAAAGATATTCTTACGCAAAGCAACCGCGATGACGCTCGGCGAGTAGCACGCGAGTCATTTGTGTTGCTGAAAAACGAGAAAAATACGCTTCCGCTCAAAAAACAATCTACCATCGCTCTCATTGGTCCGTTGGCGAATACGCGTGCCAATATGTCGGGTACGTGGGCTGTGGCAGCGGTGAGCGACAAGTATAAAACCCTCAAAGAAGGTTTGGAGGATGCTGTAAAGGGCAAAGGCAAGGTGTTGTATGCCAAAGGTTGCAACCTGACCTACGACCCCGTTTTGGAGGCACATGCGACTATGTTCGGGCGTGAGATGCGAGACAACCGTTCGGTTCAAGCTCTGCGGGACGAGGCGTTGCGAATCGCACGGCAAGCCGACGTGATTGTGGCTGCAATGGGCGAATCGTCCGAGTTTTCGGGGGAGTGTGCCAGCCGTACCGACCTCACGATGCCCGATGCACAAGCCGACCTGCTCAAAGAGTTGAAGGAAACGGGCAAACCGATTGTGTTGCTTAACTTCTCGGGGCGTCCTGTGATTTTGAATTGGGAAGCAGAAAACCTACCCGCTATCTTGCAGGTGTGGTTTGGAGGTAGCGAAACGGCAGATGCGGTTGCTGATGTGATTTTTGGCGATTATACCCCTTCGGGCAAGTTGGCAGTGGCTTTTCCGCGTTCTGTGGGACAGTTGCCGATGACCTATCGCCATTACAATACGGGCAGACCATTGCCAGAAGGCGAGGATAAATTCCATAAATTCGTTTCTTGTTACATGGATTGTCCCAATTCACCCTTGTATCCGTTCGGTTTTGGCTTGACGTATACCCAATTGGATTATGGTACACTCGCTTTGAACCAAAACACGCTTTCAAAGGCTAATAAAGAGGTTAAAGCGACCATTGAAGTGAAAAACACGGGCAAATATGATGCGGACGAAATCGTGCAACTGTACATTCGTGATGTGGTTTGTAACCCAGTCCGTCCTATTGCCGAGTTGCGTTCGTGGCAAAAAATACATCTGGCAGCAGGCGAAAGCAAGACCGTAGAGTTTACAATTACGCCTGATATGTTAGGTTTTTACACGGCAGATGGACTGTGGACGGTGCCTACGGGCGAATATCATATCATGGTTGGAGCCAATAGTCGCGATTTGCAGAAATTGGCGTTGCAGTACGAAGAATAGGCGATTTTTGTCGCACATACATGCTTTCCGAAAAAATATCAGTGCTTTTGTGCTGGTATTTTTTTGCAATCAACGTAGAGGATTGAATAAAAAAAAGAGATTACTATCTCTTCTTGTAACGAGTTTGCGGAAAGAGAGGGATTCGAACCCCCGGAACCTTTCAGTTCAACGGTTTTCAAGACCGCCGCAATCGACCAACTCTGCCATCTTTCCAAACAACGCCCACGAAGATACATAATAATTTTGGTTCCACAAAAAATTTATTCCCCAACAACACGATAGCAAAATGAAAGGCGAGAGGTGGTTAAGCCCGCAACAAAGCAAAACTTCTCCTCTATTGTAGAGGAGATGCCCAGAGGGCAGAGGAGTGAGAAAAAACGCCAATAAACACACGCCCCCTGACCCCCGCTAACTTAGCGGGGGAATAGTGACAACGCAACCAACCACACCATCGCAGGTGAGACAGAGCAAGATGAAAGGCGAGAGGCTCGCCACCCAAATAAACCTCACTTTTCAATTTTCCTCTTTCAATTTTCACTTTAGGTTAAGCCCGCCAGAAGTCGGCCGCTCATCTCGGAAGCCACGTTTTTTTGCCACCGCAAGCAACCAAGCACGGCACAAAAGCAAACAAAAAAGGTGAAGAATCTTTCACCTTTTCATTTTTTCTTTTTTCTTGGCGGTATGTTTGGCTTTGATGAACTCTAAACCATATTTGCGGTAATTAACGAACTGTAAGTCGCTACTGACAAGTTCCAAACGATTCGACAAGGCTTGGGAGATAATCAGACGGTCATTGGGGTCGTTATGGTTGGGCACCGAAGGGAGTTTTTCGAATTCTTCCAAATGTTGTTTTGTGGTGTACAGCACTTCGATATGAAAATCCTTTTCAAGCAACTCAAAGACGCTTTTCTTTTCGAGTTTTTTTGTTTTGGTTTTTATGCGTCCTGTTTGTACCAAATGGATAAACTCCTTCACGCTTGTCGAAGATATATACACTTGCGTCGAATAATCACGTACCAAAGCATCGGTATCGTCATCCAAAGTCTTGAATAACAAATGCACTAATACATTTGTATCAATTAAAACTCGATTCATTTGTTTACCGCTCTCCAATCCAACACTTCGATTAACGGTCCAGGATGGGCATCTAACCACTCGCCAAGTTTGTTTTGCCTTCTAGGCTTTTCTGGGGTTTGTTCTACATACTTTTTCATAATCGTTATTTTTATAAAGTTTTACGAAGATATATCTTTTTATCAAAAATCGGTTCATTTCATTACGGCTCTTCTGTCCAACACTTCAATTATCGGTCCTGGATGAGCGGCTAACCATTCGCCTGCTTTGTTTAATCTCCTTTTGGGTTGTTCCATTTCTTTTGTTTTCATATCACTTAAATTTTAATTCGTTTTGCAAAGATATATTTTTTTATTAAAACTCGGTTCATTTGTTCACGGCTCTCCAGTCCAACACTTCAATTACTGGTCCTGGTTGTGCATCCAACCATGCTAATCTATTAAAAGATTGTGGTTTTTGTTTTTTGGGGGTTGCTTGTGTTTTCATAATCTTAAAATTTAATTAGTTTTTGCAAAGATAGTGGTTTTTTGAAAAAAAGAACTAGTTAATTGTAAATTGGCATCTCCTTTCAATTTTCACTTTTCAATTTTCATTTTAGGAGAAGCCCGCCAGAAGCCACGCTCATCTCATCAAGCACCGCCTTTTGGCGAGAGCCTCGCCACCCAATAAACATCAGATTTTTCAATTTTCAATTTAAAAAAGCGAGAGCCACCTACCCAGAAGTGGCTCCCGACGCGGGTAACCAGCCCGCGAGAAAAACTATAAATCTATAAATTTACTGGGTAATATCTCTAATTAAACGAACGCAGAAGCCGTAGGTACGACCAAAGTTTCCTACTCTATTACTACTATTTCCTATATTAATTTCCATCGCTGTTGCTTGGGTGTTACTGCCAGGCGTTTGAGACCAATAGTATCCGTACTGACCCGTAGCTGATATAGCACCATTACTATTATAACGGTAACCGTTAACTGGCAAGAATGCACAACCCGCTTTCTCCAAAGCAGTCAAAGTCTCAGAAGTTATGTCAGTAACAACATTAGCAGCATCAACAGTGAATGAATTTACACCAGTAGGCCATGTAAATTTATCGGGATAAATGATTATACCTGGAACAGTATTCGAAGCATCGTATTTCAATCTAACCATTGAATAACGTGCACCCGTAGTAGTAGTACGTGTGTACAATACATAATTCCATTGTGTAGCCATTGGTGTTTTCCACGTATTTGCTTCATAATCTCCGATCTTCGCTGCACCCCAGTCTGTAACCCACGTATAATTTTCATTATTTGTGTTGGTATAATATGGCGGATTAGCCTTCGTTGTACCACTATTTATACCCGTGCACCCCCAACCAAACAAGTCTATAAATACTGTTTTACTACTTGATGGATTGGTGTTATCACTTACCGACGCTCTTGAGTACTGCTTTTCAGCAAAACGCCATGTTGCAGGAGAAGCTTTATACTGCAAGTTACCTGGCGAGAAGGTTACTTTCGTCCCATCAGCCACGCTGAATTCGGGGTAATGTAATGTCAGAGTATAGAAAATACTATCGCAACCATGCTCTGTACGTAATGTATCCTTGAATTCTTCTGATGTTTTGCTCGTTGATATTGTGTGTTTGAAAGACTGACCATCTATTTCCCATGTGAAACTACGCTCTGTCAGAGCCAACTGCACCGTAGTATCTTTATATACTTGTGTTATTGATTCACAGATATCACCAAATATCAAATGAAAGATAACGCTATCACAGCCAAACTCCGTGAATATTGTATCAATGTAGTGCTCCTTTTGGGCTGTACTAACTTCACGCGTCTTACCTTCATACTCCCACGTGAACGTTTTATTTTTTGGCCCAACCATAACAATTGTGTCTTTGAATTCCACCTCTTTACATGGGTCCCAGTAGTCTTGCACCAGACGCACAGGACGAGGAAAGTAGCGAACTGTGGTTGCAGTAGCAGATATTGCAAAATTGCTGGCACGCGCGCAGTTTGCGTTGTTAGCTTTAGGTGTGGTAGAAGCCCAACCAGCATAAACGTTTGTGCCCATTTGGCCAATAGTTGTCGTAAGTCCTGTTGCTGAAGCGTTTAAACCTGACATAGATGGAAAGAACACACACCCTGCTTCTTGCAACGCTTCCCATGTAGGCATGGTAATCACAGATACGGTTGTAGCACCGAAGGGTAAGTTGGCAACGCCTGCTTCGGAGAACGAGAAGCCATCGGGGTAAATAATCATACCCGAAACGGTATCGTAGTCGTTCTTACCCCATTGCAACCGCACATACGTAAAGGCACTGTCGTTTCCGTCAACAATACGATCGATCAACATATATTGCCATTCATCTACTGTTGGTGTCCGCCAGATACCCGTATGGTACATGGTGCTATCGCTCGAGTACTGCCAGTGTCCTGCGTCATCAAACACGGAGCCGTTATATTCGCGGATATAGTTAGCATATCCCCAGTCAAACAAGCGGTTCATACCCGATTTCTTGTCGAAGTTATTGTTTGTTGCTCCTTCGCCACGCCCTTCACCATACGAAGGACCATAACCATAATTGTTAGGCTCGCCAAAATTAGCTGAACTTACCTCGTAGGGATAATAGAATACCGTATATTTATCGCCTACTTTCCTTCCCTGTCCACTGGTACCCCATGCGAACATATCGATCCATCCTTGGTAGGTTTTAGACCTCAAGAGGTTATTACAAGGCACGTTCTTGATTACTTTGTAGTTGCCGTTGTCGTCTTTGTTAGCATAATCAATACTATCGTAGAAGACGGTGGTTGTATTGTCATTGATAGTTGTTCCTCCTGTCATTCCTTCGGGTAGATGGCGGCTTGTTCCGTATCCAACGCGGTCGAATTGACGTAAAGCGAAACGCCATTCGTTGGTTGCGGGGCGGTACTGCAACATACCGGGTGAGAAGATGACATTGGCTCCCGTCTTTCCATTGACGGTGAAGGTATGTACGACCGGTGTATCCACAATGAACTTAACCGCTGACTCGTAGTGCCTGTTGCAGGGCGACTCGGGTTCTTTGGGTGTGTACGGTGACCCCGTTGCAGAATACCATCCTGGTTGCCCTGTTATGGCACTAAAGGTTTTAAGAACGACATACTCTGTGTTTGCATTTAAATCAGGGTTGTTGTTTTTTATGAAGGCTATGGTACTGCTTCCGGATTTAACTTCCCAGTTTGAGGCATTAGTTCCTGTAAATTTGACCTTCATTATCAATCCCACGACACTGTTAGGGTCGCTGCTGTATTTAGAAAGAATCTCTTCTGGCGTGAAGATTCCCTGTGCTTGTGCAGGATTTTGCACTAAACAAAACGTTAGCAATGCTAACATCAAAAAAATTTTTTGTTTCATATCTGTTTGTTTTTTAATATTCATAAGGTTTTTATTTGTTGTTGCGGGGCTTTTTTGCTGTTTGTTGCCCGTTTTCGTTGGAGCGTGCCAAAAAACAATCCCGCAAAAAACCGCACGAATATATATATATATATATATATGACCAAATTTTTTTGCAAAAAAGGTGATTTTTTGGGAATTGGAGATGGCGATTGGTGAACTGAGGAAAGGGGGAAAGGATTGACAATGTACAATATATAATGTATAATGTACAATTGAAGGATTTTCTCCGTTTTCATTGTGTCATCCAGGGGTGCAACCATCTTGGTTGCGTAGTAGTGAAGGTTTCCGAACCTTCACATATTTTGTGAGGAATAGGAATTCCTCACTCCGAATTTTTCGCGGGTTAGTTGGGTGGCGAGCCTCTCGCCGGCGGTGCAAAAAAGGCGTGGCTTTTGAGATGAGGGCGGCTTCTGGCGGGCTTCTCCTAAAATGAAAATTGAAAAGTGAGAATTGAAAGGTTACGACAATTTACAATTAATAATGTACAAGTTACATTCAATTTACAATGTACAATATAATATACAATTAAACGATTAGCCGATTCAACGATTCACCGATTAAACGATTAACCAGTTCAACGATTCAACAATTTTTCCTTTTCACCTTTCAACTTTCATCTTGCTCAGTTCACCGATTAAACGATAACAATTCAACATTTTCTTGGATAAGTGGAAAAAAAAACATATTTTTGTGCCCAAATTTTATAAAAACTTTGCTTATGAATACCATTTTTATTGTTTTGCCGATACTGACGTTGCTGATGTTTGATTTAGGTTTGGTGCTCAAACTACAGGATTTTAAACTCATCGTTAAGCGTCCGAAACCCGCTCTGGTAGGGCTGATTGGACAAATTGTTCTGTTGCCGATTCTTGCGTGGTGCGTGGGGAGCATTTTTCACCTTGCACCGCTTTTTATGGTAGGTATCATGCTTGTGGCGTGTAGTCCTGGGGGCAGTTCGAGCAATGTGTTTTCGATGCTTGCCAAGGGCGATGTGGCTCTGTCGGTTACCCTCACGGCGTGCAGTACTCTCCTGACGCTGATTACGTTGCCGATCATCATGAGTTGGGTTACGAATAGCGTGGGCGAGGTGGTGGATATTCGCCTGCCGGTTAGGAATCTGGTAATGCAAAACTTTGTGCTGATGTTGATGCCGATTACGGCGGGGCTGTTGGTGAACGATACTAACCCCGAAATCGCCGAAAAGATACATAATGTGTTGAAACGTATTGCGATACCAGCTCTGCTGTTGCTCGTCACCGTGTTTTTCTTCCAGCATAGAAAGACGATAATCGCCGAAATAGCTTCGCTGGGTTTGTCTATGACGACTCTCATTTTATTGGCTACTTCGTGCGGGGCGTTGCTCTCGTGGTTGCTGCACCTCACGGGCAAGGAACGGCGTACATTGGTGATTGAAATCGGTATGCAAAATGCGGCACAAGCCATCACGATTGCCTGCAGTCCAGTGATTTTTGCCAACGAAATCATCGCTATCCCTGCCATCATCTATGCGTTGATCATGAATCTTGTCTTGTTGGCTTACATTTGGTTATGTAAGCGGAGGGGTTGAGAGGAATAAAGGGGGGATTTTGTTGTTGGTCGTTTTTATGTAGTGAAGGATTTCGATTCTTCACTTTTTTTTCGAACAAGATTTTTTGCAATTTTAGGTTTAAAACTTGCATAATTCAAATTATTGTAATAATTTTGCACTCGTATTCACCCACGCTCGGGGTTTGTCTTGTAGAAGTGGGAGGGATACGGACATAATGTAAAAAAAGGCGTCTAATGTCGCTTTGTTTTGGTCATCCGAATCTGGTAAATTCAAATGTAAATCCAAGACAATGCAACAGCGATGTCCATCGGGTATGTTTTTTATACATACGGCGTGGGCTTCAATGTTGTTTGTTCAGATTTACAGGCAATACCAGAGCCTCGGATGGCGGAACAGCAATAGTGCAGTCCCGCTTTTTTTTATGTATTTGGAGAGTTATAAATTTTAAAGATAAATGTTTATGAAAAGGAATTTATTATTTATTTTGTTTGCTATTATGGCATTAGTTTTAACGGGCTGTGACGAGCATAATTCGCCCGAAAAAAATGCTTCTGAGGAAAATCAAGAAACGACTTCTGACGAGGCAAAAGACCCCCTTCAATTTGACGAAGATTTTCAGAAAACCATTTCTGTAGGTTACCAAGAGGGGATCGTGGAAGTGAATTTTGTAGCAAATGCTTTATGGATAGCCTCAGTGGACGAATCCGCGAACGAATGGCTAAAAGTTAGTCCCAAATCGGGTAAAAAAGGTAAACAAACTCTCACAATTTTATATGAGGAAAATGACCAAGAGGAAGCACGTGAAGGTGGAATCACTATCAGTTGCGGCGATTTAGAGGTTTCAATCAAACTCTGGCAAGCAAAAAAAGGTGAAGCAGAACCAGAGGGACCCGATTTTGAGTTTACCTCAGGGGAAACTTTTGAAAGAAATGTGTTTTCTGATGCAGGAAGCAAAACTTTTTACTTTAATTCCAAAGTGAATAGTTGGATTGCTACAAGTTCGGTGGATTGGCTTACCGTTTCGCCCGCTTCGGGTGGGAAGGGCGGAATAACACTGACGATTAACTTCTCCG
>JAEEGL013411225.1_pt1 | contig 10819 bp, 5 predicted proteins | sample 9134231 | NCBI WGS metagenome assembly JAEEGL01 (sample SAMN16246548, study PRJNA631951) | gut metagenome | biome: gut microbiome; feature: rumen; material: fiber-attached | host: Bos | place: Iran: Karaj | collected 2018-10
AGTATGCACCTCGGTTACGCATAGTGTTGCCTTCCAGGCAAATACGAATAACGAGACTTGCAAAGATTTTAAAATCCTTGCTGAAAAATCCATGCTGAAAATCTTGATAAAATTCCATGCAGCGAAAGGATTTATCCATGTGTCGAAAAGGATGGAACGCGCCAGCCATTTTTTTTCGCCTTCAGGCGATATTTTGAATTATATTTTGTCTTCTTGATGTCTTCCGGTAGGCTTGTGGGATTGTTTACTGGGAGCCCTAAAGGCTCACAAGGAAACAAGCGCACATGACTACCAGGGATGGCTGCAAGCCAGACCTATAAGGGAAGAAATAAAGAAGTATTTTGATCTTTTAATTAACTGAATGAATGAAAGAGGCTCGGAATATGATAAAGTATTTTAATCTTATTTGATTCAAATTCCTGATGAAAGATAAGTTACATAGGTTTAGCTGACAGTAATACTTTCGCGAATATTACAACCGCCAACATCCATCACCTAACCCCCACTTACCAAGGAGAAATTGCACATTTTATTGCCAAATGTGTAATTTCTTCTTTTTTTATGTCTTTAATTCGCAAAAAATATGTAACTTTGCACTCGCAAAATCAAAGACCGTGCGCCAGCCTTTGGCTGACATGCACTTTTTGCTTCGTGCGAAGAAGCACTCGCAAAATCAGAGACCGTGCGCCAGCCTTTGGCTGACACGCACTTTTTGCTTCGTGCGAAGAAGCACTCGCATAATCAAAGACCGTGCACCTGCCTTTGGGCAGACACGCACTTTTCGCTTCGTGCGAAGAAGCACTCGGAAAATGGCTAATGGGTGTTGGGTGTTAGGTGTTGGTGATTTGTATTAATCCGAAAGCTATTCGTTATTGGTACTTACAAACCACCAACACCTAACACCTATCACCCAACACCTTGAAAGTATAACAACAATAAAATAATCTCAATGTACACAACAATTACTGCTGCAGAGGCTGCGGCTCTTATTAAGAATGGTGATTCTCTCGGTCTTAGTGGTTTCACACCTGCTGGTGTGCCTAAGGCTGTTACTCGCGAACTTGCAAAGATTGCTGAGGCAGAACATGCCAAGGGTAACGAGTTTCAGATTAATCTTTTCACAGGTGCAAGTACAGGTCAGTCAACTGATGGTGTTCTCTCTGAGGCTAACGCTATCAAGTTCCGTGCGCCTTACACCACCAACCCTTCATTCCGTAAGACAGTAAATCAGAACCTGATTTCATACAACGACCTTCACCTCTCACACATGGCTCAGGATCTCCGCTATGGCTTCTATGGCAAGCTCCAGTGGGCTATCCTCGAGGTTTCAAAGATTGAGGAAGTAGGCGAAAACTATCACGTGTCTCTTACTGCTGCCCGTGGTATCTCTCCAACCGTAGCACGTATTGCTGATAAGGTAATCCTTGAGCTCAACTCTTTCCATAGCGATAAGACTGGTCTTATTCAGGACGTTTATGAGCCTCTCGATGCACCTTTCCGTCAGCCAATTCCTATCACAAAGCCAAGCGACCGTATTGGTAAGCCATACGTAGAGATTCCAAAGTCAAAGGTAGTAGGCGTTGTTGAGTGCAACCTCCATGACGAGGCTCGCGGCTTTAAGGGCTCTGACCCAATCACCGACCAGATTGGTGCCAATGTGGCTCATTTCCTTCTCAATGATATGAAGCGTGGCATCATCCCTTCATCATTCCTCCCACTTCAGAGCGGTGTGGGAACAACAGCCAACGCTATCCTCGGAGCTCTGTCTAAGGATGAGAATATTCCTGACTTCAACATCTACACAGAGGTGCTTCAGGATGCTATCGTTGATATGATGCTTACAGGTCGTGTTAAGGATGCTTCTACCTGTTCACTCACAGTAAGCAACGACTGCCTGATGCAGATTTACGACAACATCGACATCCTCAAAGATCGTCTCACACTCCGTCAGTCAGAAATCAGTAACTCTCCAGAGGTAATCCGCCGTCTTGGTGTCATAGCTATCAACACCGCTATCGAGGTAGATATCTACGGTAACGCTAACTCTACCCATATCTCAGGAACAAAGATGATGAACGGTATCGGCGGTTCAGGCGACTTCGAGCGCAACGCCTATATCTCAATCTTCACCTGTTCTTCTGTAGCTAAGGATGGAATCATCTCTTCTATCGTACCATTCGTAAGCCATCAGGATCACTCAGAGCATGATGTAAACGTAATCGTGACAGAGCAGGGTGTAGCCGATCTCCGTGGCAAGAGTCCGTTGGAGCGTGCTAATCTCATCATCGAGAACTGTGCACATCCAGACTACAAGCCACTTCTCCGCGACTATCTCAAGCTCGCTACTGGCGGTCATACTCATCACAACCTGCCTTGTGCATTCGCATTCCACGACACACTCCGTCGCAAGGGCGATATGCGTCTCACAGACTTCGCAGAGTATGTAAAGGATTAGAAATTCCCATTTTTATCGTAATAGAAAGATAATAGGTGTGCAGCTATGCACACCTATTTTCGTTATTCTTATATATGCGTGTGTGTGTGATTCCTACTTTCGGTTATTACCTGACAGCAATGATTTGCTTACAATGAGAAAAAGGGCAGCGCCGGCATAAAGTCAACGCTACCCATCATAAACATAATAAGAGAGAGTATTTTATAGTGAGTATTTATAATTTCACTTCTGGCACTACCTGACCGTCGAAGAGGTTGATAACACGCTGAGCATAGCCAGCATCGCGCTCGGAGTGTGTTACCATTACGACGGTGGTACCTTCCTGATTTAATTGGGTGAGCAGCTGCATCACCTCCAGACCATTTTTTGAGTCGAGGTTTCCTGTTGGCTCGTCGGCAAGGATGAGTTTGGGATTCATCACCACGGCGCGGGCAATGGCTACACGCTGCTGCTGACCGCCAGAGAGCTGCTGGGGGAAGTGATGGGCGCGATGCGAGATTGCCATACGACGCAGCACCTCTTCTACTCGAGTCTTACGCTCTTTCTTTGGTACACCGAGGTATGTAAGCGGCAGTTCCACGTTCTCCTCTACGTTCATTTCGTCGATGAGGTTGAAGCTCTGGAACACGAAGCCGATCTTTCCCTTGCGAACCTTTGTGCGCTGACTCTCCTTCAGCTGTCCTACGTTCTCACCATCGAGCATGTAAGTGCCACTGGTGGGATTGTCGAGCAGGCCAAGGATATTCAATAGTGTTGACTTACCACAGCCTGAAGGGCCCATGATGGCTACGAACTCACCTTTCTTTACTTCGAGCGATACGCCGCCCAATGCTACGGTCTCCACCTCTTCTGTGCGGAATACCTTCTGAATGTTTTCTAATTTTATCATTTTTTCAACTTAAACTTTAATCTTTAATCTTTAATCTTTATACTTTAATCTATCTACTTTACACTTTACTCTTTACACTTTACTCTTTTCCACCTTACTCCGTCTTCAGATAATTGACGGGATTGCTTGTCGTGACGCGACGGCAGCCTATGCAGACAACCCCCATGATGACTATCAGCACCAACAATGCACAGCCTATGAAGAGTAGGGGTGAAAGGATGGCTTTCTCGCTGAACTGCTCCTGCCAGAGACGAGAGACATACCAGGCAGCGATGGTTCCGATAAATGTTGCGGGCAGCGCCACACGCATGATGTCGATAATGAATAACCGGATAACATCAGTCGCCCGAGCACCATTCACTTTACGGATAGCAATCTCTTTCTGTCTTCTGCCTATCTCGCCAGAAAGATAACCGATGAGTCCGATGAGGGCAACGAGCAGAGCCACCAGTCCGCCAATCATCACAGTAGTGCGGAAATTATGGGCATCTGTATATAGTTTGACTACCATCTGGTTATAAGGCGTGATGTGGATGTCGGGATTGTCAGTCACCAATTCCTTCAGTCGCTTGTTGGCAGCCTCCAGACCGTCCATCGTATAGAAGCGGATGAGGAGATAATGCATATTTTCCGGTTTGCGGCTATAGAAACAGACGCTTGGTCGAGTGTCGGGATTCGTTATGCTGCCGAGGCGGACATCCTCAAAGACTCCGACGATGGTATGTAGTCCGTCGAACGAGGTACAGTGAATCTGTTTGCCCAAAGCCTGATCCCAGCCTGCCAGTTTCTTCATGCGCTCTTCGAACCTACGGCTCACCATCACCTCGCGCAAGGAGTCTGTCTGCTCTGTAAAGGTGCGACCTGAGACTATGGGAATACCCATCACATCGAAATAACCGTTGCCAACATAATAAAGGTCGGCTATATTCATATACTCATGGTCATCATCAGGCAAATAGATATTATCACCGCTCTGGAACTCAGTCAGATTAGCATACGACATCGTCACTTCCTTCACGGATGCCAGTTTGCGCAACTCTTCCAATGCCAGCTGACGTTGCTCAATGGACACGCCGTCAAGTAGCACGGAACCCAATGTGGAATAGTCGTAGCCTATGTCGTCGTTAATCATTCTATCATACTGACGCCCAACCACTGCCAATAGCACAATGAGGAACGTTGCCGATGCGAACTGCAAGCCTAACAGCATGAGTTTCCACAGCTTATGACTCTGACTATAATTCTTGAAAGCAGCTGCCACTGGAATGTGGGTGTAGATGTAGCCGGGAACGATGCCTGTAATAAGCAGAACCACGAGACAGGTCAGCGCTATCATCCACATATTGTTGCCTGCCATCAGCAGCACGGATAGCGGTGCACACGTCAACTCCTCCACTATATCTTTTGCAGCAAAGAGCAACAGGGCTGCCAGTGCCAGCGACAACAGCAGATGAACCGCGCTTTCGACCATCACCTTATGATATACATGTCGGCTTTCAGCGCCATAGCACTTGTGAACCGCCATCTCTCGGGCTCGGCGACTAATGCCGCCCACTACCAACAGCAGGTAGTTCATCACGGCGCAGCCTATGAGCACCGCAGCCAAGAGCGAGAGGATTAATGTCATGCGGCGCACACCGTCATCATTCGTGTGAAAGTCAATAAGCGCTGACACGGAGAAGTCCGTATCCACTCCTGCTTTCTTCATTTCTTCCAGGGGCATGTTCTCACGTTTCATCTTCTCCAACTGCGGTTTCAGGTCATCGGGCGTGACACCCTCAGCCAAGCGTACATAGCCATAATAGCGGTCATTGCCAAGCCAGTTATCGCGTCCGTCATACATCAATTTGGTTATCGTTGGCATTGACACCATCACCTCCATACCGTGGAGCCTGGAGTTCAAAGGGATGTCCTCATAGACCCCGCCGACGGTGAGTGCCAATCCGCCACGCCGGTTGTAATACACCTTCTTTCCTACAACATTTCCACCTAGCTTTTCAGCCAAGGAACGGGGAATCATGCAGTAATCCGTCTGACTTAGCGCCTTCTTGGGATTACCCTGCAAGACACGGAAGGGGAACACATCGAAGAAACAACTATCCACCAAAGTATAATTGGTGCGCACTCGCCTGTCATCCTCCGTCACGATGGGCATATCATTGATGAGATCTGTATAGCGCGTGGCAGCCTCTACCTGCGGGCAATACCGTTTCATGCCCGGTGCAACAGCTCCTGCTGTCAGGGGTCGGTGACAATACTCGCCATCCTTGATAAAGTCTTCACAAACCACACAGATGCGGTTACTCTCAGGGAAGAAGTCGTCATACGACTGCTCGAAGCCCACTTTGCCTATCAGCACGACGCCGGCCGCCAGTCCTATGGCCAGACAGATTATCTTCGTCCAGTTATGCTGGCCTCGTTTATTTAGTGTTTTAATTGCTGAAATCATACTTTATTCTGTTTTAATACTTTCTACGGGATTTGTTCTGACAGCCTTGATAATTTGAAGGCTAACAGAGAGTATAGCAACCAACAGGGCAATGGCACAGGTGGCAACGAAAATCCAGGCACTAAGCTCAATGCGATAACTGAAGTTGCTGAGCCAATCGCGCATGATATACCACGAGAGTGGAATGGCGATGATGAACGATATTAGCAACGGTGCGCAGAATATACGGAGCATCAGTATCATCACCTCGACTGATGTCGAGCCCATAATCTTACGGATGCCTATCTCCTTCTGTCGCTGACGGATAAAGAAGAGTGACATACCGACATAGCCCATCACGGAGATAATCACGGCAATGATGGTGAAGAGCGTGATGATCTTCAGCGTGTTATGCTGATCGGCGAAAGACTCGGCAATGTTTTCCTCGAGGCTGCTGACGTTCTCTGGTTGGTCGGCATCGGGAACATCAAGTGCTTTGAGGATGTTGATGAAGGCAGCCTTGGCTTGCTTGTCGCCGTTCGTCTTGACGAGGAAGTTCGGGTCTTCCACATGTTCCTTCACACGGATGGCGAAAGGCTCTGCTCCATCAAGCACATTGATGCGATGGAAGTCTTTGAGAATGCCGCTGATAGGAACTATCTTTCCATCGCCCCAGTCCATCTCGCGGACTTTATCGGTATATTCCAAACGTCGGATGGCATCCTCGTTCAGATAATAGCCGCCATCTGTAGAACCGTAGTCTTTGAGAACTTCCAAATCGTAGAGTTTGAAAGCCGTAGAGTCTAAGTCGGTGAGAAACAAAGTGACCAGTTTCTCACCTTTTTTAATAGGTCGCATCCGCGAATTATAGTCAGAGAACGTTGTGCCTCGCATCTCACCGATAGTCTCGACAAAAGGCAACCGTTCCAACTGATTCCTGACAGTCTGGCTCTTTCCTTCAGGTGACATGATGTAATAGAGATGCTCGGTATTGAAGCCTAAAGGCGCATGAATGAGGTGGTTCACTTGTAGCCAGATGACAAGGGCGGCGGTGAGCATGGTTACGGTGACAATGTTCTGAATGATGATGAACAGTCTGCCCATAACCATCTTAGAGTGATAGCGGAAGTTGCCTTTCACGATGTCGATAGGCTGAAAGCGGGAAATATGCCATGAAGGCATGATGCCAGAGACGATGCCTACAAGCAGGATGAAGGCGAGGCAGACACTCACGGTGCCTATGCTGATATCATTGAGCAGCGCAATCTTTCCCTTAAACAAATCAGCTGCATCGTCCTGAAAACAGAGGGCTAAAGCAAAGCCTATAAGGAATGCCACGGCCATCATGAGCGTTGATTCGGCAATCAACTTCAGGGAAATTTCGTGCTGGCTGCTGCCGAAGAGCCGTCGTGTAGCCATTTCCTTGGCGCGGAAACCTGTATTCGCTACGGTGAGGTTGATGTAGTTGCTGACGGCGAAAAACAGAATTGCCAATACGGCAGCCAGCAGGATGCGCAAACGTGTCCGATCACCCTTCTGTATTCCGTAGCCGTCATTTTGTGGCGCGAACATGATGTCCGTAAGAGGTGTAAGCTCTAACTCATGCTCTTCCATGCGGCCCCAAAGCATGTAGTTCTTATTCAAGTGATCCTCTATGGTTTTCTTTTTCTCATCGAGCGAGGTTCCTGGCTTGAACATAAGAAAGTCCTTGCAAGTACCCGTCGGGCCGACAATGAAGGCTTCGTTCGTGAGATTGTAGCCCATCACCTGCCCAAACCGTTCTATGCTGACAATGATCTGCGTTTCGTTGGGCAGCACCGTGCGGTCAAAGTCGCGTGCCACACCGCTGATGGTATAAACCAGCGTAGAGTCGTAAGGGTCTTCATCTCGCAAATGTATATTGCGGTCGCCTACTATCTGAAGTGTTTCCCCGATGGGGTTCTTGTCGCCAAACAGTTGGCGGGCCAGACTCTCAGTCACGACACACTTGTCGGGGGCATCGAGGACAGTATGTGGATTGCCTTGCACCAATGGGAAACTGAAGAAGTGGAAGAATGTCGAGTCAGTCAACATGATATTGCCGTTATCGCTCTCCTTTGCCATCACTTCGCGCTGTCCATACTTGATGCGTCCGTTCTGGCTCATCACGCAGCCGGTCTTCTCTACTTCAGGACACATCTCCTTCACCTCACCTGCCACCTGTGGCCACATGAAGAAATCTTCATTGCTACCCATCAGGTAGATGCGGTCGGCATGCTCATGCCATGAGTCAATGCTATATTGGCGCCAAGTGTAGTCGCCCATCAGGATGATGAACATCAGCGACACTACCAGGCCTGCAATGTTAATAAAGGTGTAAGCCTTATTTCTCGACAGAAATTTAAAATAACTCTTCATGCCTTTAAACTTTATTCGCAAAGCTCATCAGCTTCGCAGTCTACTTTACTCTTTACACTTTACTCTTTACTCTTTATTCCTTATTCCTTATTCGTTTTTAATACTATTTACTGGATTCTCGGTTGCTGCTTGCCAGCCTTGGAATGCTGCGGTCAGCAGATTGACGGCAAGCACTATGATAAGGGAGAGTAACAATGGCAAGAACTTCATCTTGATAGTAAGACCTGAGATACTGCCTACCATTGGAGCCAACCACCACGAAAGGGGAATGGCGATAACCATTGCGACAATTGACTGTACGACTACCGCAAGGAGCAACCGCATGGTGATACCGCTGATTTCTGCTCCGAAGACACGACGGACTGCAATCTCACGACGGCGCTGGCTGACGAAGTAGCTGTTCATAGCCATCAGACCGAGTATTGCAATCAGCAGGGCAACCGCAGTAAAGACTGTCAGTACGCTGAGGAAGCGCTCGTATTCCTCGTACCACTTCTGATGCTCCTGAGTGAGCGAGCTAACTTCCGGTGCTTCATGGCCTGTAGCTGTGCTAATTAGTCGCTTGATAGCATCTTCGACCTTCTTACGATCACCGTGGTATTTCACAAGAGCCTGACGAGGTTTTCCGTAAATCCTGTTCTCAAAGGTGTCCGCATCGTCATGGAACTCTTTCGCATTGACGATTACAAATGGTGTGGGATGCTCTTCCTCATGCATTACGTTCTGATAAACCATATCGGGATAGACAGCTGCAATTTTAAATTTGTTGTCTCCGTCTTTCGTCACAATCTCCCGCGCATCATCACGTACGCCGAATTGTCGTAGCAACTGGTGGTTTACCCCCACGCCCTCATCGCTGTAAACTTTCTCCGGGTGGATGTTCAGGATATTATAGAAACAACTATCGCCCATCATTATTTCTTGACTCACCACCGTTCCGTCATCGGCAGAAGTTGTCTGGTTCTCCAGTCCCTCAACGGGAGTGCCGTAACCGAAGCCGACGGCATCTACCTCCGGCAGTTCAAGCATCTTGCTGCGGAACGTCTGACGCTGAGCTTCATTGAGGTTGTAAACACCCCAAGTCGTGAGGATGTTTTCGATTTCGTAGCCCAGCGGATGGCTCATGCGCTCACGTATGCTGCTGCTAAGTAAGAGCGTGATAGTTAGCATGACTATGACGAACACGGTCTGCGTTACCATCAGCATGTGACTCCAACGCTGGCGAACACGACGGCGGAATGTGCCGCGCACGATGTCGATGGGCTTGTAGTTACTGAGAATCACGGCTGGCACGAAACCTGCCATTGAACCAACGAGGATGATAGCGAGTATTATAGCAACGATGGTCACTACTCCTGTATCCTTCAGCAGGTCCATCTGGCAATTGGCCATTTCCATAGCCTTGTCTTGCAGGGCGAGTGCTATCAAGTAGGCAATTGTGAAGGCGATGGCTGTAAAGAGAATGCTTTCGCATATCAGTTTGCCAAAGACTTGTAGTCGAGACAAACCAAGCAGTCGTCGTGTAGCCATCTCCTTCGACCGTTCTGTGGTAAGCGACACGCTCAGGTTCACGTAGTTGAAAATGGCGAACACCAATACGAGTAAGGCAATAACCACGTAGAGATGAGCCATGTCGCGACTGCCATGATTAAGGGAGTCGCCGCCCTGAAATTGACACCTCGTGGCATCGTAGTAGAGCGTGGACAGTGGGGTGAGAGTCAACTCCTTCGCTGCCCCCATCTCATAGATCCAGAAGAAGGTTTTCAGATAGTCGCGCATATCGTTTGTCTTACTACGAAGGTTGCAACCCTCGCGCTCCATCAGGAAGAGCACGCAACTGCCAGCATTATTCATGCCCTCAGCGTATGCCGATGGATGAAGCTGACGCAGGTTCTCCAGGTTAACCACACATTCATAGGTGTCAGGGATAACTGAACGGTCGAAATCTTCCATTATGCCACTGACGGTATAGGTAATTGGTTTTTCGTCGTCAAGAACAATTTCTTTGCCTACAGCATCACCGTTGGGCCAATAACGCTGGGCGAACTTCTTGCTGACCACAATCTGATTGGGCGCGCTAAGTACCTTCTTCTTATTGCCTGTCAATAGCTTGTAGTCGAAGAATTCAAAGAAGTTAGGGGCAGTGAGAAGCATCCTCGTCTCTACCTCTTGTCCTTTAATGGTGAATGTTGCACCCATGCCCGAGATGGAACACCAGTCTTCAATCTCCGAGAAACGGTCCTGCAACTTCTGCCCTACACGGAAGTGTGACATCATAAAATTCTCGTTACCAATGGCGAAGGTACGTTCGCCTCGCGTCTGGTAATTCTCCACTGTCGTCTGACGGTAGATAAGGTCGCCCAGTAACAACAGGAACGCCATCGACAGGCAAAGGCCTACGATATTGATAAAGGTAAACAGCCTGTGACGGCTCAGGAATTTCAAATAACTCTTCATGTTGATATTTCAATTGGAGGTCAAAGGTCTAAGGACTAAGGTCAAAAGCCATTCGCACTCCATGTTAATTATTAATTTTCAATTGGAGGTCAAAGGTCAAAGGACTAAGGTCAAAAGCCATTCGCACTCCATGTTAATTATTAATTTTCAATTGGAGGTCAAAGGTCTAAGGACTAAGGTCAAAAGCCATTCG
>JAEEGL014269018.1_pt1 | contig 10819 bp, 7 predicted proteins | sample 9134231 | NCBI WGS metagenome assembly JAEEGL01 (sample SAMN16246548, study PRJNA631951) | gut metagenome | biome: gut microbiome; feature: rumen; material: fiber-attached | host: Bos | place: Iran: Karaj | collected 2018-10
CGGCCTGACAGAAAGTCTCGGCCATTACTTGCAGCGTCACCGTCTTACCCGTACCCGTGGCACCGGCTATGAGTCCGTGGCGGTTTGCCATCTTACCTGTAATCGAAAGCGCTCCATTGGCGCAGTGAGCTATGTACAGCCCGCGTTCTTTGTCTAACATAATGCTTATAGTTAAAGTTATTTTTTGCCAAAGTACGAAATAATTCAGAATTCCGAATTCCGAATTCCGATTTTTTTGCTACCTTTGCGAAAATTTTGAGTCAGTACATCGTAAATCTAACAATAACTAAGGATATGCAGGGATATAACAAAGGATTTCTCTACTTTATCTGCGCCGTGTCGGCCATGGGCGGACTGCTGTTCGGCTACGACTGGGTGGTGATAGGTGGAGCGAAGCCATTCTATGAGCTTTTTTTCAGTATCAGTGACTCGCCCGTGATGCAGGGCGTGGCTATGACGACGGCGCTGATAGGCTGCCTGGCGGGCGCGATGGTGGCGGGCGCGGCGGCGGACAGGTACGGGCGGAAGCCGCTGCTGACGGTGTCGGCGGTGCTGTTCACGGTGTCGGCGATAGGGACGGGACTGTTCAACGACTTTACCTTATTTAATATAGCGCGCTTCGTGGGGGGCGTGGGTATAGGCGTGGCGTCGGCCCTGGCGCCGATGTATATCGCGGAGGTGAGCCCTGCGGGGATTCGCGGCCGGATGGTGTCGCTGAACCAGATGACGATTGTGCTGGGGATTCTGGGGGCGCAGATTGTGAACATGCTGCTGGCGCGTGACACGAGTGTGGCGGCAGAGCAGGCGTGGAACGTGGCGTGGGGTTGGCGCTGGATGTTCTGGGCGGAGACGGTGCCGGCGGCGCTGTTTCTGGCAATGAGTTTTTTCATTCCGGAGAGCCCGGTGTTTCTTTCCCTTCGTGCCGCGGCTAAAGCACGGCAGGCAAACGGTGCCGGGACGGAAGGACGGCAAGCGGCGGCGGACGGCGGGCTGAGGACTGCGGACGGCGGGCTGAGGACTGCGGACGGCGGGCTGCGGACTGCGGCGGACGGCGGGCAGGGGACTGCGACAGTGTCGCAGTGTACCGGACGGCAAGGGACGGCGGGGCTGCGCGAACTGTTCGAGGGGAGATACAGGCGGGTGCTGTTGTTGGGACTGGTGATTGCAGTGTTCCAGCAGTGGTGCGGGACGAACGGGATATTCAACTACGCGCAGGAGATTTTCGTGGGCGCAGGTTTCGACGTGGACGGGATGTTCATCAACATCGTGATAACGGGCATTGCCAACGTGGTATTCACGGTCGTGGCGCTGTATACGATTGAGAAGTGGGGGCGGCGGACGCTGATTCTCCTGGGTGCCGGCGGACTGGGGCTGACGTACCTGACGCTGGGCTCGTGCTACTACTTCGGGGTGAAGGGCTTCGTGATGGTGGCGCTGGTGGTACTGGCCATCTCGACTTACGCCATGACGCTGGCGCCGGTGACGTGGACGCTGCTGGCTGAGATATTCCCGAACCGCATCCGTGGGGTAGCGATGGCAACGTGCACGTTCGCATTGTGGGTGGGGTGCTGTACGCTGACTTTCTCGTTTCCGTCAATGAACGCGGCGTTGGGAAGCAGCGGCTCGTTCTGGGTCTACAGCGTCATCTGCTTCTGTGCCTTCGTATACTTGTGGCGGCGGTGCCCTGAGACGAAGGGTAAAAGTTTATTACAATTGGAAAGTGAGCTCATAGGGTGAGTAATTTCCCCCTATATTGCGAGAATCTTAAAAGTACTGGAAAAAAAATTTTTTAGTACTGCTTTAGATTTTTTTTCCTATACTTTTACGAAACTGGCAATATTGGGCCAAAAATGTGGCATTATTAACGTAAAGTAAAAATTATATACAACGACTATGGTAAAAGCATGGAGAGAGTTGGTTACGATACCGACTTACGAGGCGGGAACGCCCGAGAAGAACCCGATGTTCTTGGAGAAGCGCGTCTATCAAGGTAGTAGCGGAGTGGTCTATCCCTATCCGGTCATCGAGTCGGTCAGCGACACTAAGACTGACAAGGACTGGATGGCCGTCTGGTTGGAGAACGAGTACCTGAAGGTGATGATACTGCCCGAGCTTGGCGGACGTATACAGATGGCGTACGACAAGATTAAGCAGCGCCACTTCGTGTACTACAACCACGTCATCAAACCTGCACTGGTGGGACTGGCGGGCCCCTGGGTCAGCGGCGGCATCGAGTTCAACTGGCCGCAGCACCACCGTCCGTCGACTTTTCTGCCCGTTGACTGCGAAATCGTGGAGAACGGGGACGGCTCGGTGACGGTATGGGTCAACGAGATGGAGCGCATGACCCACCAGAAGGGAATGGCCGGGTTCACGCTGCGCCCGGGGTGCGCCTACCTGGAAATACAAGGCCGCGTGTCGAACCGGACACCGCTGCCGCAGTCGTTCCTGTGGTGGGCGAACCCGGCGGTTGAGGTGAACGAGCATTATCAGAGTGTATTCCCACCCGACGTTAACGCGGTGTTCGACCACGGCAAGCGTGCAGTCTCAAGTTTCCCGATAGCCACGGGGACGTACTACAAGATGGACTATTCCGCCGGTGTGGATATATCGAACTACAAGAACATCCACGTGCCGACGTCGTACATGGCGGTCAATAGCCAGTATGACTTCGTAGGCGGATACGAGAACGACAGTAAGGGCGGCATGCTGCACGTGGCCTCGCACCATGTCTCGCCCGGCAAGAAACAGTGGACGTGGGGTAACGGCGACTTCGGCAAGGCATGGGACAGGAATCTGACGGACCCGACGCCGCTGTCGTCCGCCGACGGGGACAAGATTCCCTCTCCGTTGAACGGTAAGGATGCGGCCGTAGCGGGAGGCTTCCGCCCCTACATCGAGCTGATGGCGGGCATGTACACCGAGAACCAGCCGGACTTCGCCTGGCTCATGCCGTACGAGGAGAAACAGTTCGTGCAGTACTTCATGCCGTACCGCGAGATAGGGATTGTGAAGCAGGCGACTAAGGACTTCATCTTCAACATCGACGAGGTCGGCGAGGGCAAGGTGGAGTTCAAGATTCTGGCCACGTCGCAGAAGACGGTGCGCATAGTGCTCGAGAACCTGCACGATAAGGCCTACTATGATAAAAAGGTCACGCTGAGCCCGGAGAACGTGTTCACTGAGACGGTGAAGGTAAAGCGCAACCGACTTGAGGACCTGCATCTGCGCATTGAACCTGCTGACTTAGAATACGTGGCCCCCTACCTGGAGTGGAGCGGCGAGCCGGACGTGATCCGTGCGATACCCGATGCCGCCGAGGCGCCCCTATCGCCACAGGACACAAAGTCTGTCGACCAGCTCTACCTGACGGGTTTGCACCTGGAGCAGTACCGGCACGCCACATGGAGTGCACTGGACTACTACGAGGAGGCCCTGCGCCGCGATCCTTCGGACTACCGCTGCAACACGCAGATGGGACTGTGGTACCTGCGCCGCGCCCGCTTCGAAAAGGCGGAAAGCTACTTGCAGACCGCCGTCAAGGCGCTGACTAAGCGCAATCCCAACCCGTACGACGGCGAGGCGCTCTACTACCTCGGCATCGTCAAGCGATACCTTGCGCGCAATGGCGAAGCATACAAATACTTCCGGAAGTGTACTTGGAACAAGGCCTGGGCCGATGCCGGATATTACGAAGCTGCCTGCATCAGCATCGCCGACGAACGGTGGGAGGACGCTCTGGACGAACTGGAACACGCGTTGATCAGTAACAGCCACAATCACCAGGCACGGGCGCTGAAGGCTATGGTACTACGCCTGATGAACCGGTTGGACGAGTCGAAGGCGTGGATCAAGGAGTCGTACAAGCTGGACCCGTTCAACTACCTCTGTATGGTCGAGGAGCACATCATGACGTCCGATAGCGAGCCGTTGGAGCGCATGGCCCGCCTGATGCATGGCAATATATACAATTACCACGAAATTGCCTTGGACTACATGCACGCCGGACTGAACGACGAGGCTAAACTTGTGCTGCAGACTGCTATCGACAATGGTTTGGATAACTCGCCCCTTACCTATTATTATATGGCCTACGCCAGCAACATCCTTGAGGCTACTTATTACCTGCAGCAGGCCCGCAGTGCCAGTCCGGACTACTGCTTCCCCAACCGTCTTGAGGATGCATTCATACTGAAGCACAGCGGTTTGAATCCGTTCGTCAAGGATGCCCGCGCGCCTTATTATCTCGGTTGTTTGTATTACGACAAGCGTCAATACGACTTGGCGGTGAAGTACTGGGAGCGTTCTGCGAAACTGGATCCGGATTTTCCCACCGTATGGCGAAACCTGGCGCTGGCCCGCTTCAACAAGTCGGAGAAGCAGCCCGAGCCTGCCGTCGAAGCTATCATGGACAAGGCCGTCGATATGATGTCCGAACTGGCCAACCGGCTGGCTAATGGCGAGTCCGTTAAGTCTACGCCGCGCGACAAGGCGAAGAGTCCGCAGGATGAGGCGGTGGAATACATGGAGCGTGCATTCCAACTGGACGAAACCGATGCACGCATACTGATGGAGCTGGACCAGCTGTACAAGCGTCTGCACCGTCCGCATCAGGAACGCCTTGATTTCCTGCAGAAATATCCACACCTGGTTCAGCAGCGCGACGACTTGATATTGGAGAAAATCACGCTCCTGAATCAGCTCGGACGCTACGAGGAGGCTATGCAAGAGCTTGACGCCCATCAGTTCCATCCTTGGGAGGGTGGCGAAGGCAAGGTACCCGAGCAGTACCGTATCTGCCGCATCGAAATAGCCAAGCAGCTGCTCAGCAAACAAAGCCGCTGGCACCGTGATGCCATAGCCGCAGGCTACGAGCGGGGCAGGCGCCTGTTGGAGGAATGCCTGATTTATCCCGCTCATCTCGGTGAGGGAAAACTCTACGGCACTCAGGACAACGACGTGCTCTACTACCTTGGCCGCTACGAAGAGGGGACTGCCGGTCCTGCCGAGCCTGCCGCAGCCATCTACTACAACGACGCGAAGCCCGACAAGATATTCTACGCCGGACTTTGCCATCGTCGTTTAGGACAGGAAGACAAGGCCCGCAGCCTGTTCAACAAGCTTGTCAACTATGGCAAACAGCATATCCTGGAGCATCAGGTGATGGATTATTTCGCCGTTTCGCTACCTGACATGCTCATCTGGGACTATAGTCTTGACCTGCAGAACAAGGTACACTGCAATTACATGTTAGCCCTCGGCTACTATGGCTTAGGCGACCAGGAACGCGCGATCCGTCATCTGAAGGAGGTGGAACTGTTAGACAACAACCATCAGGGCGCCCAGCAGTTCCGTACGTTTATCGACTCCGGCCTGTAAGTCAAGACTCGCTACTGAGTGGTGCTACTGCTTTGTCAGCCTTTCCCCGTTAGGCTGCCGACGTCAATCAGTTGATAGCCATTCAGACAGCCCCACTGGCGCAACGTCAATCAGTTGATAACCAGTCTGACAGTCCCACTGGCGCAACGACAATCAGTTGATAACCGGTCAGACATTCCCACTGGCGCAACGACAATCAGTTGATAACCGGTCTGACAGTCCCACTGGCGCAACGACAATCAGTTGATAGCCAGTCATACAGCCCCACTGGCGCAACGACAATCCTTCGAACCGAGAATATTCCGGTGCTGAGGGATTGTCCTGTGCTAACCGTTCCAGTGCACGCGGAGTATACGTTTAATGCTTTTTTGTCATATTTTTTGTATTGTCTGGCAGGTATTCCAGTTTGCCCGCCTCGTAGCCTTCGTGTTCCCAGCTTATGGGTTTGGCTGGCGTTTCTTAATAACTGCTTGCAATACAAAAGAACCTTAGAAAGTCCACTTCACAGCCAGAGTGGGAATGGCATAGAACTTGTGGTTGTTACCTTCGTTGTCAAACACGAAATTATTGCTGATTTCAACTTCACTGCCCACGCTGACATTCACGCCATCCATGTCTTTCAGCTTGTTCAGGTTAAACCAGAACTGAGGCTCGCTCAACACGATGAGTTTTCCGCAGACGTCCTTGTCGTACCATACATCCACAAAACCAGAGAACGTGCAGAGTCCGTCTGCAAACGTGTCGCCCCACACGCCAGTCAACTGGAAACCGTTGAAGGCCCCACGGTTGGTACCTTTGAAATAGTACTTATACAAGGCCTGTAATGACAGCGTCTTCGTGAAGTCGCTGCTCGCCCAGTTCCACGCCAGTCCACTTAAGAAAGCATGCTGGAAACGGTTGCCAATGCCCGTATGCTCGATGGTTGTGGCGCCGCCGTCGTACTCAAGGTGGAGGGCAAAGGGTGTCTGTTTGCCCAGGCGGAACTCACGCGAAATCTCCCAATAAGCTCCTGCGGCTCCGTCGGTGAAATAGTCGATATCCGTGAATATAAAGGTACTACCCCACTTATCGGGTTTGAACATCTCGATAGTAGTGGTCACGTTGGGACGTCCCGACAGACCATCGTACAACGCATGGCCCATGTCGTAATGTAGCTGTATGTTCTGTGCCTGTGCGCCCATAGCTGCTAAAGCCATCAGGACAATAACAAAAATCTTCTTCATTTCAATTCACAATTTATTAATGTATAATTCTTTCTTTGTTCAATTTTCCAATCATAATCCTCGCCGCCTCATCAGGGGCATGACTGTCGCCCAACAGGCGATGTACCTCTTCGTATGCGTCCAACATTCGCTCGCGTCTGGTGCCGCCTGGCAAAATCGCTTCCAGTTCATTGCGGATATTGGCCACGTTGAATGTCTCTGCAACCAGCTCGCGTACCACCTCGCGATTAGCAATGAGGTTGACCAACGAAATGTATTTGACTTTCAGAAAGTGGCGCTTCAAGAAACCCATCAGGTGGGATAGGGGCATTTCGTAGCATACCACTTGTGGCACGCGGAACATGCAGGTTTCCAATGTGGCAGTACCGCTTGTGACAAGGGCTGCAGTAGACTTTGCCAGCAGGGGATACGTCTCGTTGACGACAAGACGTACGGAACTGTGTTGTAAGAATTTTTGGTAGTATTCTGGTTCGATGGATGGCGCGCCGGCAAGCACGATGTCGTACTGGTCGGCAAGATGACGCGTAGCCTCAATCATCGGGGGTAGATTGTCCCTGATTTCCTGCTTACGACTTCCAGCCAGCAAAGCTATAATGGGAGTTTTCCCATTCACCCTGTTAGAGGGGGCTTTAGATACTTCCCCTGAACATGGGACGGCAGAGGAGGTCTTTAGAAACTCTCTTACTTCCTGAGCCGTAGGATTGCCTACGTAATGGATATGGTATTGGTGCTTTTGTTCGAAAAATACGACTTCAAATGGCAAGATGGAGAAAAGCTCGTCCACATCGCGCTTGATATTTTTGATACGATATTCCTTCCAAGCCCATATTTTTGGCGAAATGTAGTAATAGACGGGACATATTTGCTTGGCTTTCACATATTTGGCAATATTGAGGTTGAAGCCCGGATAGTCGACCAGAATCACCACGTCTGGTTTCCATTGGGCGATATCCTGCTTGCACATCTTCATGTTTTTGAGAATAGTGCGCAGGTGAAGCAATACGGGTATGAAACCCATGTAAGCCAACTCACGATAGTGCTTGACACACGTACCTCCGACAGCCGTCATCAGGTCGCCCCCGAAAAAACGGAATTCCGCTGCTTCGTCGCGCTGTTTCAGTGCCTTCATCAGGTGTGATGCGTGTAAATCGCCACTGGCCTCGCCTGCTATGAGATAGTATTTCATGGAGTGTTGGGGAATAGGTGTTCAGTGTTCTCTCTTTGAGAGTGCGGTGCTGCATGGGGAGATAGATTCCAAGCTTTTAGTATTTCGATGGCATTGTAGGCCGTGACATCAATCTGGGTAGGCGTGATGGCTACATAGCCGTGATCCAGCGCCCAACGGTCTGTGTCCTCTGCTTCTGGCTCGTCATTCTGATAGTGACCCACCATCCACCAGTAATCGTAGCCTCTTGGATGGTGACAGCGCGTCGTTTCGTTGTACCACGAACCTCGTGACATGCGGCATATCTTGACACCATTGAACCCACCCTCCGTCTCCCCCTGCTTATGAGGATTGTTTGTAGCCTCCCCTAAACTGGGGAGATTGGTGGGGTCAGGGAAGTTCACATTCAAGCATACACCTATGGGAAGTCCATTCTCCAAAACTTGTTTTGTGATGTTTACGATATGGGGTCGCAGAGGCTCGAAGTCAGCATCAGCGCGGTAGTCGCACAGCGAGTACGCTACGGAAGGGATATACTTCATGCATCCCTCCAGCACGACACCCATCGTTCCGCTGTAATGCGTATTTACAGAGGCATTGTCACCATGATTGATGCCACCTATCACCATATCAGGCTTTCGTGGGCAGAGGTTGGCCAATGCCATCTTGACGCAGTCGACGGGTGTGCCGTTACACGACCAAACCTCAACATCACCGTCTTTGCGCCGTTGTGTAAGCGTTAGTGGTTTTGTTGCCGAGAAAGCACAGGCTTGTCCGCTACGCGGTCCGTCTGGCGCACATACCAGCACATCGCCTAATGGTCTCACCATTTCTGTCAAGTCGTTGATGCCTTTGGCTTCATAGCCATCATCGTTCGATATCAGTATCAGTGGTCTTTTCATGCTGCAAAGGTACAATATTTGTTATAAATTGCCAATAAACATATCGAAAAAACTAAAAAAATTGGTATTTTGCTCGTGTTTTCCTACCTTTTACCCTTGGTGAAGGTACTCACGTTCTAAAAAATCCAAAAAATTTTGGCTTTTTCCTCACTTATTCGTACCTTTGCACCCTATTATATATATACAGAATAGAATTATGGGAAAGATTATTGCATTGGCCAATCAAAAAGGTGGCGTAGGTAAGACTACGACAACTATCAATTTGGCCGCATCGTTGGCAACGTTGGAAAAGACCGTCCTGGTTGTTGATGCCGACCCGCAGGCCAACGCCTCAAGCGGACTTGGCGTAAACCTTCAGGAGGTGGACTGCTCGCTTTATGAGTGTCTGATAGACCACGCTGATGTGCGCGATGCTATTTATACGACAGATATCGAAGGATTGGATATTGTTCCAAGTCACATTGACTTGGTTGGCGCAGAGATAGAAATGTTGAATATGGAGAACCGTGAGCGCATGATTGCCAAGATTTTGGAACCTTTGCGTGCAGAGTATGACTATATCCTCATTGACTGCTCACCCTCATTAGGCCTTATCACCATTAACTCACTGACAGCAGCCGATTCGGTTATCATCCCTGTCCAATGTGAGTATTTCGCATTGGAAGGTATCTCTAAGTTGCTGAATACCATTAAGATCATCAAGCAGAAACTCAATCCGAAATTGGAGATTGAAGGCTTTCTGCTGACAATGTACGATTCTCGCCTTCGCTTGGCTAACCAGATATTCGACGAGGTGAAGCGTCATTTCCAGGAACTCGTTTTCAAGACGGTGATTCAGCGCAATGTGAAACTGTCAGAGAGTCCCAGTCATGGTCTGCCTGTCATCTTATACGACGCAGACTCTACGGGCTCGAAGAACCACTTGGCACTGGCCAAAGAAATTATTAACAAGAATAGCTGATAGTTACTAATAGCAAAACGAAATATGGCTGTTAAGAAGAAGTTTGCAACAAACGTGCTGGGACGCGGACTGGACGATATCGGTACAGGTCGCGGACTGGATGCACTGATAGATACCACCGCAGAGGTGAAGACGGAAGGTTCGTCGAACCTGAACGAGGTGGAAATAGGCTTGATAGACCCCAACCCAAACCAACCTCGTCGCGAGTTTGACCAGGACTCTCTGCAGGAACTGGCGGGTAGTATTCGTGAACTCGGCATTATTCAGCCCATTACTTTACGTAAGGTTGACAATGGCAGATACCAGATTATTGCTGGTGAGCGCCGTTGGCGTGCCTCGCAATTGGCAGGCTTGCAGAAGATTCCTGCTTACATAGTTAGTGTTGAGGACCAGGGGGTCATGGAGATGGCGCTGGTAGAGAACATCCAGCGTGAAGATTTGAATGCCATCGAGATAGCCTTGGCATATCAGCATTTGGCTGAGACTTCTGGTATGACGCAGGCCAAAATTTCTGAGCGTGTAGGCAAGAGCCGTGCTGCCGTGACCAATTATCTACGTCTGCTTAAGTTGCCTGCTCAGGTACAGATGTCATTGAAGAATCATGAGATTGAGATGGGACATGCTCGTGCATTGTTGGCTATCGACAGTCCCTCGCAGCAGATCAAGCTTTTCCGTGAGGTGCAGCAGCAACAGTTGTCCGTCCGTAAGGTTGAAGAACTGGTACAGGCACTGAAGAGTGGTGATGACGTGAAGACTGCTCGCGGTAAGATTGCCTCGAAAGCCCAGCTGCCTGAGGAATTCAATATCCTCAAGGACCGTCTGGCTCAATTCTTCCAGACGAAGGTACAGATGAGCTATTCACCCAAAGGCAAGGGCAAGATAACCCTCCAGTTTGATAATGAGGAACAATTAGAACGCATCATGAATGCGTTGGATGGGGCAAACATAACTGATAATTGAGATTAAGGATTGAGAATTGAAAATCGAACGAAACATACATAGGTGGTTGCTGACGGTTGTGCTGATGATAGCATGCCTCTGTGGTTATGCCCAGAAGGATTCGCTGACTGTGATAGAGACAGGCGACAGCATCGGACATCTGTTGGCTCCCTTGGACTCTGTGGTTATGGAGGATACCCAGACTCTGCTGGCTGATACGTCGTCGGTGGTTGTCAAGAAGAATCGCAAA
>JAEEGL014277538.1_pt1 | contig 10819 bp, 5 predicted proteins | sample 9134231 | NCBI WGS metagenome assembly JAEEGL01 (sample SAMN16246548, study PRJNA631951) | gut metagenome | biome: gut microbiome; feature: rumen; material: fiber-attached | host: Bos | place: Iran: Karaj | collected 2018-10
GAGGGGGGTGCCCCGAAAGGGCGGGGGGAGTACTCCGCGAAGAGTCCATCGCTCATTTGCGGAAACACGCGAACCGAAGTACTCCCCCCTGTCGCTCCGCGACATCCCCCCTCTCAGAGGGGGGCGGTCTGTTGCTCTTTCTGTCGCTCCGCGACATCCCCCTCTCAGAGGGGGGCGGTCTGTTGCTCTTTCGGAATTCAGCGGGAAATCAGCACCACCCCCAAGACTGACCGAATACTGGGCAAACGGGAGGGGTTCTGGTATAGTAGCGGGCCATACCGAGAGAAGAAACGACAATGGAAATGACTCGATGGCCAGATGTCCGGGACGAAGAGTCTGCGGACCACCACGACGCGAGGCGGCGGAAAGCGAGGGCCTCGGCGTGACGGCTGGCGTCTGCGATCCTGCCCGTGAACGGAAGGCGCTGACGCTTCGGTCGGCGTTGTTCAGCCTGCTCGGCATCTTCCTCATGTCGGCGCTGCCGGGGTTCCACGACAACGTGTGCCGGTCCGGGACGACGATGATCGGCAACCACCTGCCGGGCGGTGCGCTTGCGTACCTGTTTTTCGTGGGGTTCGCGTGGAACGGGCTTGCGGGCCGGATTTCGCGGCGGCTGGCGCTGTCCCCGAAGGAGATGGCGGTGGTGCTCGTGGCGACGCTGGCGGCGTGCTTTCCCCCGACGGCGGGGCTGTACCGGTACTTCTTCCGAATCGTCATGCTGCCGTGGTACTATCTGCCGGGGCATCCCGAATGGGCTCAGCATGGGCTGCTGGAGGGGTTGCGGCCGGATCTCTTCCCGGCGCCCTACATCGGCGCCGGGGTGCCGACGCCCGGCACGCCGGAGTATTCCGCGTACCAGGAGGTGTACCAGGGGTTCTTCTCGGGGCTGGCGACGGGGTCGCATTGGGTGCCCCTTCCGGAGCTCCCGCTCCGTGCGTGGATTCGGCCGATGCTCGCGTGGGGGCCGCTGGTGCTGGTGGTCTCGCTCGCGTGCATCTCGCTTCAGTTCCTGGTGCACCGGCAGTGGGCGCAGCATGAGCAGCTGAGCTATCCGCTGGCGCAGGTGACGAGCCGGTTCTGCTGGCGGGAGGACGGCCGGCCGGGGGTGCCGGACCTCTTCCGGAACCGGCTTTTCTGGTACGGGTTCGCGCCGGTGTTCGCGCTGTACATGCTGGAGTTCCTCGGGGCGAAGTATCCGACCGTGTTCCCGTCGGCGAGGCAGATTCTGCCGAACCTGCGCGGGTGGTGGCTGCCGGTGAGGAACACGTACCCGGCGCTCACGCACGCGCCGAGCACATGGTCGCTGAACGGGCAGTCGCTCTTCTTCACCATCGTCGGCGCGGCGTATTTCGTCTCGACCGAAATCAGCCTGACGGTGGGGCTTTCGTCGATTGCGCTTGGCGTCGTGGGTGTGCTGTACTACAGGCTCACGGGCTCGCAGATCGCCGGCGTCGACATGGAGCTGTCGCGGGCAGGAGGGTACGTCGGCTACACGCTCATCCTGCTCTACACGGGGCGCGCGTATTTCCGGAGCGTCTTCGCGCGGGCGTTCGGACTGCGGCGGGGCGGCATGTCGGGCGACGATGGTGCGGCCGTGCTGGCGGCGCGGGTGCTTGTGGCGTCCTTCGCGGGGTTCGTCCTGGTGCTTTGCGCGATGGGAATGGAGGCGGCTGTCGCGGTGGCGTTCGCGCTGGTGGTGCTGATGCTCTTCTTCGTCTTCACGCGAATCATCTGCGAGACGGGGATACCGTATCTGCAGCCCGGCTGGGCTCCTCCCCGTATGCTGGTGCTGCTGCTGGGGCCGGGCGTCGTCGGGGCGAAGGCGCTGGCGCTGCTCTACTGGGTGAACGTGGTGCTGACGCAGGACCCGCGCGAGTGCCTGATGCCGTACGTGGCGACGGGGGCGAAGGTCGCGGACGACACGGGACTGCGGCTGTCGCGGGTCTTCTGGATCGCGGCGGGGGCCGTGGCAGTGGCGCTGTGCGTGGCGTTCTTCGCGTCGTTCTACACGCACTACAACGCGGGGGCGATGACGGACGGATGGTCGTCGAACGGCGCCGTGGTGATCCCGTTCAACGAGTGCGCGCGAATCATGCGCGAGATGAAGGACGTGGGGGAGTTCGAGCCGGCCTCGGCGGGGACGGCGCTCGGGCGGCTGTGGCTTGCGCGTCCGGCGTCCGGGGCGGTCCCGTTCTTCGCGGCGGGGGCGCTGCTCGTGGTGGCGTGTTCGCTGATGCGCTTCAAGTTCTCGAAGTTCCCGATCCACCCGGTGCTCTTCATGGTGTGGGGGACGACGCCGGCGGAGCGCTGCTGGTGGTCGTTCGTGGTGGGGTGGTTCTGCAAGGCGGTCGTGGTCCGGTTCGGGGGCGGCGGCGTGTACCAGAGGCTGAAGCCACTGTTCGTCGGGGTGATATCGGGCGAACTGCTGTTCATCGGGTTCCAGATCGCATACGGCCTGGTGTACCTGTGGATCACGGGGACGGCGCCGACGTTCGGCGTGCGGGCGCTACCGACGTAGAATGCACAATGCACAATGCACAATGCACAATGCATAATGCATAATGCACAATGCATAATGCATAATGCACAATGCATAATGCACAATGCATAATGCACAATGTCCTGCCCGGCGAAACCCGAGAGTTCAGCATACCCATCCCGACCTCCGATGCCGAGTCGCCAACAGATGCCGAGACACTCCCCCATGCCGAGGCTCCAACCGACACAAAAGCGCTCCCCGACGACGAGATGCCATCCCGCCTCCGCATCGTCTCCGACAAGCTCCTCCCCGGTACCGAAATCCTGCTCGGAAGGGGGAGGTAGCCAGTATCGTGGAAATCAGCGCGCCTTTCACCGAAGGATCGTCGAGTAGGCGCGTTGTCGTTTCGTCGAGGAGGTCTTTGTCTGGCCACTACCGATGGTTCCCGGTATTCTTTGAACGCCGGGACACTTTTTCTTCTGCTTTTTCGAAGTAGCGACTGGGGCCTGGCTCGGGCACGATATCCTGTTCCTTGGGGTCGAAGAAGTGGATTCTGCGGATTCCGACAGGGAGTCCATCCTCCCAGTAGAAGTCGATGCGGCCGTACTGGTATTGGTTCTCCTTGGATGCGGTCGATAGACGGAAGAATACGGCCTGCAAGGGATTGTCAACGGCGAGGGCATCTGCCGGAAGCGATTCCCATTTTTGGAAAGTCACCCACCTCGGCACGGCATTCGGATGTTCCTGATCGATGGAGGCGACGGCTACGCAACCATCATCTCCAGAACTCCTCCCCGGATGAAGGGAAATGGAGAATTTCTGGTTGTCCATTCCAACTATAAGCATGAAGTCCCAGGGTCTCTCGCCATAGTTCCAGACATCATTCCATGGGGACGCCGTTCCCCTGACGCATTCAATACCGATCTTTTTGCTCCACCAGCCTTGGTTTGTCGTCGGCCAGGGCGGGAAACGGCTGGCGGGATCGTCTGGGGCGCGCTCGACGACATATCCGTATCCAGGAGTGAGGCGGTGCATTGTCACAGTCATGACATTGGATGTGGTAAAGGCGGTGAAGTCTACCTCCCGGATGGGGCAGAATCCCTCTTTGGCAACCAAAATGGCGTTGGGATGTCCACCGTTTTTCTCGGAAACACGGCGCCGGATTCGGAATGACCCGTTCCGCGCCGTCTTGCGGTAAAGAGCGGTTTCATAGGGAGGATCGTATTCAATGATGAAGATGGCTTCGGCCTCTGGAACGGGGTTGCCCTCTTCATCCACCACGCGAACGCGGGCGGGGCCGAGAAGCTGAATCGCCACATCGATGGGAAACCCTGCCACATCAGATGCAACACCGAATTGCAAGCAGCAGAAATAGAGAAAATGAATAATCGGGTTGTCAATTCTTCCACCTCCATCAGTCAAACCCCGTGTGAGGTAGAACGGCTCCCCGTACCTCTGGAATAGGCATCCTTGGCACAGGATCATGGTGAGAAGGACTATCGCCCACTTCAAAGGAGCGGGAACGCGCCGAGACGCGCCGTAGATAGACCGCTCGCGATAGTCGCGCCAGACGTTTTCGTACCAGCCCGGAGTTTCCGGAACGGGGCGGCAAGGTTCGAAACGGAAGCGGAATGAGTCGTCGCCGTCCGGGATGCAGACTGTGGTTTCAGCGCGGGCTTCCTGGCGTTCCGGAAGGATGGACCATTCGGGACCAAGAAGCGGGGATAAAGGCTCGCCGGCGGGGTCGACGGCGATGGATCCGCCCCGGGAGCCTGAGCGGTTGATTTGGACGCGGCAGGCCTCAAGGTAGGCGAGGTGGGCGAGGGCGAGGGAGCGGTTGCGGAGAGCCTCGGCGCGGTCGTAGGGGTCGAGCCCGCCGAGACCGTCGGCGCGGATGGCGCGGAGGTCTTCGCGGGCCTCGGCGATGGCGGCGTCGAGGATGTCGCGGCGGCGGATGAACCCGGCGGCGCGGTCCATGCGGTTCTGGATGCGCGCGCGAACGTCGCGCCAACGGAGGCTGGCGGGGCGGGAGAGGGCGTCCGAAAGGGCGTCAAAGCGACCGGGGGCAGGGTCGACGGGGGCGGGGCGAGATGGGCCGCGCGCGATGGCCTCGGCCGCGCGCCAGGCGCCGACTTGTCCGGCGTTGAGGGCGGAGCCGCCGGGGCGGACAATGCCGTGCGCGCCGTTGCCTTCGCCGATGGGGAAGAGTCCGGGGAGGGATGTGGACTCCCACCAGATGTCGGCTGCGAGACCGCCGTTGTTGTGCTGGGCGCAGACGGCGACTTCAAGGGGCTCGGCGGCGAGGTCGATGCCATGGTCGCGGTAGAGCGCGATGGCGCCGGGGTTCATGGCATCGAGGCGGGCGAAGGGGGATTGCGGGAGGTCGGCGCGGCTCCGGGAGAGGTATTCGCGGGCCTCCGCGGAGAGGCGGCCGAGGTCGAAGCCCGCCGGATTGCGGCGGTAGTCGAGGAATACGCGGCGGCCTAGAAGCACGGTCTCGATGTAGACGAAGAGGTCGACGAGGGAGGAGCCGCGGGCGTTTCCTGCCGAGAACGGCCACTGGTAGCCCTTGAGGAAGAGGGCGTTGGCGGCGTCGGCGGGGCTGCCGAAGCGGTCGGCGAGAAATTCGCGTTCGGTGCCGTCGGGGTCGAGGGAGAAGAGGCGCGGGACGACCTGCATGTAGCTGCCGGAGACGTTCCAGCGGAAGGCGGTGGAGGCGAGACCGAACTGGGATTCGGCGAGGTTGCGCGCCTCGGCGCCGGCGGCGAGCGCGAGGCCGATGCCGCCTGTGTGGCAGGGTGGGTAGACGCTGCGGCCGTAGAGTCCGCCCGGTCCGCCGACTGCGAAGACGACGGCGGGGGCGAGAACGACCTCAAATGAGCCGTCGAGGGGATCCGTGAAGAGGGCGCCGGCGATGCGGCGGGAGGCGTTTGGGACGGACTCGGTGAGGAGTTCGACGGCGACCTTGTTCTCGCGGAAGCGGATGCTGCGGCGGCGAGCTTCGGCGATGAGGGCGCGGCACATGTCGCGCGAGGTGTACGGGCCGGCGGAGGTGGCGCGGCCGCGCGTGTCGTGGTCGGTGCGGTAGCCGGTATGGAGGCCGTGGCGGTCGTGCGGAAACTCGACGCCGAGGGCGACGAGGTTGGCGAAGGCGACGGGGGAGAGTGCGGCTTCGACGAGGGCGATGTCGCCGTGGACGGCGCCGCCGGCGGCGAGGTCGCGGGCCATGAGGAGAGGGGAGTCGGGGGCGGCGCCGTCGAGCCCCAGCTTGTAGTAGGTCTGCTTGTCGCTGCCGGTGTTGATGGAGGTGCCGGCGTCGAGCCCCTCGGAGTAGACGGCGACGTCCTCGACGCCGAGGGCGTGGAGGCGGACGGCGGCGGCGAGACCGGAGGCTCCGGTTCCGATGACGAGGACGCTGGCGCGGGAGAGACGAGGTTGCATGGACTAGCGGACTTTGAAGAGGGTTCGCGAAACGAAGCCGTCCCAGAAGGGTTCGAGCTCGGGGCCGATACGGCCGACCTTCCAGTTCACGTAGGCGGCATTGGCCTCCGCGACGGTGTTGAGCGTGTTTACTGCGGCGGATGCCGCATAGCCTGCGTCTGATGCGGTGGCGAGGCTCTCCAGAATGATTCTGCTTTCGGTGTTGGTGGCGTAGTAGGCGTCCGACTGGAAGAAGCTGTTCACCGCTCCGTAGTTGCGGTTTGCCGAGTTGGCGACCTTCGAGCCGAACCGGGCGAATATCTCCCCGGTCATGCCGTCTTCGCCGAGGGGCGTGAGCGTTCCGTAGTTCGCGCAGTTGTGGAACATCAGCGAGGTGTAGCCGTGGCCGCCGTTGGCGGTGACGTTGCCGGCCAGACCTCCGGCGCACTTGGCTGTGACGGCGCCGTAGTTCGCGCAGTTGGTTGCGGAGATCGGGTTCAGGTTGTAGAGATCGCTGACATAGCCGAAGAGTCCGCCCGCATCGTTCCCCGTGACGGCAGTGCCGTTGAAGAGCGTGGCGGAGCCGATGTCGGCGCGGTTGACGCAGCGCTCCAGCACCGTTTTGTCTCCGCGGTAGAAGTGGCCGACGATACCGCCAAGCCGGCAGTTCCCGGTCCCCGAGGCGGGGATGTCGCCGAGGTTCGCGCAGTCGATGATGTGGAGCACGCCGCCGTGTCCGCTGCTGTTGAACGACCGCGCCCCGAGGATGCCCCCGAGATTGCAGTTGTAGGTGCCAGTGCTCTTCGTGACGGAGACGTTGGCGGCGTTGACGCAGCGGAGGATGAACATCTCGGGCTTATAGGTGGAGTTGAACACGTTGGCGGTCCCGACGATTCCCCCGGCGCTGAAAACGCCGGTCCCGTAGACTTCGATGGGGGAGCGGTTCGTGCAGTCGGCGATGGTTGCCAGCGAAGCGCCGGCGATGGCGGCGCCTTCGCCGTCCGTCGGCGCGAAATCCACGAGCGCGATGGCGCCGACGATGCCGCCTGCGCCGTTGCTCTTCTTTTGGCGCAGGGTGCAGCTGGCGGCGGCCGTGCATCCCGCGATGGTCGCGCCATCGGCCATCTGCCCCGCGAGAAAACCGACGGTGCAGGAATCGCCCGTGGCGATGACGAGGTTCTCCACCGTCACGTCCTGGATCGTGCCGCCCTTGAGTGCACGAGCCACCGAACCGAACACCGTGCCGTTGGCCAGCGTGTAGGTTGTTGATGCGCCATAGTCGGCTGCATCGAGGACAAAGTTCGAAGCGCATCCGTAGAGGGTCTCGAACAGCGGAAGCCCGCCATTCGGACAGCGGATGGTGTGTCCGGCGCCATTGAGGACGGCGGCGGAGTCCAGGGCCGTCCAGTTGGACGGCAGCTCGATGTCGGCGCCGAGCGTCACGACATCCCCGGCGGACGCAGCCGCCAGCGCCGTCTGGAGATCGGCCGCGGTGCCGATTGTGCCAGGCGGCAGGTCCGGATCGGGGGTGTCTGGATTGTCGGGGTTGTCTGGATTGTCGGGGTCATCCGGGTTGTCCGGATTATCCGGTGAATCCGGTTCCTCCGGCAATTCCGGCGGGGCGAGGTTGTGGAGGACGATGGCGCCGGCGTCGGGCACGGCGTTGACGAGGCCGTAGCTCACGCCATCGTGGACAACGGTGGACGAGGTGACAATCCTCCCTTTTTGCGTCGCGACGAGGTTGGTCCAGGCGGCGGGGAGGCGAACCTTGAGGGTGAGGGGTTCGTCGAAGAGGGTGTCGTCCATGGCGTCGGTGAGGGTGAGAACGATGCGGTCGCCGTCGGCGGCGTAAGTGGAGAGCGCGGCGGTGTCGCGTTCCTGCCCGTACTTCGCCACGGCGGGGAAGGTGTCGACCCAGAGGTCGGGGCGGCGCGAGACGTAGGCCTGAATGAGCGCTCCCACGGTGTTGGTGTTGGACTGGACGGAGTGGACGATGGAGACGAACCAGCCACGATGGTAGTTGGCGCTGTTGAGCCAGGCGGGGGATTCGACGGTGCCGCCGAGTATGACGGTGAGATAGGGGTTCGGGTCGGAGCTGCTGGAGGCGCACGCCTGGAGGTAGTTGATTTTCGCGGGCGGGTTCGGTGTGCCGGTGGTGCCGCGGCCGGCGATGAAGAAGCGGGAGGCGTAGTTGGTGTTGACGGAGTTTCCGGCGCCGCCGGGATAGGCGATGCAGGTGCAGACGTTGTTGGTGACGTGGGAGTCGATGGCGGCCTTGGAGTCGCCGTAGTAGGAAAGCCAGTCGGCTTCGGAGTACGGGTTCTCCTCCGTCTCGCCGCGGTGGCAGGTGGAGTGGGAGTTGATGGCGTGGCCGGCGTCGGCGAGACGCTGCCATCCGGGCCAGGTGCCGCCCGCCGTGGGGTTGGAGCCCTCGACGTTGTCGGTGATGACGAACCAGGTGAGGCGCAAGTCGTTGTCGCGGGCTTGCTGGAGCCACCAGTCGTGGTCGTAGGCGCAGTTGTCGTCGATGGTGATCGAGCCGGCGGCGAAGGCGTCGTCTTTCCATAGGCATATCTCGGCGTCGCCGGGATTCGCGGGCCAGGTGCGGTCGGCGGGCGGCGTGAAGCGGTTGGAGGCGGTGCCGCCGAGGGTGAAGAGGCCGGAGGGTTCATCGGCGTAAGGGACGCCGCGAAAGTCCGTCGGGATGCACTGGAAGGGGCGGAAATTCGCGAGGGCAGGGGAGTCGGCGAGGAGCGCGTAGTCGGAGGCGTTCGTGTCGGCGAAGTGCGGGTCGCCGGAGAGGGCGTTCTGGCCGAAGGCGCCGTTGGAGCGGTAGAAAAAGCAGTTCGAGACGAGGAGCCCGTCCGCGCCGGAGCCGTTGGACGGGGTCAGCGCCGCGTTCGCGCCCATTCGCTGCATGCAGGAATTGTAGACGCGGACATCGACGGGCGTGTAGCCGTCGCGCCAGAGCCACGTCTGGTTGATGAGCGTGACGTGGGCGAAGAGGACGTTCTCCATCACGTCGGAGTACTGCGTGAGAAAGTCCGAGACCGTCGTGCGCTCGAAGACGACGTTGACGAAGGCGGAGTCGCGCAGGCGCACGCCGAAGAGGCCCTGGCACTTGCAGTTGTAGCCGGTGACGTTGTAGAGGATGACGTCGTGGACCCAGTTCGGGGCCTCGGCATGGGACTGGTGGAAATCGGGGTGCGCGCCGGTGCTGCCGCCGTCCACATCGGAGGCGGTGCAGTTGACGACGAGTTTGTCGGAACCGGTCCAGACATCGGAGGCGATCTTGCGGACCTCGTGGTCGCGGATGAGCGTGGCGCCGGGGCCGTTGTTCAGCTCGGTCGTGAGGCCGCCCGTGACGTAGCCGACGTAGTTGTTGCCGAAGACGTTGGCGTTGGCGGCCCAGCGCCCCTTCTTGTTGTAGCACTTGCAGTCGTCGAGCCAGACGATGTGGTTGCCGTTCTCGCCGTCGAGAATGGCGGTGTAGGACGAATCGGCGTCGCAGTAGAGCGAGACGCCCTTGAACCGGAGGCGCTGCGTGCCGGGGCGGCCCTTGGCGATCTGCACGTCGTCGCGGGCGACGCCGGGCGCGGCGGCGATGGTCGTCCAGTACGGGCGGTCGCTTCCGCCCTTCACGCCGGCGAGGGAGTACTCGCCGGCGCGGAGCAGGACCGTGCCGCCGACGGGGACGCGCTTCATCGCGGCGGCGATGGTCTTGAGCGGCGCCTTCTCGGTGCCGGCGGCCGCGTCGTCGCCGTGCGCCGAGTCGACCCAGAGCGTGTCGGCGACCGTGAGCGAGCCGCCGTTGTTCGCGTAGAGCGTGAGCGGCGGCAGGTCGAACTCCTCCGGCTTCTCGCCGCCCGAGCGGGCGCGCGCGCCGATCGTGACGGGACCGTCGGGGAGCTTCGAGGTGTCGAGCGGAAAGACGTACTCGCGGACGCCGGTGCGCGGGTTGAGCCGAGGCTCGTTCGCGATGCGGACGAACTTCCCGTCGATCGAGAACGCGACGCGGACGCCGTCCTCGTGGAACGCGCAGACGCCCGCGAGGAACGTCCCCGACACGCGCTGGTCGGGCACGACGTCCCACCGCGCGACGGGCCGCGCCGCGAACGCGGGCGCGGCGAGCGCGAACGCGAGGACGAGGAGGCGCGCGATCCTCGGGATCGGCGGACGGCATCCTGTTCTTTTCATGGCGGGAAGTCCGGTTCCGCGACGCGGAGACCGGCCTAGACGGTCTTGAGGAACTGGTCGCGGACGGCGGCGACGCCCTTCTGCACGAGACCGTCGACCGCGGACTCGGCGAGGCCGAACTGCTTCGCGACCGCGGCGACGGCGTTGCCGTCGAGCAGGCGGCTCTTGAAGACGTCCTTGGCCTGCGCGTCGAGCGCGCCGGAGCCGAGCACGGTCTTCACCGCCGAGGCGAGCTTGGCGAGGATGTCGTCCGCGCCGCCCTTGGCGCCGCCGAGGAGTCCGCCGGCGAGGCTCGCGAGGCCGGAGAGGCCGCCGCCCTTGCCGCCGAGCAGCGAACCGACGATGTCGGCCGCGCCGCCGAGCTTGTCCTTCGCCACGCCCTGCGTGACGAGGCCGAGGAGGTTCTTGAGAACGTCGTTGGAAAGGTTGAGTTCGGGCATGGGGAATCTCCGGGTTGGTTGTTTCCGTTGCGCGGATTCTAGCACATCCCGCCCCGCCCGCGCAATGCGGCTCCGCTTGCGCGGCGGCAGGGCTTCGCGTAGAATCCGGCGGCTCAAGCCACGACGGAGGGGTTCCGCCCCCGGCAAACGGAATCCCGTGCGATTCGGGAGCTGTTGCGCAACTGTGAGCTTCCGCATGCGACGGCCGTCGCGCCACCCCGGGCGAGGTTCTCCGCCCCGCGAGGGGGAAGGCCTGGCCGGAGCCTCCAGGGGGCGAGCCAGA
>JAEEGL015500262.1_pt1 | contig 10819 bp, 11 predicted proteins | sample 9134231 | NCBI WGS metagenome assembly JAEEGL01 (sample SAMN16246548, study PRJNA631951) | gut metagenome | biome: gut microbiome; feature: rumen; material: fiber-attached | host: Bos | place: Iran: Karaj | collected 2018-10
CCGGTACTGCACGCCGAAGCTCGCCCCGATCCTCGACGTGACCTACGGCTGCATCGTGTATCAGGAGCAGGTCATGCAGATCTTCCGCGAGATCGCCGGGTATTCCTTCGGTCACGCGGACGTGGTGCGCCGCGCGATCTCGAAAAAGAAGGCGGGCGTGCTCGAAAGCGAACGCCAGTCCTTCCTCGACGGCGCGAAGGAGCGCGGGATCGCCGAGGAGGACGCCGTGAAGCTCTTCGAGGACATCGTCAGCTTCGCGAACTACGCCTTCAACAAATCCCATGCCGCGGCGTATGCGGTGCTCTCCTTCCGCACGGCCTACCTCAAGACGCATTATCCCCGCGAATACGAGAGTGCGCTCCTCACCTCGGTCCTGAACTCCTCCGACAAGATCGCGGAGTACACCGCGGACTGCGCGAAGCAGGGGATCGCCGTCCTGCCGCCGGACATCAACCGGAGCCGCGGCGACTTCCACGTCGAGGGGGACGCGATCCGGTACGGGCTGACCGCGCTCAAGAACATCGGCGCGAGCTTCATCCAGAAGATCGTCGAGGAGCGGGAGGCTGGCGGGCTCTTTTCCGATTTCGACGACTTCATCGAGCGCATGAGCGGGCGGGAGCTCAACAAGAAGCAGCTCGAAACCCTCATCAAGTCCGGAGCGCTCGACTCCCTCGGAGTGCCGCGGAGCCGCCTGCTCGCCGTCTATGAGCTCGTGCTGGAACGGCGTCAGGCCGCCGCGAACGTCGACGACATGCAGATCGGGCTGTTCGACGCCGATCAGAGCGCGAAGCCGAAGATCCCGCGGATCGAATACCCGCCGCTGCCGGAGTTCACCGCAAGGGAGAAGCTCGCCCTCGAGAAGGAAAGCTGCGGGCTGTACCTCTCGGGGAGCATCCTCGACGACTACGGGCGGCACCTCGAAACGATCAAGCCCGCCCGCATCCGCGACATCCGCGCGTCCTTCGCCGAGCCTGCCGAAGGGGAGGATGACGGTGCGGAGAGCGGCGACGGGCCGGCGGATGCTCCGGAATATGCCGACCGCAGCCGCGTGACGATCGCCGGATCGGTGACGAAGCGCGTGAACAAGGCGACGAAGAACGGCGACCAGATGGCGTTCGTCACGGTCGAGGACGCGACGGCGTCGATGGAGGTGCTCTTCTTCCCGAAGGTACTCGAAAAATACGGGCATCTTTTGGTCTTCGACTCGGTCATCGCCGTCGCCGGGACGCTGTCGGCCAGGGAGGACGAGGAGGTCAAGCTGCTTGCCGACCGGGCGATCGAGCTGCTCCCGGATTCCCGCGCCGACGAGATCCCCGCCGGAGACGAGCTCGCCGCCCCGCCGAAGACTGCGTATGCCGACCGTCCGAAGCAGGATCCGGCGCCCGTGCACGCTTCCTATGAAAAGCTCGTGAAGGAGCCGCCCTCTGCCGAAGGTGCCGCCGAAGCGCCGAGAAAGATCTATCTGCGCGTGCCGTCGGAGGAATCCGAAGAATACCGCCGCGCCCGGGCCTTCTGCACGATCTTCTCCGGCTATATCCCCGCGACCTTCTACTCGGCGGCGAAAAACGAATATCTGAAGCCGCCCGTCGGCATCCAGCCCTCCCCGTTCGTGCTGAACGAACTGCGCGAGCTCCTCGGGAAAGAAAACGTCGTATGCCGGTGAGATGCAAAAAAGACCGTGACGAAACGGTCTTTTTTGGCGGCTTCACAGCCTTTTCATCATCCAGACGTTGTCGGCATAGCTGCCGTCTTTGTATTTCATGTTGCGGGGAAGCGTGCCGTATGTTTCGAAGCCGAGCGATTCGTACAGCGCGATCGCGCGCACGTTGCCGGACACCGCTTCGAGCTCCGCCTGTTCGTATCCGACCCGCCGCGCGGCGTCCAGGGCAGCCTCCATCAGCAGCCTGCCGATGCCTCTGCCCCAGAATTCCCGGTAGAGCGCGATCCCGACGCTGCAGCGGTGCCGGTACCGAAGCTGGGGGCCGGCGCTCATGAGCGAGCAGTTCCCGACATGCCTCCCGTCCGCGCAGGCCACGAGCATGAGCTCCCGCTCCGAGGCGAGAAGCCTCCCGAGGAACGCCCGCTCCTCCTCCGCCGTGAGCGTGATCTCCTCCGGCTCCCGGACGAGAAAGGGCGTCTCGGCGGAGGTGACCTTCAGATAGCGGAGCAGATCGTCCGCGTCCTGCGGCTCCGCGTTCCGGATGACGATTTCTTCGCCGGTCCTGTCCCGGACGGTGAGAGGTCCGTACCGCATGGCTCCGTCAGTCCGTCAGGCACGCGTCGAGGTGCGCCTCGATGTCCGCGCGGTTCATGCCGCGTCCGATGAACACCAGCTTGATCATCCGGTCGCCGTACACCGGGTCCCACGTCTCCTTGGCCTCGGGGAAGCGCTTCAAAAGCTCCCGCTGTTCCTTCTTCGGTGCGGAGGCGATGAACAGGCCCGCCTGCTGCTCCGAAATCTGCCGCCCGGACTGCTCGAGGATATACGCCATGTCCGGATCCTCGCGGTACCAGACCATGCCCTTCGTCCGGATCACGCCCGGGAACCAGTCCTCGCACAGCGCGTCGAGGGCGGCGAGGCAGAACGGCTTGCGGCGATAGTACACGAAGGTCTCGATGCCGTATTCCAGGACCTCGGGGTTCTCGTGCTCCTCCGGGTGCTCCATCGCGTCGACCCACGCGGCGGAGTTCAGGGCGGCGTCCAGATCGAAGAGACCGGTGTTGAGCAGCTTGGTGATGGGAAGATCGCAGTTCTTCGCCTCGTAGATCACGGCGTCCTTCTGGAGGCTGCGCACGATCGCGCGAAGCTCCTTGAGATCCTCTTCGCTCACGAGGTCCGCCTTGTTGAGGATGACGGTGTTGCAGAATTCGAGCTGCTGGATGAGCAGGCTTTCGACGTCGTCCTCGTCGATCTCCTCGGCGAGAAGCTTCTTGCCGTCGTCAAATTCGTCCCGCATCCGGGCGGCGTCCACCACGGCGACGATGTTGTCGAGCACGATCGGCAGACCGCCCTCGGTGCTCTCCTCGCAGATCATCGCGATGGTCTGCGCGATCGGCAGGGGCTCGCAGATGCCGGATGCCTCGATGATGATATAGTCAAACCTGCCGGAGGCCGCGAGTCTGCGCAGACCGTCCGCCAGATCGTCCTTCAGCGTGCAGCAGATGCAGCCGTTCATGAGCGGGACCATGTCGTTCCGCTCGACCGCGCCGGCCTTTTCGATGAGAGCGGCGTCGATGTTGACTTCGCCGATGTCATTGACGATGACGGCGGCGCGGATGCCTTCGGTGTTCGCGAGGATGTGATTGAGAAGCGTCGTCTTGCCCGCGCCGAGATATCCGGTCAAGAGGGCGATTTTTACGGGTTGCTTCATGGTTTTGATGTTCCTTTCCGGGTGTAAAAAATCTCATCCCTCATTTTAGCACGTTCGGGTGGGAATGTCAAGGCTTATTTCGGGCTCCCTTCCCGGAGAGTTTACATTTTGCACATGGATTGATTCTTGATTCTTCCCCGAAAATACGGTATCATACGAAAAAGGAGCGGATTCGACTGCTTTCGGCAGGTTTCGCGCGATCCGTCTCCGAATTTGAGTACGGGGAGGGATCCGACATGATCCGTCATCTGGAAAGCAAAAGATCCGTCATTCTGCTCGCCGCGATCGTGATTGTTTTCCTCAGCATCGTCGCGGTCGTGATCTGGGGGACCACCGCCAGGGCAGCGGATACGGTGCCGCCGCAGCATCAGGAGACCGCGCAGAAGCAGGAAGATCCCAAGAAGGGAAATAAGATCCTCGACGTCGAGAGGGAGATCATGGTCAAAACGCTCGAGGAAGGCGTGTGCGACATGGGCCTGCTCATCACGCAGGAGTATTACTTCACCGACGCCGTCACGCAGTCGAAGGTCAAGACGCTGTTCAGCATCCCGCTCGGGTTTACAGAGACGTCATACGTCGCCACCTACGACGGCGTCGTGACCGCCGGTCTTGACTTCACGCGCATCCGCATCGATCTCGATATCATGGGAAAAACCGTCACCGTCCGGATGCCGAAGGCGGAGATCCAGAACGTGGACATCGATCCGAACAGCTTCGTGCTCTACTCGGAGAAAAACGGATTCGGGAACCCGCTTTCCGTCTCGGACTACAACGGCTCCATCGTCGATCTCGAGAACAAGGCGCAGAAACGCGCGGTCGAGCGGGGCCTGCTCGAACAGGCGGATGAAAACGCCAGACACGTCGTGAGCAACTTCATCGGCGGTTTTCTCGATCTGACGAAATACGACATCCTCTGGGAAACGGAATAAGGAGGGAGCGGTATGGAAAACAAGCTGGTCAAGATCCTGATCTCGCTGCTGCTGGTCCTTTTGGCGGTGCTCTCCTGCTTCGTGGTTGCCAGGCTGTGCGACGATTCGGCGCTCAACCGCACGCTCCTCGATTCCATCGACGAAAAGACGGCGACGGTCATGAAGCTCACGTCCGCCTCCGCCGTCGCCTCTGCCGGCATCTCCGCGATCCCCGGCGACACCGCCACGCCGATCGCCGAAAAGCTGGCCGATCTGACCGGATATTTTCTGATCGTGCTGAGCGTTCTGTACACCGAAAAGGCGCTCCTGACCCTGCTCGGCGCCGCCGCGTTCAAGATCCTCGTGCCCGTGGCCTGCGCGGCGGGGATCGTCGGCGTCTGGTTCTGGGGCAGGGGAAAGCTGCTCGCGAGAAAGCTTGCGGTGTTCGCGCTGGCGATCGCCGTGGCCATCCCGGTGAGCCTCCTCGTCTCCGACGGGATCTACGACCGGTACTCCGTCCGGATCGACGAGACGCTCGCCTCCTCGGAAGAGCTGAACGAGGAGACCGCTCCGCTCGCCGAGGCGGACCGCGACGAGTCCATCATCGCGACGGTCCTCGGCAGGCTCTCCGAGACGGCGACGAGCCTCGCGAACAAGGCGGCCGCGCTCCTCAACCGCTACGTCGAATCCGTCGCGATCCTGATCGTGACAAGCTGCATTCTGCCTTGTCTCGGCCTGGTGGTCATCCTGTGGCTCACCAAGCTGCTCTTCGGCGTCGACGTGGTCTCCCGCGCGAGATCGGCCCGTCCCGGCATGAATCCGGGAGAACGTCCGCCCGAGCGTCCGGATCCTTCCGCGCGCCGCAGAGCGTAGGCGTATCTCCCCGTGCCGCCTGACGACGGCTGTGACCGGGAAGCGCGAAGAATTCACAAAAAATTTCGGGATCATTTCTTGTAAAACCGATCCCGCTGCGTTATGCTATCGGTATCTTCGGGGGACCTTTCACGATGTTCGGATACGTCAGACCGCTCACGGCGGAGCTCAGGGTTTCCGAGGCGGAGCGGTACCGCGCTCTCTACTGCGGCCTGTGCCGCGCGATGGGACAGGCCACGGGCCAGCTCTCCCGCCTCACGCTGTCCTACGACTTCACCTTTTTCGCCGCGGTGCGGAGCATCCTCGAGGGCGCCGCGCTCTCGTTCGTCCCCATGCGGTGTCCCGCGCATCCCGTGCACCGGCGGCTGACCGTGGAGGCGCATCCCGTTCTGACGTTTTCCGCCGCCCTGTCCGCCGCGCTCGCCGACGCGAAGACCGACGACGATCTCGCGGACGAGCGCGGATTCCTCCGCCTCAAATCCGTCTGCGCGAAGCCCTTCACCGTCTCGATGTCCCGCCGCGCGGCAAAGCGCCTGCCCGACGGCACCGGCACGGAGATCGGGCGGCTTCTCGGCCGGCTCGCGGAAAAGGAGCGGGAGAGCTGCCCCTCGCTCGACGAGACGGCGTCCCTCTTCGGCAATCTGCTCGGCTATGTCTTTTCCCTCGGGCTTGACGGGGAACGGGCGGCTCTGGCCTGCCGGATCGGAGCGGCGACGGGAAAGTTCGTCTACCTCTGCGATGCGGCGGACGACCTCGCGGACGATGTGCGGCGCGGACGCTACAACCCGCTCGCCGCCGGATGGGGACCCCTCGCGCTGGAGGACGGACATCTCTCTCCGATCGTGAAGGAGAGCCTCGCGGCGTCTGCGCCCATCGGCCTCGAAGCGCTCGGGGCGGCGGCGGAGGAGCTCGATCCTGCGCATGTCTTTACCCCGATCGTCAAGAATATCATTTATCTCGGACTCCCGGCATCCCTCGGACGCACCCTCGACGGCCGCAAAGCGGAGGCTGCCCACGGGATGCCCGGAAAGGAACGGTTATGAAGGATCCCTATCAGGTGCTCGGCATTCCCCGCAGCGCCTCGGACGAGGAGGTCAAGCGGGCTTACCGCAGCCTCGCCCGGAAATGGCACCCCGACAATTACGCCGGATCGGCGCAGGCGGCGGGGTACGAGGAGATCATGAAGGAGATCAACGAAGCCTACGACGCGATCCAGAAGGAACGCGCGGGCGGCGGACCCTCCTTCTCCGGCGGCGGCACGCAGTCCTCGTATTCGAGCTACACGTCGGCGGGCACGACCTCCTTTGAGCAGGTCCGCGAGCTCATCGCGCAGGGAAGATACGCGGACGCCAAGCTCATCATCGATTCCACCCCCCCGGCGGACCGCGGCGCGGAGTGGAACTACCTCATGGGCTGTCTCCTCTCCTACGCGGGCCAGTATTACGACGCGATGCGGTACATCGAGATCGCGTGCTACCTCGATCCGGCGAACGAGGAATACCGCGAGGCGAAAATGCGCATGCAGCGGCGCGGCGCGGACTACGGCAGCGTCTACCGCACGAATACCGGCGCGGGCGACTGCGATCTCTGCGGGACCTGCTCGACTCTGATCTGCTGCGACACCTGCTGCGAATGCATGGGCGGCGATCTCATCCGGTGCTGCTGAACCGAATCTCAACCATGGAGGCATCATGTCCGACAAAACCCTGACGCAGAAAATCGCGCTCTGCGGCGTGTTCGCCGCGCTTTGCCTCGTCTTCCTCTGGGTCGGCGGGATGACGCTCCTCGATCTCTCCATCCTCGTCGTCTGCTCCCTCATGACCATGCTCCTCGTGATCGAAGCCGGAGAGAAGATGGCGTGGATCTACGCGGCGGCGACCGGCGTGCTCGCGCTCCTTTTGCTGCCGTCGAAGCTCTACGCGATCGAATACATCCTCTTCGCCGCCGTTTACCCGATCATGAAGCTGCATTTCGAGCGGCTCCGCGCCCTCTTTGCGTGGCCCGTGAAGATCTCCTTCCTCGACTCGATGCTCCTCCTCTGCGTCGTGCTCGCCCAGCATGTCTTCATGGCCGGAGACGACTATTTCGCGCTGAACTGGATCACCGTCGGCATGGGGACCCTCTTCTTCATCCTCTACGACATCACGATGACCCTGTGCATCTCTCTGTACATCGTCAAACTGCGCAAAAAACTGGGCTTCGGACGCCGGAAGTAAGGGCAATCTCATAAAAAGTGCGCCGTTTCGTTGACAACGGCGCTTTTCTTATAGTATAATAATATAGATACAATAGGCGCAGGTTTGCCTGAGCCCGGAAACAGCCGCAGGAGGGCTGAAATGACACCTCGTAAATGGACCGCGTATGCCCTGGCGGCCGTGTTGACCGCACTCAGTTTCCTTGCCTGTTCACAGGCGTCGGCGGGCAGTGCGCAGCCGACCGTCACCCTGACGGAGGACGTGCTGTCCGGCTACACGATCGTCCGCAGCGATCTGGCGGATGACGAACTCACCCGGTGCGCCATGGGCGTGCGCGAGGCGGCGGAGGCGGCCGGATACAAGCTGAAGCTCACGACCGACTTCTGGAAAGAGGGCGTCAAGAGCTTCGAGATCCTCGATACGGAGATCCTCGTCGGGGAGACCAACCGCCCGGAAACCGCGGAGTTCCTCGATTCCCTCGCCCCATGGCAGTGGGGCTACGCGCTCGTCGGGACGAAGATCGTCATCGCCGGGCACGATCTCGAGGGCACGAAGGCCGCGGCGGACGCCTTCATCGAAAACATCATCGGACGCCGGCCGCTCTCCTTCTCCAACACGGACCGCTTTGTCTACGGCGACGTGCTCAGCGGGACCGGGCGGGTATACGGCGTTCTGATCTGCGACGCGGAGGAGACCGGGGACGCGCTCATGACCCGGGCGCTGTCTCTCATCGGGGAGCATGAGGACGCGGGGGTCCTGATCCTGCGATCTCCCTGTGAGGAGAGGTCGGATGCGCCGGACGGATTTGCCGTCGGGGTCGACGTGAACGACGGCGTGCGACGCATCCGCATCTTCTACCGGACGGCGGACTACACCTATTCTTCCGGCAGCGCGATCGGGCTTTTGAATTACCCGAACCTCACGCCCGCTGAACGCGGTTCGCTGGTCTATACGGTCCTGCGGCACCGCGCGACGGGGGAGAAGATGGTCTGGGCAGCCGCCTCGCTGCCGCCGGACACCTCCGCGGCGACCAGGCTCCGCGTTGTCGAGGGGTTCCTCGGTCATACGGGCAGTCTCCCGGCGGTGATCGCGGGATTTGATCTCGGGCTCGACGGAAAGCATGTGACGACCGAAGAGGACTTCATGCGCTTCGGGTACGCGGCGGCGGTCCGGATCGCGGCGGAACGCGACGGGGAAGAGAACCCCGCCGTCTCCCTGTTCCTGCCCTACGAGGACCTCGCGGCATCCGCGGTATCGGCGGACGCGGACGGCGCGCTGTACGTCGGCGTGCAGAAGACGAAGAAATAACAAGGCAATTCACCACAACGGAGAAGAACGATATGCTCAAAAGTATGACGGCGTTCGGGCGCGCGAGGAAGCTCTCCTCGGACGGTGCGCTCGACATCACGGCGGAGCTGCGCTCCGTCAATTCCCGCTACCTCGACGTGACTGTGCGGATGTCGCGTCAGGTCGCGCACCTCGAGGACAAGGTCAAGGCGGCCCTCGCCGAAGCCGGGATCACGCGCGGCAAGGTGGAGGTCTACGTCGGGGCGGACGTTCTCGAGACGCGGGGGCTCGAAGTCCTCGTGGATCACGAGGCGGCGCGCTCCTACATCAAGGCGCTCGAAGACCTGCGCGACACATTCGGCCTGAAGGACGACATCTCCGTGATGCGCGTCGCGGCGAACCGGGACCTCTTCACAACGAAGAAGCCCGAGGAGGACGACGAGCGCGACTGGGCCGAGATCCGGGCCGTCCTCGCCGAAGCGATCGCCGGATTCGGGGAGATGCGGGCGAAGGAGGGCGAAAACCTCTGCGCGGACCTGCTCGGAAAGATCGAGACGCTCGAGGGCATGGCGGCAAAGGTCAAGGCGATGTCCGAGGCGGATATCGCGGGCTACCCGGCCAAGCTCGAGGCGCGCATCCGTCAGTTCCTCGCGGACTTTGACGCCGAGGCGTCCGAACAGCGCATCCTGACCGAGGCGGCGATCTTCGCGGACAAGGCGGCGATCGACGAGGAGCTCGTGCGGCTGGCGTCCCACTTCAAGGCATTCCGCGAGATCATCTCCTCCGACGAGGCGGCGGGCCGCAAGCTCGACTTCCTCGTGCAGGAGATCAACCGCGAGACCAACACCATCGGCTCTAAGGCCGGCAACGCGCAGATCGCGCATCTCGTCGTCGACATGAAGACGGAGATCGAGAAGATCCGTGAGCAGATACAGAATCTGGAGTGAGCGATGAAATTCGTAAACGTAGGCTTCAACAACATGGTCAACGCCGAGCGGGTGATCGCGGTGATCGCCTCGGACTCCGCCCCGGCGAAGAGACTGATCCAGGACGCGAAGGACACGGGCCGCGCCATCGACTGCACCTCGGGGAGAAAGACCCGCAGCGTCGTCATCATGGACTCGGACCACATCGTGCTCTCGGCGATCCAGAACGAAACCATATCCGGACGGCTGAACGGCGCGTCCGATGAAGAAACGGAAGGAGACGGCGGCGATGAGTGAACATCGGGACGCAATGGAGAGAACGGCGGGCATGGTGCTCGTGATTTCCGGCCCGTCCGGCAGCGGCAAGGGCACGGTGATCGAGATCCTGCGGGGACTTGCTCCGAATCTAGGGCTGTCGGTGTCCGCGACGACCCGGGCCATGCGCGAAGGCGAGGCGGAGGGGGTCAACTACTACTACAAGACCCGCGAACAGTTTGAAGAGCTCATCGCGGAAGGCGGCGTGCTCGAATACACGATCTACAACGGCAACTACTACGGCACGCTCAAGAGCGAGGCCGAGAGGATCCTCGACGCGGGGCAGGACCTCGTGCTCGAGATCGAGGTCGACGGCGCGGGCCAGATCAAGCGGCTCATGGGAGACCGCGCGACGACCGTGATGCTCATCGCGCCCTCCGCGGAGGAGCAGGAGAGACGCCTGCGCGGGCGCGGGACCGAGGATGACGACGTGATCGCCGCCCGGGTAAAGCGCGCGCGGGAGGAGATCAAGGAGGCGCCGAAATACGATTACGTGGCGGTGAACGAAACCGACCGCGCCGAGGAATGCGCCCGCGACATCCTCTCCATCATCCGCGCCGAGCACATGCGCTCCGACCGCATGATGACCTATATCCACGATTATTTCGACGACGACGAGATCTGAACGGATCGCGAAAAGAAAGGGAATTGCCATGGAAAACAACAACGAATCGGTACTGAAGAACAGCGAGACCGCGAGCTACAACCGCTACGCGCTGGTGGTGGCGTCGGCAAAGTGCGCCCGGATCATCACGGACGAATACACGAAGCAGAGAGAGGTCGCCGAGAAGATCGCGGCGTCCAGCAAGGATTCCGAGAAGAAGAGCTCCATCGCGAGCATGATCAAGAAGGAATACCGCGACGAAAAGGCCGTGAAGACCGCCATCACCGGTCTCTACAACGGCGATTTCAAGATCATCGAACCGGACGGCGAGGAGAAGTTC